>Ga0272441_10003588_pt1 | contig 29313 bp, 25 predicted proteins | sample SSMProp6N_FD_193582 | JGI IMG/M metagenome (GOLD analysis project Ga0272441, IMG submission 193582) | Marine sediment archaeal communities from Little Sippewissett salt marsh, Falmouth, MA, United States - SSM-Prop-6N | ecosystem: Environmental > Aquatic > Marine > Wetlands > Sediment ... | reverse complement strand
AGCCCGAACTGCGCCTTGGCTTCGGCCAGCAACTCGAGACCCGCCTCCCCGAGGCCTTGGAACTTGTAGGGCGATGTACGTGGTTTGAATGCGCCGCCGCGCAGCGCGCCGGCGCCCGCCGCTTTCACGGCCTTGGCGATCTTCATCAGCGAGTCGCGGTCCTCGACCGAGCAGGGCCCGGCGATCGCCACGATCTTCGGGGCGCCGAACACCGTCTCGGTTCCCTTCTCGTTCGGGGCGGGCAGCGTCACGAGCGTGGGGTCGGGGTGGAAATCGCGGCTTGCGAGCTTGTACGGTTTGAGCACGGGCAGCACGGATTCGACGCCCGGAAAGACCTCGAGCGGCTTGGCCCGCACCGGCGCCTCGTCGCCGATAATCCCGATGATCGTCCGCTCCACGCCGCGGCTCAGGTGGACGTCCAGACCCCATTCCCTGATCTTGTCCGTGATCTGGTCAATCTGCGCGTCGCTCGCGCCCTTCTTCAAGACGATGATCATCGCTCAGTGCTCCTGTTTCTGTTCCGCCAACACTTTTTCGAGCGCCGCAAGGAACCGCTCGTTCTGTTCACGCGTGCCGAGCGTGACACGGATGTATTCGGCCAGCCCGTACCCGTCCATCGGGCGCACGATCACGCCCTCTTTCTGCAGCACTTCGAACACCTTGCGCCCGTCGTCCACGCGGACGAGCATGAAATTCGTGACCGACGGCACGTGCGGGACCTGCTGCGCCTGCAGTTGCTCGGCAAGAAATGCCAGCTCGCTGCTCACCAGCTCCCGCGTCTTCGCCACATGCGCGTCGTCCTCCAGCGCCGCCTGCGCCGCGGCCATCGCCATCGCGTTCACGTTGAACGGCTGGCGTACACGGTGTAGAAGCTGCGCGCAGGCCGCCGGGGCGACCGCATAGCCGATCCGAAGCCCGGCCAGCCCGTAGGTCTTCGAGAACGTGCGCAGCACCACGACCTGCCTGCCCTCACGCACGTACGTCAGCGTGTCCGGCTGTTGATCGGGCTCGAGCAGCTCAACGTACGCTTCGTCGAAGACCACCACGACGTGTTCCGGTACCGCGTCCATGAACTTTTCAATGTCGCGCGGGGTCGCCGCCGTGCCGGTCGGGTTGTTCGGGTTCGCCACGAACACCAGTTTCGTCTCCGGCGTGATCGCTTTGCGTATGGCTTTCAGATCGTGCGTGAACCCCTCCATCGGCACCGCGATCGTCGACGCCTCGTACGCCGAGGCGATCAGGCGATAGACCACGAACGCGCGTTCGGACATCACGATGTTCGTCTCCGGTCCCAAAAACACGTGCGCCAGCAGCTCGATCAGCTCGTTGCTGCCGTTGCCGATCACCAACTGCTCCGGCCTCACCTCGAGCTTTTTCGCCAGCGCCTCGCGCAAATGGTAGGTGCCGCCGTCGGGATAGTAGTGCATCCGCTCCGCGGCCTCCTTCATCGCCGCCACCGCCAGCGGCGAGGGACCCAGCGCGTTCTCGTTCGAGGCCAGTTTGTCGATTGTGGCCGGATCCTCGATACCCAACTCGCGCGCCACCTCCTCGATCGGGCGGCCCGGCTCATAAACCGCCAGTTCCTTGACCCAGGGCTTCGCAATCTCTTCAAACGGCATGTCCTTGCTCCCCTCCGTCGGTGACCTGCAAAGTGGATGAAAAGTCTACCGTCCTATTTTGCCCGCGAAAAGTCAATGTTACGTCCCGGTGTTCGATCCCTCTGACGATGCTTGCCACCCAACACCGCTCACCTTTCCCTCCATTCGCCATTCATAATGTGCCATTCACCTTCTCCTGCCGCGCCCAACGGCGCGGCGGCTGGCCCGTACGGGCCTTGAACTTGCGCACGAAACAGGAGAGGGTGGGGAACCCGTTGTCGTAGGCGATCGTCTCGACCGTCTTGTCGCCGCGCCGCAATTCGATGGAGGCCATGGTCAGCCGGTAACTCATAAGGTACTGATACACGCTCCGGCCCATGACGCGCCGGAAGACCTGCCGAAAGTTGGACTCGCTCATACGGCAGCGCTTGGCGAGCCGGCCGACGGAGAGTTTGGCGCCGTAGCTCTTCTGAATCTGTCGCAGCGCCGGCTGCAGCCGCGCAATCCGTTCCCCCAGCCCTGAGCCCAGCACGCCCGACTCCGCGCGGTGCGGGAGACGCTGGAACCCCGCAAGCAGCGCCATGATGCAGCCACGCACGCTTTCCTGCCAGTACGCTGACGAACCGCCCGCCTCGCACAGCAGAGCCAGAACCAGCCGTTCGATTTCCGAATGCTCCGAGGCCGGCAGCACGTTCCGGAAACGGACGCCCGACAAGCGGGTCGTGTCCAGGAACGCCGGATCGTCACAGTGCGCCCCCAACAGACGAACCGTGTCCACGAATACCCACGACCACACGCTGGCCACGCCCGGCCGGTTCCGGGCCTGGTGCGGCTCCACTTCGCTCACCACCACCGTGTCACCCGAACGAAACGCAAGCACCTTCCGCCCGATCGCAAAGATCCCCTCTCCTTCATGACAGTACCCGATCTCCAGCGTGTCGTGTACATGCGGTACCGCGATGTACGGATCGTCGCCCGCATGGCGTGAGTTCGCCACGAACGCCACCGGAAACGCACCAGGCCGCAACCTACCGTCGTACGTCGCGATAAGCGATGGATTTTGACAGTTTTGCATAATAGGTGGTCAGTTCTGCTACTTAAAGTAGCAGAACTGTTCACTATCCTGCAAGGAAAGGCGGGCACGAGGCGGGGACGCCTTACGCAAGCCGCTGAAGAGGGCATGACGCGCGACCCATTCGGGCTTGGGTGCTTGGGTATCAGGGCATCTTCACGGGACGAGCTGCACCAAGGAGTCAGCCATGACTGCACGAGAGGTTTTGGAGACGGCGCGCGGGACGGCGAACCGGGGCGCGACGCACATCTTTCTTGGCCATCCTCTTTCGGACGGCGCAGACAAGACGACGGTTGAGCCGGGCAACACGTATTCGCCGGGCGTATGGAGCTGCGGGATTTCGGTATGGCTCGATCGGGACCGCAGGTTGTACACACCAGACCTGCTGGAGGACGACGCGATATTCTGGCAGCTTGACGAGACGCGTCCGTCGCTTGTGACGGCGTGCTACGGAGCGGGTCCCGGCGTGCAGGTGCGGCACCGGCTGTGCCACCTGGGTGGTGCGGGCACCGAGGGGGTGGACTTCAACGAAGTCCAGATTGAGGCGACGACGGCGACGGTCGTGAGCCTGCACATTGTCGTGAAAGATGTTGGTCCTGCCGGGGGGCGGCTCGATGCGTTGGCGTGGGAGTCGGACAAGTCGACGCTTGTGATCAACGGGCAGCAACGTCTGGTTTTGGAGCAGGCCGGCGTCCGTTGCGCTGTGTTCGAGGCGGACGCGCAGCACGAGAGTGCTGCAGCGGTGCTCAGCTTGGACCTTCGCCTGGGCGCGGGCGATTCCGAGTGCGTAGGCTTCAAGACCGAGCACGGCTACAAGGCGAAGGGGTTCGAATCGGGTATTCCGCGCCGGCGCGCGTGGTCACAGATTGGGGTCGCGGACGCGTTTCGTGAGAACGCGGTGTCCTGGGACCGTGCGCTGCCGGCCCGCGTGCTGGCCCCGGACCCGCGCATTGCACGCACGTGGGAACGCTGCGCGTTTCACATCATGGCGGCGATGGAGTGCGGGTTGCCGCGAATCGGGGCGGTCACCTATCCGGTCTTCTGGATTCGCGACGGCGTGATCGTGCTGCGCGCGCTGGACCTGATGGGCCGCCACGACCTGGCCCGGCTCGGGAACGACCACCTCGCGCCGCTGTATTTCGGCGGCGGGTTCGGCGCTGAATCCGACGCGCCGGGCGAGGGCATCTGGGCGCTGGTCCGGCATGCCAGGCTCAGTGGCGATCACGAGTGGCTTGCCTCGATGTTCCCCTTCATTCGTGCGCGTGTCGCGTACCTGGAGCGCATGCTGACGGCGACCGACCCGATCCGCGCGATCGCGGAGAACCGGGACACCCGCACGCTCAACACGGCGATGGGCAACATCCTCTGTCTGCCGGCCCAGAACGGTCTGATCCACGGCCGCATGGACGGGCATTCCCCCGACTTCTACATCAACGCCTGGGCCTATGCCGGGCTGTCACTGGCGGCGTACGCGGCCAGGCAGCTCGGGGAAACGGCGCTTGCCGAGCAGTGGACCGAACAGGCCAGGGATGTGGATGAGCGCATTGCTGAACATCTGCTTCCGAAATACGGCAACGCGCGCGACCCCATTGTCGCGCCGTACCCGTCCGGCGCGCTTTCGCAGCATCGCGACCGGTTGCGTGGTTTGTTCGGCGTATGGTACCGCAAGAACCGGCTCGCGGACCAGAACGCGCGCAGGCCTGAGGCGCTTTGGACCTATTTCGAAGCTGCCCAGATCCACAATGCGCTGCGGCTCGGTTTCAAAGACGAAGCGTGGGTGAATCTGGACGGCATGCTCGAGCCGGCGGGTGCTTGGGATGTGTCGGCCTTCATCGAGGGCAAGCCGGGCGGTGCGGAGACGTTGCCGTTTCGCAACGACCTCGGACGCCGGGGCTGGCTCCATCCCGAGCGGGCAGAGGGCAGCAACATGCCTCACAACTGGACGGGCGCGGAGATGGTCAACCTGATCCGCGACATCTTCGTCCGCGAAGACGGCGATATGCTCGTGCTCGGCGAAGGCGTGCCCGACTCCTGGCTGGTGCCCGGCGCCACATTCGGCGTCCGGGACATGCCGACCGACCTCGGCACGCTCAGCTACACTGCGACGGTGAACGAGCAGGGCATGCCCGAGCTCGACTACGACGGCCCGGAGCAGATGAGAACGGCGTTCTCCCAAGGTGGTTAGAAATCCGGGGGGGGGACGTTGCCCGATGGGAGGTAAGGATGCCTGGACATGCGAGCTGGAAGACGTTGTACAAGGAAGAATATCGCGCGCTCTACGAGGAGGGTTATCCGGTCGGCGACTCGCCGAAGCCGGACCTGAGCGCGGAGTATCTGCCGTTCCCGGCCGAAGTCCGGGGTGAGCTCGAAGAGACGGCGATCAGCGAGGCCGAGTGGCAGACCGCTCAACGACACCGTCAAGACCGCCGTGGCCGGGTTCGGACAGGGCTCCGTCACCGAACTCGTGGACCGTACGCTTGACCTCGCCGTCCGGGGGCACGAATGAAACCATCGATCTGTGCCGGAATCTGCGCCGTTGTGCTGTTCTCTGTCTCCACGGGGGTCTGCGCCCCGCCGTATCCTCGAAGCGAGACGATCGAGACCATTGTCTGGGATTACGGCTCCCACGCGGACGCGGCGCCCGGCAGCGACCTTTGGCCTACCACCTGGGCCGACGACAATCACCTCTATACGTCGTGGGGCGACGGCGGGGGGTTCGACGGAGACAACTCGGCGGGGCGCGTCGAGATCGGTGTCGCGCGGGTCGAAGGCAGTGGGCACAACTGGCAAGGATATAACGTCTGGGGCGGTTACAATCCCGAATCCTCTCAGGCTCCGACAAGCGGGAAGTGCAACGGAGGAATCGTCTCAATCGACGGCACGTTGTATCTGTTCGTTACCGAGCAGTGGGCGTGGCTGCGCTGCAAGCTCTGGAAATCCGTCGATCATGGCATGCACTGGACGGATCTGGGCTGGATCTTCGATGAGCCGGGTGGCGCGTTCGGTGCGCCCGCGATTGTCCAGTACGGCAAGGACTACCAAGGCGCAAGGGACAACTACGTCTACATGTACAGCAAGAGAGATCGAACGGTCCTGGACTCGGATCTGCTGTTGGCGCGCGTGCCGAAGAATCAGATCGAGCAGAGGAACTCCTACGAGTTCGTCAGAACATTGAATGGCGGAGTGCCTGTCTGGACACCGGATATCACGCTTGCCATGGCCGTCTTCTACGATGCGCGCGGCGTGGAGTGGGGGTACAATATCTCGTACAATGCGGGGGTCGGACGTTATCTCTTTGCCATGCGCCGTGACAGCACCGGGTCCTGGGGTATCTATGATGCGCCCGAACCGTGGGGGCCCTGGACGACGGTGGTTTCCTACCCCGAGCTTGGGACCTGGAGCGGCGGCAGCAGCGACTTGATCAACTTCTGTTTCCCGACGAAATGGATCAGCGCCGACGGCACGGGCCTCTGGATGATCTACTCCGAGGCCGATAGTTTTGACGTTATCAGAGGCGAGCTCAGGATGAAGACCGACACGCAAGCCCCGGCCGCTCCCAACGGGTTGGTCGTTCGATAGCCCGGTCCCTCCTGTCGATCCCGGTCCCAGTACCGAAGTACCGGTACCAGGCAGACAGTACTCCGCCCAAAGACACCCCGCAGGGGAATGGGGATTGTGCCCGATCGCAGACATGGTACACTGAACGTGAAGCCATGAAGACGGTAGGAACACGACTGCAGAGTCGGAAGAACCACCCTCGTGACTACTATCGCCGTGCACGGGTGCTGCTCCGGCAGCTTGACCGGCTGAACCCGTACCCTCGCCCGCGCGGGTTCGTGTTCAAGGCGCGCACATGGGCGGAGTACGAGGCATGGCGCGCAGCCCAGTCGAATCCACGTTTGAGGTGATCGCCATGCCTGACGAGGGCGCCACACACGACCCGTTGATTCGCGTCTGTTCCCTGCTCAACAAGCATCAAGCGCACTACCTCGTGGCCGGCGGGTATGCCTGCATCTTGCATGGACTTGTGCGTACAACCGAAGATGTTGACATCTTGGTCGAGGAGACGGACGAAAACTTCCAGCGTGTCATCGATGCACTCAGTGAGCTGGAGGACCACGCGTGCGCCGAGCTGACGGTAGCCGATTTGCGGGAGAACATCGTTGTAAAGGTGGCCGACGAGGTCGAGGTCCTTATCAGCAGACGAGCATGGACCGTATCCTATGCCGACGCCGCCGGAGACGCCGAGCAGGTCGAGATAGACGGCGTTTGCGTTCCGTTCCTGAGTTTGCGGCAGCTCATAACCAGCAAGGAAACGTACCGGGATCAGGACGGTGCCGATCTGGCGAGGCTTCGTGGCATCGAAGCGGACAGGGATGCCAAAGACTGATCTGCCGGGTACGGCCCGACACCCGTACCCTCTGAACGGATTGGGGCCCGCCCCCGATCCGCGGATAGGAATCCGCGAATCGGGATAGTGGATCGTGGATTGTGAATCGTGACTGGTGTTGGGAGCGCTTTGGAAGATGCTTCGTTCGATCAAGCCATGCATGTCATTCTGCTCGCCGCCCTCCGACGCATCACAGACCATCTACCATTCACCATCTACCAGCCACCAGCCCAAAGCCGCGAGGCTTATTCGGATTTGGGGCCCGCAGATTCCTCTTGGAATCCTTCCATGGCACCCGCTATGATGGCCGTTCTGTCCAAGCACCCAGGGTAGGGGGAACCATGCGCGCCCAATGCATCCGGCGGATCTGGCCGTTCTGTACGGCGGCTTTGATGCTGTTGTTCGGGTCCGGCTGCGCCATGATCCGGCGCGGGCCGGCCGTGATGGTCGATGCGTTGCTGCAACAGGAGGACCCGGACCTGGTCGAAAGCGGCGCGCCGTCCTATCTGCTTCTGATCGACGCGATGGTCGAGGCCTCGCCCGGGAACCCGAAGTACCTGCTCGCCGCGGCGGACGCGAACATGGCGTATGCCGCCGCGTTCCTGAACCAGGTCGAGCCGGATCGTGCCCGCATCATGTATCGCAAAGCGCGGGACTACGGGTTGAAGGTGCTCTGTCGAAACAGGCTCTTCCGCAAGGTCGCGGACAAGCCGCTGCGCGAGTTCGAAACCGCGATCCCCACGTTCCGCAAGCGGGATGTGCCCGCCCTCTACGCGACCGCCACGGCCTGGGCCGGCTGGATCGTGAACAATTCCGACTCGATGGAAGCGACCTCGCAGCTCAGCAAAGCGGTGGCTTTGATGCAGCGCGTGCTCGAACTGGATCCAGGCTATCAGTCGGGCGGCGCCCACCTCTTCTTCGGAATCTACTGCGCGGTCCAACCGCGCGGGGCCGGCCAGGACCTGGCGAAGTCGAAGGAGCATTTCGAACGCGCCATGGCGTACGGGGGCCCCGACAACCTGCTGCCGCGCGTCGCGTATGCCGAGTTTTATGCGCGCTACATGTTCGACGAGACGCTCTTTGAAGAGACGCTCGAGGCCGTGCTCGCACACGAGGCGGACGTCCCGAAGTTCCGGCTCATGAACGCGGTCTCCAAGCGTAGGGCCGAGGCACTGCTGGACGAGATGGACGACCTTTTCTAGGCGAAGGTGTGAATAGGATTTTGACCGTGTGCGTCGAAGCGAATGACGGGAAGGCTGCCCTTCGAAGACCGGCAGGGCGCGAGGGAAGGACGAATATGAGACATACGTGCAAAACGATTCTGGCCCTGCTGCTTGCCGTGGCCCTGGCATCGTCCGCAGCCGCCGCGTCGCGGCGCCGGCGACCGCGTGCCAAGTACCGCTTCAAGATCGCGACGATCGCGCCGGACGGCAGCGCGTGGGTCACGGCGTTCAATGCGATGCGCGACGAGATTCTCGAAGCGACGGACGGCAACGTCGGGTTCAAGGCCTATCCCGGCGGCGTGTTGGGCGAGGAAAAGGATGTTCTCTACAAGATCAAGGTCGGCCAGGTCCAGGGCGGCGGGTTCCTCGGGTTCGGGATCAGTCGCATCTGTCCGGATTCGCGCGCGATGATGCTGCCGCTGCTCTTCGAATCGTACGAGGAGGTCGATGCCGTCTTCGCCAAGATACGGCCGTACCTCGAGAAACAGTGCCGGCAGAACGGTTACGTCGCGCTCGGCTGGACCGAAGTCGGGTTCAGCTACCTGTACAGCACCGAGCCCGTCCGGAATTTGGCCGATCTCAGGGGCGCGAAGCCATGGGCTATCGCCGGCGACCGCATCATCGAGGAACTGTTTCGGGCCGGCAAGATCAGCGGGATCCCGGTCTCGGTCGGCGACGTGCTGATCGGGCTTCAGACCGGCCTGATCAAGACCGTGTACTCGCCCCCGCTTGCCGCCGTCGCCACGCAGTGGTTCACTCGTGTCAAGTACCGCAACAGCATAAGGCTCACCTACAGCCTCGGCGGGGTGTTCGTCTCCGAGAAGGCCTGGCATCGGATCCCCGCCAACCTGCGCCAGCCGGTCTTGGATATCACGCATCGATACATGTCGGAACTCACCCGACAGGTCAGAGCGAGCAACGAGGAAGCGCTTGCGGTTATGGCCAAGAACGACATCGACGTCGTCACGCCGAGCGACGCGGAGCTCGACGAATACCGTGCCATCAGCGCCCGGGCCTTGGCCCGGCTGCGCGGGGACGTGTTCTCGGAACAGGCCTACGACTTGGTGAGGAAACATCTCGACGCCGCACGCGCGGCCGCGAAATAGGGCGACACAGCCACAGCGGGGAGGGAAGATTCGACCACGAGGATTACGAAAGCCGGCAGGACCCCGCGGCCGAATCCGTGTTTGTCCGTGTGAGTCCGTGTCTTCTTTCGTGAGTTCCGCGCCTTTCGTGGTTAAGAATGTCCAGAGACGCGATGAAGCTGTCCGATAGACTCAAGAAGCTGGCCGCCGTTTGGGACGTGCTCGAGCAGGTGCTGCTCGGGTTGTTGGTCGGCGGGATGGTTGTGCTGTCGGCCTTGCAGATTGTGCTGCGCAACTTTTTCCAGACCGGCATCGCCTGGGTCGAGCCGCTACTGGGCAGCTCCGTGCTTTGGATCACGATGCTTGGCGCGTTGGCCGCGACCGGCGTGCGCAAACACATCAAGATCGACATTGCCTCCGCCGTGCTGCCGCTGCGGCCGCGCGAGGCCCTGCTCGCGATCACGCACCTGTTTGCGGCCGCCGTCTGCGGGCTCCTGTCTTTTGCCTCAACCCGGTTCGTGATCATTCAGCGCGAGATGGGCGGCAACGTTCTTCTCAATGTGCCCGCGTGGACCGTGTATTCGGTCATGCCCGTCGTGTTCGCGCTCATCGCCTTTCGATTCGTGCTGCAGGCTGTGATCGCCTTTGGAGTCGCGCTCGGCCCACGGGCTGCGCACAAACCGGAATCGGGAAATCCCGGCGCCGGCGACAGCCGACAGGAGACGCGTTCTTGATCATTGCGATCGTCATCCTCTTTGCACTGCTGGGCGCGCCGCTTTTCGCCGTGTTCGCCGCGCTCGCGCTGCACGTCTACCGGCTGGACGAGCTGGACCTTTCTCTGATCTCCTCGGAGCTCGGACGGCTCGCCACGATGTCGCTGCTGCAAGCGCTGCCGATGTTCGCGCTGGCCGGCTATGTCCTGGCGCGCAGCAAGGCGTCCGAACGGTTGGTGCGACTCTCGCGCGCCGCGTTCGGCTGGATGCCCGGCGGGCTCGCCATCGTCGCGCTGCTCGCCTGCACGTTTTTGACCGCGTTCACCGGCGCCTCAGGCGTCACGATCGTCGCGCTCGGCGGCTTGCTGCTGCCCGCGCTGCTCAGCGACAAGTACAACGATCGATTCTCTGTCGGGCTCGTGACGGTGGGCGGCAGCCTCGGCCTGCTGTTCGCGCCCAGCCTGCCGTTGATCATCTACGCGGTCATTGCGAACCCGATCGCGTCCTCCGTTACGATCAACAAATTGTTCTATGCCGGCGTCGTGCCGGGCCTCCTGATCACCGCGCTCATGGCCGTGTACGGCGTGCTGACCGGCGTGCGGGACCGCGTGCCGCGCAGCAAATTCTCGTTTCGCGAGTTCGGCGCCGCGCTTTGGGCCGCGCGCTGGGAGCTGCCGCTGCCGTTCGTGGTGCTGGGCGGGATCTACAGCGGCAAGCTCGTGATCAGCGAAGCCGCCGTCATCACCGCGGCCTATGCGCTGATCGCCGAGGTGCTGCTCTACCGCGAAATCCCGTTGCGCCGGCTCGGCGGCATCATCCGTGAAAGCATGGTGCTGGTCGGCGGGATCCTGATCATTCTCGGGATGGGCATGGCGATGACCAACTATCTGGTCGACCAGGAAGTGCCGATGCTCATCTTCGATTCCGTCCAGGCGGCGATCCAGAGCAAGATCACGTTCCTGGTCATCCTGAACGTCTTTCTGCTCGTTGTCGGCTGTATCATGGACATCTTCACCGCGATTGTCGTGGTCGTGCCGCTGATCGTGCCCGTCGCCCTCGAGTACGGCGTCGATCCCGTGCATCTCGGCATCATCTTCCTCGCGAATCTTGCGATCGGCTATTGCACCCCGCCGATCGGCGTGAATCTGTTCATCGCGAGTATCCGGTTTGACAAGCCGATCCTCAGTCTCTACCGCGCGACGCTCCCATTCCTTCTCATCTTACTGATCGCACTCGTGCTCATCACCTACGTCCCCGCGCTCAGCCTCTGGCTCGTGCGATACGCGGGCTAGCGCAATCGGTCTGCGGCCTGTTGCAGCGCGGTGACCGCTTCTCGCGACCCCACTTCCGGCAACTGGCGGTGGAGTCGGTACGTCAGCTCCGCGTAGTCCCAGGGCAACACCGAAGGCCGGCGGCCGTGACGCCAGACACGTTCCGGCTTCCCATCGGCGAGCGTCAGGGCAACGAGCGCACCGTCACGTGGCGCTCGCCGCAGGGCTTTCTCCACCGCCAGACGCCGGATCGAGGCCGGCTCGCTCCAATCGCCCGAGTCCGTGACGAACATGACTTGCGGACCCGGCCCATCGCCCGGAAGTCTGTCCCAATACAGCTTGCCTTGTCGGATACGGCTGTGTTTCTCCAGGCTCGTCAGAAACTGTTCGATGATCTGCTCCGCGGACCCGGCAAGTCGTTGCGGCCATTCGTTCTGTTCGTCGTAATCGGCCGGGTCCTGCTGCAGTATCGCACAGAGCAGCACATAGATTTCCGGGTTCCTGCGCCGTAGCTCGATCGGCCGTTCGAAGAACGCCTCGAGCGCCACGGCGAACGTCTCGCCTTTGTGTTTCCGGCCGTACCCGCGCAGGGCCGAGGTCGGCTCGCCCGCCTCCTCGAACGCGCGTTTCAAGACGTGCAGCCACGGCATCATCAGGTCACCGGGCAGATTCGTGGGGATCCCGTCGCAGGCGCCTTGTTTCGAATCCAGCGTATGCGCGAACTCGTGAATCGGTACGTTCAGGCCGTCCGTGGTATTGTCGTAGGATCGTTTCACCGCCGCGCGCACGAACCACACCGCCTTCTGACGGTTGCGGCGGCTGTATTGATAGAATCCGTGAATCCGGCCTTCGGGTGAGGGGCGCAGGTCCGTCTCGTCGAAATTCGCGTTCGAGAGGAAGACGTGATCGACAGGAGGAAACGGCCAGTCCGGGCGGCCCGCGTAGAGCAAGGCGCAGGAGCCTGCGATGAGCGCACGCTCCTCGGTTGTCGGCGGTGTCCCGTCCAGCGGCGTGATCGTTACGGTCGCCAGAAAACGATCCGAAAGTTCGAAAAAGCACTGCCTCTGAGGCCCGGTCAGTCGGCGCAGGAACGGGATCTGGGCCAAGGCCGCACGCTCCGCCGCGTCTGGACCGACCGGCTTCGTCTCGGCCCGCATGCTTTTCTCGATGGGCGGCAGAGGCGGCGGCAGGCGGCGCACGCCACGCACCTTGTCCTTCAAACGGCGCGACATCCGGCGCAGATAGCTGGTCCTGGCATCGTCGAGCATCCCCGATTATTAGCGGAGCCGGGCGGTTGCCGCCAGATTTTTCGCCGCGCTCCGCTTTGCGCTTGCTTTCCTGCGCATTCGATGATAAAGTCCCCATTTGGCGAGACGGGGATTTCCACGAGCTGTTGCGTCTTCGGAGCTTGATATGCGTCGACTCAAATGGGGTTGGGTCGTACTGGGCGGATCGATGCTGGTCCGCTGTATGCTTCCCGTCTCGGCGGTCGCCGCCCGGCCCTACCGGTTCCAATCACTTTTCCTCTATCAGCCCGACCGCATCCTTGAGGAACGCCATGCGGATCTCGAAGAGCTGACGCTGTTTATGGCTGCCATCAGCCAACGTGCCGCCAAGCTCGTGCCCCAGATCGCGAAGGAGGCCCGGGACGGCTTGCTCGTCGTTGCGGTCTATCCCGGCAAGAAACTGTCGCTATGGCTTGATCTCGACGGGCAGACTGCGCCTGTATTGACCCGGTCTCTGACTTTGCAGGTAGCGGATGTCGCCGTGCCCGGCGTGGTTAACGGACCCGTGGCTTGTGCGTTGCGCTTCGCGTTGTGGGGCGGGGCCGGCAAGGATGCGGACGAGGAGGAGATGCTGCCGCAGGCATGGCGAGACGTCATGCGCCGGAGTGGGCAGCCCAGGTACGTCACGATCCCCGACGGCGTGCTCCGGCTCCTCGGGGACCCGGCCGCGCTCAGCGGCGTGCCGCAGCCCGCGATGCAGACCGTCAAGTCCGGGGCGGTACCCGTCTTGTACAACCACATACGCAACGTGCGCGACCCGATGCACCGTACGATTGCCGAGGCGCTCGCCCCTGCCTTCAAGGTCCTGAGTGTGAACGAGCCCGACCGTGAATTCGTGGTCTCGAAGGTCACGAAACGCAAGAGGCCGGAACCCGTGCACAATGAGAAGGGCGACCCGATCCAAGGCGAGGTCCTCACGATCTGTGCCGTCAGCGCCGACGGCAGCCTGCTCACGATCCACGTCGCCGGCGATGTGGACAAACGGCTTGCCGAAACGGCCGTGCGGGCTCTCAAAGAATGGCAGTTCGAGCCTGCCCGGCTCGACGGCCGGCCCGTCGCCTCAACGCTGGCCCATCGATTTAACTTCAAATAGACTCGCCCTTCCGCCGGTTCCGGCGCGCCACGCCTCCGGGCTCGCGCCATTCCGGGCTAGCGCCCCTGCGCAACGCCGACTTTCAGCGTGGGCTTCTCCAGGACCACCAGCGAGTCCTCTTGCCACCACTGCGCCGGGTCGCCGGCCCCGCCCCAGAGCTCTTCGTGGACCGTCACCCCGTTCAGACGCAACGCCACATGCGCTGCATGCGGCAGGTCCGCCGCACGGTGCGCGCGGACCTCGCCCCACCTCGCGATGTTGTCCACGGCGACGTGACTCTCGCCCGACGGCAGCTTCCGCAGCGTGGCGTGCCCGCGCGCCACGTGAAATGTGCGGTCCGAACTCGCAAACAGCAATCGAACCTCTGCGCGCAAGGCGCCGCCGCCAACGGCACGGCCCGTATTCTTTGCCGTGAAACGGACGCCTCTTTGCCGTACGTCCGACGTGCCGATCATCGAGAACCGGAAATCGGAGAAGACTAGCCCGCGCAGCAATGCGCCGGGGCCCGGAACAGAACGCCGATACGGGGCCGCCGCACCGCCGGCCACGGCCTCGGCGGTCGGCCGACCGACGGGAGCTGACGACTGCGGTGCCAACCGCGCCGGCGCCTCACGCGGCAGACGCGTGCCGCCCCGCGAGTCAGGACGACGGAACGGCTGCTGCGCGGCCTCGCCTGCGACCGGAGCCGGCGCAGAACGTTCCGAGACAGCCGGGTCTCGACGCGCCCCTGAGTCGCGGCGCGCCCGCACTCTGTTGGCTGCGCCTTCCTCGCCAATCCCGCGAGTCAGCAGACGTTTGAGACGATGCCAGCGTCCAGCCCAAGGCCCGCCGGGGCCGGGCCGGATCGGGCGTATCTGTGGAAACACGAAACACAGGAGTGCGCCGGTCAGTGCAAGCAGGACCAGGACCTCGACACTGCGCCGCAATGCCGTGCGGGCCCAGACCCAGCGCCGGCGGCGATGACGCCAGCCGCAACGCGTACAAAGCTCGCCGCTCATCTGCTCGCCGCATGCCGGACACAAGGCTGTTGCCGGCGCCGCGTCCGTGCGTTGCTCAGCCGTGTCCCGGTCTATGATCTCCGTCTTTGGCATCTTCTGCCATGCCTCAGCTCGACAGTATACCAAGCTGCCGGCAAATCGCCACCCTGCGCGTAACGTGTTTCGGCGACAATCGTGCATTGGCAGCGCCGCATAGTTGGCATAATATCGTATTGTTTGGAGTCTTGATGACGGAGCAGACCAACAACTTAGCATTTCCGGGGGACCCGGCCGCGGGGAGCACGGCCGTTTCGTGCCGGTTGCTGAGCGTGTTTGCGGGTGTTGTCAGTGCCGCGCGCACGGCGAACTGGCACGAGCATCCGTTCTGGCAGCTCGAGGTTGTGAGCAGCGGTCAGATCGAGGCAGCGAGCGACACGGGTGCCTGGTGCTTACGTGGAGGAGCGAGTCTGCTGATTCCGCCGGGCGCGCGCCATCGGTTCGACTACCGAAAGATCGGCGCGGAGTGGCTGACACTGAAATTCGACGCCTCTGTTCCCGGCACGCCCCGCACGGCCGCGCCGCTTGCGAGCGACCCGGTTCAGAAGTCCTTTCGCGAGGCGCTCTTGGCCTTGGGCCGCGAGCCGGAGCTGGACGCGCCCGGGGTTCGGCTTGCGATTGAGGGCGTGCTTTCGGCGGTGTTGGCATACCGCTATGTTCTTGAGGACGGCTCGTCGCGATCGGCAGACCCGTTGGTGGCCCGGGTCTGCGCCTATGTACACCGGTCGCGCCGGCGCCGGCTGACCGTGCGGGATGTAGCATGCGAGATAGGCTATTCGGCCAGCCACGTTTCGATGCTGTTCAGTCGCGCTACGGGCGAGACGCTCAAGCACTACATCGACCGGGAGCGCGCGGAGCTGGCGCGTCATCTCGTGGTCTATTCGGACATGAACATCAGCGAGGTCGCCGCCTGTCTCGATTTCCCGGACCTGTTCGGGTTCTCGCGGTTCTTCAAGCGTCAGATGGGCGTGAGTCCGCGTGCGTTCCGGCGTCGTGCTAGATCACGCGCACATCGCCGCCGTCGACCGGGAACTGCGCACTTGTCGTCTGTTCGAAGGCCGGGCCGCAGAGCGTGACGATCAGCTCCGCGACGTGCTTGCTCGTTGTTGCGGACTGCAGCATGTTGTCGCGCTTGTACTGGTCGACGGTCATATCGTAGCGCGCGGCGCGTGCACGGAGCAGCTCGGGCGTGAACACGGCGGTGTCGCACACGCGGCCGGGGTTCACGATGTTCACGCGAATCCCGTCCTTCGCCCATTCCAGCGCGGCCATGCGCGCCAGTTGAATCACGGCCGCCTTGCTGATGCAGTAGGCGCCGGAACCCTCGGCGATCACTTTTGCCCGTTGCGAGGCGAGGATCACGACCCGTCCATACTTGCGGGCCTTCTTGAGATGCTTGTACGCTTCGCGCAGGAACAGGATATTGCCCTCCACATTGATGCTCATGACCTTGCGCAGGGCGGCGATCGGCAATTCCTTGATGCGGCGGCTGGGCATGAACGTGCCGGCGTTCAACACGAGCATGTCCAGGCTGCCGAACGAGCGCACGGTCTGCCGAACCGTGTCGCGTACCGCCTTTTCGTCCGTGATATCGCAGACGAGCCCCCGGTATTTCTTGTTTCTGGAAACGCGCCGGATCGCCGGGTTGATGTCCGCACCGACCACCGCCGCGCCGCGCGCCAGGAACGCGCGCACGCAGGCCTTGCCGATACCCGCGGCCGCACCGGTAACCAGCGCCGTCTCGCCCCGAAACATGTCTTTCTCATTCATAGCTCTTTGCTCCTGTCCGGGTCCTCGTTTCTCGCGAGGATTTCGCTCGCCCGTGCTCCAAACCAAAGTCCGCAGCACTCCGGTGCGGAGGACTTTGCGGCAGCGGCACCACGCATTTCTCGAGAAATGCGTGGTGCCACCCTGGGCGGCGTTGGCTGCGGCTCTGCTGCGTTGTGCCTCCCTGCTGCCGCGCCGGCTCAGTCTGTGGTTCCCCCGCAGCCAAGCAGTTCGATCAGTTGCTTTGCCTCCTCGTAGAAGTGCTCGATCGCGGTCTTGATCTGTTCATGGTAGACCGCGTCCTCGCCGGCGCTGTCCAATGTTGACTTGAGCCTGCGGCTCGCGCCTTTGGCGATGGCGGTATAGTAGCAGAACCGCGTGATGCCGCAGTCGATCAGCGTGCGGTACTGCTGGGGCTCGAGCCCGGACCCGCCGTGCATGACCAGCGGCACGTCGACCTTTGCCCGGATTTGCCGCACGCGCTCGGTATCCAGCGCGGCGTCCTTGCCGTAGGTGCCGTACGCGTTGCCGAACGAGATTGCCAGCGAATCGCAGCCGGTCCCTTCGACGAACTCCGCCGCCGCGTCCGGATCGGTCATGGCTGCTGCCGTCGCGCCTTCGGCGGGCTCGGCCGCCTTGGCCACGCTGCCGAGCTTGCCTTCCACGCAGGCGCCGGCCGCGTGCGCGCGCTCGACAGTCTTCTGTGTCTTCGCCACGTTCTCTTCGTAGGGCAGCGTCGAACCGTTGAACATGATCGAAGAGGCGCCACAGCCCAGCGCGCGCTGGGTGAGCGCCATGTCGCCGCCTTGGTTGAGCAGCGCCACCACGACCGGCACCGACGCACGCTGCGCGGCGTTGGCGAGCATCGGGATCCCGAGCTCGACGGTGACGGCCGGGACCAGCACGGGATTGAACACGAAGATAAGCGGCGCGCGCAGCTGCTCGGCCGCACGCAGCGGGCCGAGCAACATCTCCAGGTTACCCCCGACCACGCTGAACACCGCATAGCCGTCGTGGCGTGCCTTGGCGAAGATCGCTTTTGTGTTCACAAGCGGCATTTGCCTGGCCTCCGTGCCGGCGTGCTCACGCCTTCTCGAGTTTGATCGCGATCTGCTCGCCCGCGACCTTGATCTGCTTGTCCGGCTCGCATTCGAGCCCGTCGTCGAGCGCGAGTGCGAGTGTTTCGGCCTGGATATACTCGCCCCACTGTGCGAGCGCGTTCTTGAGCTGCTCGCTGTCGGTCGCGTAACAGAGCCGGATCCGGTCGTCCATCTCCAGGCCGCGCTCCTTGCGCAGGGTCTGGATATGCCGGACGAGGTCGCGCGCCAGCCCTTCGGCGATCAGCTCGTCGGTCAGCGCCGTGTCCAACGCGATCGTGATGTCGGGCCCTTCATACACAGCCAACTGCTCGGCGGCGACCGTGTCGATCAGCAGTTCGCCGGCCGTCAACTCGAAGCGGTTCCCGGCCGCATTGACTGCCAGCTTGCCGTCCGCCTTGACTTTCGCGGCCACCTCTCGAGGTTCCGTCTCTGCCAATGCCTTGGTGATCGCGCCCACGGCCTTCCCGTATTTCGGGCCGAGCACCGACAGGTTCGGCTTGACCGAATAATCGAGCAACGCATCGGCCTCTTCTGTCGTGACCAGCTCCTTGACGTTCAGTTCCTCGAGTACATGTTGCTCGAACCGGCGCAACGCCTGCGCGCGTGTCGCGTCGCAGGCAACCGTCACGCGCGGCAGCGGCTGGCGCACGCGTACCTGTTTCGACTGCCGCAGCCCGAGCACGCGCGAGACCAGATCCGCGGCCGCGTCCATTGCCCGGGACAGCTCGCGGTCGATCCGGTCCTCGTCCGCCTGCGGATACGCGCACAAATGCACACTCTCCGGCGCGGCGGGGTCCTGGGCCCGGACCAGGTTTTGATACATGGTCTCGGCAATGAACGGGACCACGGGCGCCAGCATGCGGCACAGCTTCTCGAGCACTTCGTGCAGGGTCTGGTAAGCGGCCAGCTTGTCGCGGTCCGCCTCGGACCGGCCCCGCCAGAACCGGCGCCGGTTCCTGCGCACGTACCAGTTCGAGAGTCGCTCGATGAAGCCTTCCGCACCGCGGATCAGCGTCACGACATCGAAGTTCGATAATGCCGTGTCGGCCTGCGACAAGAGCAGGTTCAGGTTCGAAAGGATCCAGCGGTCCATGTCCGGCCGCTCCTCGATCGGCACGCGCTCGGACGACGTGTCGAATTCGTCGAGTCGCGCATAGTTGCAGAAGAACGCATACACGTTCCACCACGTGTTGAAGACCGTGCGCTCCAACTCCTTTGCCGGGGTATAGCCGAAGTTCAGGTTCACGGTCGGGCTTTGCCGGCAGAACAGCCAGCGCATCACGTCCACACCCATCTTCTCGGCCGCATCGTCGAACCAGATCGCGTTCCCGAGCGATTTGTGCATCTCCTCGCCCTTCTCGTCGCGAACCAGCGCATGGCCGACCAGCGCTTTGAACGGCGGGATGTTCTCCATCATCGTCGACATCGCGAGCAACGCGTAGAACCAGTTCCGGAACTGGCCCGGCAGGCATTCGAGCACGAGGTCGGCCGGGATCCACTTCTGCCAGTAGTCCCTGTCGGCGTTGTAGGCGACCGTGGAGTAGGGGACAATCCCCGCGTCGAGCCACGGGTTGCCGACATCCTTGATGCGCGAGACCTTCTTGCCGCAGCGCTCGCATTCGATCTTGACCGCGTCCACCCACGGCCGATGCGGCGAGTGGCCCGCGAAATCGGGCCAACCCTCGATGGCGCGCTCTTCGAGCTCCTGCTTCGAGCCGATCACGTCGAACCAGCCGCACGCACACTCGTAGATCGGCAGCGCCAGGCCCCAATACCGTTTCTTCGAGATCATCCAGTCGCGCATGTTGTCCAGCCAGTCGAGCTCCCGGGCAAGGCCCCAGTCCGGGATCCAACGGATCTGTTTCGCGACTTCCTTGATCTCTTCGCGCCAGCCCATGTTGATGAACCATTCATGCACGTGCCGGAACAACAGCGCGGTGCCGCACCGCCAGCAGTGCGGGTAGCTGTGGGTGTAGCTTTCCTTCTTGTAGTAGTAGCCCTTGTCACGAAGGCTCGCCAGCACCTGCTCGGCCGCTTCCGCCGCCCGCTTGCCGGTCAGCGGGCCGTAACCCTCGATGTAGATCCCGCTCTCGTCGATCGGCGCCAGGACCGGCAGATTCTCCGGGCCGGACAGATCGAAGTCTTCTTTCCCGCAGCCCGGCGCGATGTGCACGATCCCCGTGCCCTCCGTTTCGGAGACGTCCTCCCAGGCAATGATGCGGTGGCTGTCGATCGCCTCCGCCTGGGCCGGCAGCTCGTCGTACGGGCCATCGTACTGCCAGCCGACCAGCTCTTTGCCGGGCATCTCCGCGACCAGCTCGAACGCGCCTTTCTCCTTCATCACTTCCGTGAGGGCCGATGCCAGGTAGTAGGTCGCGCCGTCCTGCCGCACTTTCGCGTAGGTCAGCTCCGGGTTCACCGCGCAGGCAACGTTCGCCGCGAGCGTCCACGGGGTCGTCGTCCATACCAGCAGATACTCGCCGGCCCGCCCGCGCAACGGCAGCCGCAGATAGACCGAGACGTCGGAGACTTCGTGATAGCCTTCATGCATTTCATGCTGCGAAATGCCCGTCCCGCAGCGCGGACACCACGGCATGCTGTCCGCACCCTTGTAGACCAGCCCGCGCGCGTGGCATTTCTTCAGGAACGTCCAGATCGTGTAGTTGTTCTCGTCCGTCATCGTGTAGTACGAGTCGTCCCAGTGCATCCAGTAGCCGAGCCGAACCGACTGCTCCGTCTGGATCCCCGCATACTTGCGCGCGCGCTCTTTGCATTTCTCCACGAACTTCTCGAGCCCGAATGCCTCGATGTCGCGCTTCGTCTTGAAGCCCAGCTCCTTCTCCACTTCGACTTCCACCCATAGACCCTGGCAGTCGAACCCGTTCTGGTAGCGCAGGCTGTGGCCCTTCATCGCGTGAAAGCGCTGGTAACAGTCTTTGTAGGTGCGGCCCCAGGCATGATGCACGCCCATCGGATTGTTCGCCGTGATCGGACCGTCCAGAAACGACCACGGCGGGCCGTCTGCATTCTTCGCTACAAGCTTGTCGAACGTCTTCGATTCGGCCCAGAACTTGAGCATCTCGTGCTCTTGCTCGATCAGGCTCGGGGTCGTCGCTACTTTCTCAAACATCGGATCGCTCCAGTCCTCTTAAAAAAAAACCACGGGATCGCCTCCCGTGGTTGTGCCGTCTAACATACTCTGTCGTTCGGACCAGGGAGGGTTGCTCGCCCATGCCCCGGCCTCAACGGCGCTAGGACATGGGCCCGCTAATGTCGATTGTCATGTGTATCGTCTTGCGCGTGCGCATGGCCGCTGGTTGCTCCTGATTCTGCGAAGCTCCACGGTAGGGTACCGGCTCGATCCGCGTCAAGCGAAAACCCGCGCCATGCACGCCGTCCTTCCAGCCGGCACCCTTGATTTTTTGGTCGTACCAGTCTACCATGAGAGACAAAGGAGGCACCAGGATGAGCGAACTGGGTATAGGGCTGATCGGCTGCGGCCGGTGGGGCAAGCGGCTGGCGAACATGGTAGAGGCGGAAGTGTCCGGTGCGCGCATGGTCGCGGTTCAGAATCGGACATTCTCACGCGCGGAAGAGTTCGCCCAAGAGCTCGGTGTCAAGGCGCACCGCACGGCGCAGGACGTGATCGGCGACCCGGCAGTGGATGCGATTCTGATTGTGAGTCCGCACAACGAGCACGAGCCGGTCACGGTTGCTGCTGCTGCGGCGGGCAAGCACATCTTCTGCGACAAGCCGCTGGCGATCAACGTGCAGCAGTGCCGCAGCATGGTTGATGCGGCGGAGAAGCACGGGGTGAAGCTGGTCTGCGGGCACAATACACGGCTGTTCCCGACGCATTGGCAAGCGGCGGAGATCGTCAAGAGCGGCCGACTCGGCAAGCTTGCGGCGATCAGCGGGGCAAACCTGAGCCACATCAACCGTGTAAATTGGTGGGCGAAGCTGGAGACGATGGGCACGTTTCTGCATTCGCCGGCCGTGCATGTGATCGACTACATGCTGTTCGTCGGCGGAAAGGCCTGCTCGGTCCAGGCCGTGGAGTCGAAGGTCAAGATTCAGCCGGACGTCGAATTCCAGGACACGGCCTTTCTGCTCATCGAATTCGAGAGCGGCGCAATCGGCTCGATTCAGGCGAGCGTATCCTGCCCGGTGCCGGGCGCGGGACACGGCTATCACATTCTTGGTTCGGAGGCCTCCTTGCAGTTCGACCAGGGCGCCACGGCCATCACGATCGTGGGCATGGACAAGAAGAAAGAAGTGATCGAGGTCGAACCCAATGGCTACGAGAAGCAGTGCGACATCGGCAACCGGCGCGAGCTCGAGACTTTCGTGAACTGGATCACCAAGGGTGAAGAGCCGCTGCTGACCGGACAGGACGGTCTGCGTGCGGTCGAGATTATCGATGCGGCATACCTCTCGATGCGCGAGCGCAAGGCCATCGACCTGCCGCTGCCTGTTGCGTGAGCCCGAACACGGCCACATCAGACAATTGAAAGGGCTCCGGACGGCACGAAAGCCGGCCCGCCACCCCGGATCACATCACCATCTTGTGGCTTGGAGGGCCCGGCTCCGGCCGGGCCGCTGCAAGACACGCCTTCTGGTCCGGGCTCACGAATGCCCGTGGCGCTTCTGAAGCAGCACGCGGCTCACGAAAGCGAGTGCGCCCGGAATCAAGACGAGCGCGGCAGCCGGTTCCGGCACCGCCGCGACACTGCCGGGCGAGCCCACGGAGCCTTGGTCGTCCGTGATCGCGTAGGCCACACCGGCCACGGAAATGGCCCAGTTCACGCCGTCATTGTTCTGGGCCGGCGTCACGGTGCGTGGATCGTTCGTGAAACTGAGCGAAGCGTTTGCCGCATTGCCCGGCCACGGCGCTTTCTCCCGATAGTCCACGCGGCAGACCGCCACGCCGTTCGGATCAGAAAGCACGACCGAGTCGCCACCAGAATTGTTGAACGTCGGGATCACATGGACTTGTACAAAATTCGCGGCCGGCAGCAGGATCCCCCATCGCGCATTGAATTCGCTCAGGCTCTGCTCCGAAAGGACCAATCGGGCCCCCGTATCGAACAGGAAGTGCTCTGTCGTGATCGCCTTCGAGCCGACCGCATCGCCGATCTGCCAGCCCTGCAGGTCGAGCGCCGGCCCGGCATTGTACAACTCCACGAACTCATGCTTCGATTCCGAGGAGCCGACCGGATCGTAGAGCACCTCCGTGACGAACACGTTCGTGGCCGAACCGGCCGATGTGGCCGCCGACAGGAACAGGATGACACACAAGCGGAGCATCTTTGATCTCAACATTGCCGGTTTGCGGCGGGCACCCACTATGGCATCGGGAAGCCATGTAGGCAAGACTTTGTATCTTTCTGTCGGAAAAGACTTGCATTCGCCACGCGGGTCCGCGATAGTCCAACGCGACGCCGCGCATCGGGGTGGCGCGTTTTTGCTGTCGAAACACGGGAAACGAGGCAAGATATATGCTTAACGTATTGGTCAGCCTATCGAGGAGCGTTATCCTCTCCTCGAGCCCTGACGGTGGGGAGGTGCCCGGCTAAGCACGACCCATAGCGCGCCGAAGCAAGGCACACACCGTCAGAAGAGCCTGACGGTGTTTTTTTTTGCCAAGCCCCGAAGGGGCGACACCGGACGGGCCCGGGGCGCAAGCCCCGGGTGGGCCGTCACGGAAAGCCGTAGTAGCAGGCGCAGGTTTGCTTGTCCGGCACTGAAATGCAACTGAACAGTACATTACCGAGAGCACTCAGCGACGCCGTTCACGCGCTGTGCGCAGAAGGCGAGCAGGTGCGGTACGTGCAGCACAGCGACCTGACCCGCGACCGGCGGTTCGGGACCAGCTACCTGGCAGCGACGGACCGTCGGCTCGCGGTATGCACGCAGAGCGAGCTTGTCGAGACCATTCCGTATGCGGATCTCAAGGAGGTCAAGGTCGACGAGCTGTTCGGGAGCCTGCGTCTGACAGCGGTCATGGCGCACGGCCGCGAAGTGCCGCTGATCTACTACTCGAAGGTATTTGTCCCCGAGTTCGGTGCATTTTGCCGGGCGGTCAACCAGCTGCTTGCGGGCCGTACACCGGAACTGCCGGGCGAGAATGAGCCCGTCTACTGCGCCAAATGCGGGGCGCCCCTGCCGGAGCGGGGGTTGACCTGTCCGTTGTGTGTGAGCCGCTGGGCCGTATTCAAACGGTTGCTCGCTTTCGTGCGGCCGTATCGCGCACGGGCCGTGCTGCTGCTGACCTTCACCTTTTTCGGCGTGGCCACACAGATGTTCCCGCCGTACATCACGAAGCGGATCGTCGACGATGTGATCCGCGGCGGCAAGTACCACCAGTTGAACTGGTGGATCGCCGGTATGTTGCTCAGCGGGCTTGCCTTCTTGATGACGCGCTTCGTGACCGGCTCGCTTAATTCATGGCTCGCGTCCCGGGTGATTACCGATATGCGGATCCGGCTGCACGACGTCGTGCAGCGCCTGCAGCTCGGCTATGTCCACCGACGCGGGGCCGGCACGCTTGTCAGCCGGATCATGAGCGACACGCAGGAGCTGCGCCATTTTTTGATGGACGGCGTGCCGTTCCTGATGGTGAACATGATCTCGTTCTTCGCGATTGCCGCGATCCTCGTCGCGTTGGATGTGTGGCTCGCGTTGCTCGTGTTCCTGCCTGTCCCGTTCCTGATGGGTGGTGCGACGTGGTTCTGGCGCAAGCTGACACCGCTGTTCCACCGGCGCGGCAGCATTTCGGCGGCACTGTACAATATCGTCGACGAGACGCTCAGCGGCATACGGGTGATCAAGGCGTTCACGCAGGAGAGCCGTCGTTCCCGGGAGTTCACCCGCAGCAACGATGGCTATTTTCAGACCGATTTCGGGATCAACCGGACGTTCGTCGGGTTCCGCGAGGTCATGTTCTGGATCATGCAGATCGGCGTTACGGCCGTTTGGTTCTTTGCCGCGCGTCGGCTCTCGCGTAACGATCCCACGATCACGATGGGTGACCTGCTCGCCTTTGTGGCTTACATCTGGCTGTTCTACGCGCCGCTGCAGTGGTTCACCGTGATCATGAACTGGATGACGCATGCGTTCTCGGCCGCCGAGCGTATCTTCGCCGTGATCGACACCCCGCCGGAAGTCTATGATGCGCCGGACGCGATCGCTGTCCCGCGCATGAAGGGCGCGGTCGCATTTCGCAACGTGCGGTTCAGCTACGACAAGGGCAAGGAGGTGATCCGGGGGCTCTCGTTCGAGATCGCGCCGGGCGAGATGGTCGGTCTTGTCGGCCGTTCCGGTGCGGGAAAAAGCACGATTATCAACCTGATCTGCCGCTTCTACGATGCGGAGGCCGGCGAAATCAGGATCGACGGCCATCCGATTCGGGATATCCGGCTGGACCAGATGCGGCACCAAATCGGGATGGTCATGCAGGAAACATTCCTGTTCAATGCCAGCATTCTCGAGAACATCCGCTACGGCAGTCCGGACACGGGCTTTGAGGAAGTCGTGCGGGCGGCCAAGGCGGCGAACGCGCACAACTTCATTATGGACAAGGAGGACGGTTACGACACGGTCATCGGGACCGACGACCTGTCCGGCGGCGAAAAACAGCGACTTGCGATCGCGCGCGCGATCCTGCACGATCCGCCCATCCTGATCCTGGACGAAGCGACCTCCTCGGTCGACAGCGAGACGGAACAACAGATTCAGGAGGCAATTGCCACCCTGGTGCGGGGGCGAACCACCATTGCCATCGCGCACCGGTTGGCTACACTCAGGAACGCGAACCGGCTGTTCGTGATCGACGACGGCAAGCTCGTCGAGCAGGGCACGCATGACGAGCTGCTCGCCGAGCAGGGCGAATACTGGCACCTTGTGCATATGCAGACGGAACTGAACAGGATCCGCGCGGAGGTCTGGCAGGAATGAGCGGGCCCGCACAATTCAAGCTGCACCGCAGACAAGGCCAAGTCTTTCTTCGGTTCGAGCGCGAAGAGCGCGAGCTGCCCGTGCGCGTGCTGTGGGCGCGACCGCTCACGCAGCGCGGCCGGCACATTTCTTTCCTGGACGAACACAAGAAGGAAGTCGCCATGGTCGACGGACCGGACTGCCTGGATCCCGAGTCGGCGCAGATCGTTGCCGAAGAGCTGGAGCAACGCTATCTGCTCCCGCAGATTATGCGCGTGTACAAAACGAGCGCGGAGTACGGGACCCGATATTGGGACGTCGAGACGGATCTGGGCCGGCGCGCGTTCGCCATGCGTGACCCGTACAAGAACGTGATCCGCGTGAGCGAGGACCGGGTTGTGCTGCGCGATACGATCGGGAACAGCTACGAGATCGTATCGCTGGCCGGACTGGACAAACGATCGAGGAACGAAGTGCAGAAGGTGCTGTAGTGGCGCGCGGCCGGCAACCGAGCGGACGGCGCTCCTGCACGCAGAAGAATGGAGGGCGCCGCGCCCTTCGCAGCTCACGGCGCGAAGTAGGCAGGCGCCTGCCGAGCCGCACCGTGACAGTATCCTGGAAGGAGCGATGACCATGCTTGATATCAACCTGATCAGACAGAAACCGGACGAAGTGAAGCAGGCGCTGTTGAAGCGTATGGACGATGTCGACTTCACGGAACTGCTGGAGTGGGACGGCCAGAGGCGCGAACTCATCTCCGAGTCCGAGACGTTGCGCGCGAAGCGCAACGAGGTCTCCGCCCGGATCCCGAAGCTCAAGAAAGAAGGCGAGGACGTGCAGCCGCTCGTTGCCGAGATGAAAGCGGTCGGCGCCAGGATCAAGGAACTGGAGGGACAGCTCGGCGCCGTCGGGCAGAGGATCCGCGACTTCATGGAAGGTCTGCCCAACATGCCGGCCGCCGACGTGCCGGCCGGCGGCAAGGAGAACAATGTCGTGATCCGGACGGGCGGCGAGAAGCCGACGTTCGGATTCGAGCCGAAAGACCATGTCGAACTCGTCACCGGCCTCGGGCTCGTCGACTACGAGCGCGGTGTCAAAATCGGCGGGAACGGGTTCTGGCTGTACAGAGGGCTGGGCGCGCGGCTCGAGTGGGGGCTGCTCAACTATTTCATCGCCATGCACATCAAAGACGGCTACGAGTTCGTGCTGCCGCCCCATATCCTGACCTGGCAGTGCGGGTTCACCGCCGGCCAATTCCCGAAATTCGCCGACGATGTGTTCCACCTGCAGAGTGACGAGGAGAAGGAAGGCGTCGACCACTTCCTGCTGCCGACCGCCGAGACAGCCCTGATCAATTTCCATCGCGACGAGATTCTCAAGGAGGAGGAGTTGCCCAAGAAATACTTCTCCTATACGCCCTGCTATCGCAGTGAGGCAGGCAGCTACCGGACCGGTGAGCGCGGCATGATCCGCGGGCACCAGTTCAACAAGGTCGAGATGTTCCAATACACGGTGCCCGAGGCCTCCGAGACGGCCCTGGCGGAGTTGATCGGCAAGGCCGAGCAGCTCGTGCAGGGGCTCGGTCTGCACTACCGGGTCTCGCAGCTCGCCGCCGAGGACTGCAGTGCCGCGATGGCCAAGACCTATGATGTCGAGATCTGGATCCCGAGCATGAACGAATACAAAGAGGTCAGCTCCGCGTCCAACGCGCACGAGTTCCAGGCGCGGCGCGGAAATATCCGGTTCAAACGCAAGGACGGCGGCAAGAACGAGTTCATCCACACGCTGAACGCTTCCGGCCTCGCAACCAGTCGGTTGCTGCCCGCGATCGTCGAGCAGTTCCAACAGCAGGACGGCAGCGTGCGCGTGCCGGACGTCCTGCAGGAAGCGGTTGGCACCGATCTGCTGCGTCCGGCGGCTGCGGAGTGAGTTGTGAGCCATACGTGGGATGCCGAAGAATACAGCAGCAGCTCCGGCGCACAACAGAAATGGGCGCGCGAGCTGCTGCCCAAGCTGCGCCTGAGCGGCAGCGAGCACGTGCTCGATATCGGGTGCGGCGATGGGAAGGTCACCGCGGAGATCGCTGAGCATCTGCCGGACGGGTCGATTCTTGGCATCGACAGCTCCGCGGAGATGATCGCGTTTGCGCGCGAGAACTTCCCGCCGGCCTGTTTCCCGAATGTCGGGTTCGAACAGTGCGACGCACGTACGCTTGCGTTCGATGCCGAATTCGACGTGGTCTTCTCCAACGCATGTCTGCACTGGGTCGTCGATCACGCACCGGTCCTGCGCGGGATCGCCAAGAGCTTGCGGCCGGGCGGCAGGATCCTGTTGCAGATGGGCGGCCGGGGTAACGCCGCCGCGATCCTGGGCGTGCTCGACACAATGTTGCCCGACCGGGAGTGGCGCCGATACTTCGACGCGTTCACGTTCCCGTACGGGTTCTACACCGCGGAAGAATACCGAGCCTGGCTCACGGAGGCGGGGCTCGAGCCGGTCCGCGCGGAACGGATCCCGAAAGACATGGTTCAGCAAGGCCGCTCGGGCCTCGCGGGCTGGGTCCGTACGACGTGGCTGCCCTACACTGCGCGTGTTCCCGCGGACCTGCGCGAGACGTTCATTGCGCAGGTCGTCGAACGGTACGTCGCGGAGCATCCGCCCGATGCCGAAGGCGGTATTCATGTACGCATGGTCCGGCTCGAAGTCGAGGCGCGGCGGCCCGCCCCGTCCCTTTCGTTCGCCGCCAACGGCGTTATGGAGGGCGAGGCTCCTGCCGAGCCGCCGCCGGGCGCACCTGTTCCTGCAGACGACGGCGCGCCGCGAGGTGGGCAATGAACGAATGGTTCCAAAGCTTCTTTTTCGGGCTGTACGGACGCGTGCTGCGAAAGCAGTTCAAGCCGTCCGACACGGCCGACCAGGTCCGGATCGTGCGCAAGGCGCTGGGCCTGCGCAAGGGCCGGCGCGTGCTCGACGTGCCTTGTGGCATGGGCCGCCTCACCATCCCGTTGGCAGAGACCGGGCTGCGGATGACCGGCGTGGATCTCGTCCCGTCCTATATCCGTCGCGCGCGGCGTGACGCGAAACGCGCGCGCGTCGACGCGCAGTTTGTGGTCTCCGACATGCGACAGATCGCGTTCGAGCGCGAGTTCCACGCCGCACTGAACTGGTTCGGCAGTTTCGGCTACTTTTCCGCCGCCGACAACTTCAGGTTCGCGCGCAAGGTCTTCGCCGCGCTCAAGCCGCGTGGCCGTTTCCTGATCGAAGGGATCAATAAGTCCTGGGTGCTGCGCCGGTTCCGCAAGCAATCTTCCGAACGGCGGATCGGCGGGGTCGCTGTGAGCCAGGACCTCCGCTGGGACGCGAAGCTGCAACGCATACGCGGGCTTTGGACGTTGCGACGCGGCAGCCGAACGGAGCGACACCGCGTCAGCATGCGGGTCTACAACGGAACAGAAATTCGTAACTTGCTCGAACAGGCCGGTTTCCGGGAGATCAAGCTGTACGGGCATCCGCCCCTGCGCAGGTTCTCCCGGCATTGCCCGCGGTTCGTTGCGGTCGGGACCCGGCCGCGGTGTGGTGCGACAGGGCGCTGTGGCGCAGGACCCCGTGCGTAGGACCTGGAGGGCGAACCTCCCGGTGAGCCGCGCGAATGACATGCGGCTCGTCAGGAGCCTCGCGCGCCAAAGGATGCGACAGGGGACAAAACTCTGGAGGGCGAACCTCCCGGTGAGCCGCGCGAACAACGA
>Ga0272441_10003586_pt1 | contig 29318 bp, 29 predicted proteins | sample SSMProp6N_FD_193582 | JGI IMG/M metagenome (GOLD analysis project Ga0272441, IMG submission 193582) | Marine sediment archaeal communities from Little Sippewissett salt marsh, Falmouth, MA, United States - SSM-Prop-6N | ecosystem: Environmental > Aquatic > Marine > Wetlands > Sediment ... | reverse complement strand
TCACGCGGGCATCGACATTGTAACCCTCGGCCTCAAAGACGCTCATGACCGTGTCCAGATGAGCGCGGAATTTGTCCTCCACATGAGGAGCTACCAAGGCAAAATCCAGATCCTCAGAGAATCGTGGTATCGAGTACAAGAATCGCAAAGCGGTCCCACCCTGAAAGACCCAAGTGCTGAACGCGCCGTGGTCCTGCAAGGATTGTAGCACTCGGGCCTGCAAATATTCTCTGCACAGGAATCGACCCAGGATCGGGTTCTCGACGCTGTCCAACATCTGCTTGAGAAAGTCCTTCATCGCGCGTCCTCCGCGTCTTCAGCAATCAACTGCAGAATCAGTCTGGCGGCACGACCCAGTTTGGGACTCCCGCTCCTCGTCGCCAACTGCACAACCCGCTTCGGATCAAGCTCATCGAGATTCTGCAACCGGAGCTCTTCCAGAAAGTCATAGTTGTCTGATTCCGCGGTCAGGTAGAGCAAGTCCAGCAGAGCCTTTTCCGGCGTCGCAATAAAAGCCTTTTGACGCGGGCCAAGGTCCAAGGCCTCGTAACTGTGGAACCAATCCCTCTTGACATGCCGGAAGACGTGAAGCCCCAGCGGTGTTTCAGCCCTTTCGGGTCTCTTCGTGGTTACGCTGGTTACGGTCGGCACATGCTCCGGAATCATTCCAAAATGAGCGAGCGCGGACTGCAAACTAACATAGGAGCCCTTCTTAATGGCATTCGCTACCACAAAGGGATGAGGTGTCACCTTCCTGTAAGGCTCCGCCAGTGTGTACAACCCTTTGGTCAACTGGATTACCTTGCCAGCCTTTACCCACCGGGTCAGCTGGAGACGCACGGCCGCCAAGCTCCGTTCACTCGCCGCAAGGAAACCCGTGCGGAAGACCGGTTCATCTGCGACCTTTGCGAGCAAATCTTCAAACTTCATTGCGCCATCTTATCACTACTGATAATCTTATGCAATGAATATCGGTTTCACGGGGCGATATTCGCCAGAAAATCGTCCCCTATTCTTCTCTGCTGCGAGTTCCGTCCCATAAAGAACGACCGGGGAATGCACGGACCAACGAGCAGCCCGCCTCATCAAATTCGACTCACCTTCTAATCCTCGGACTCCCCAGCCGAAGGTCTATCAAGGCACGCTTTGGGGACCCCTCACTTCTTTAGCTTGGCTCTGCTGCCACGCTTGGATTTCTTGGCGATCGCCTTGGCCTTCTTCTTTGTCCGTTTCTTCTTCGTCTTCTTGGCAGTGGCGCACTTTCGTTGTGCCCCCGCAGCAGCGGATTGGCCTAGCTTAACCTCTCGGTCTTCCTCCGGAATCGAGTCCAGATCGATACCGAAAACGTCTCCCAAATCCGCGTCGTCGATCACGCGGGCGGTCTTCTTTTTTGCTTGCCCCAACAGCTTGGCGGATCGATCACGAACGGCCTGGGTGATGAGGTCGTCCATCTTCGCCTGGCGCAGGACAAAGAACAGGCCGGGATCTTCGTCCAGGCGCGTCCCTATGCCGTAGAGCGTAGCCGCGACGTGCTTGCACATCGTGGCCCAATCGGGACACGTGCAATCGAACTCGATCTCCTTCGGCGAAGGAAAAAGACCGCTACCCTTGGCCGTGAACAGTTCCATCAACTCTTTGGGGAACCGCCCTTCCAGCAGTTCCTGCAGGGACGCGAGTTGCCCCACACACGCCGCACGGATCTGTTTCCAGATGGACTTACTGATGGGCTTGATGCTCATGGTTACGGTATAGGGACTCCGTCGGCTCCCCTGCACCAGGGCGCGAACCTGACCCGGACGAATCTGCAGGTCCAGGACCGCCCCATGTCGCACGTAACTGCGTCCCCGTCCGACCCGGTTCGCATAATCGGCATACTTCTGGAGATTGCCGTTCCACGCCTTGCCCCACCAGGTGCGAACCAGAGAGCTGCCTTCAATCAGCACGGGCTGCAGATCCGGGTGTTTCTTTCGCAATTGCTCGAGCTTGCGCCGCGCCCTGGCCTTCTTCTCAGCAACGGACACGTACCGGGGGTACCCGTAGTAGTCGTAGCGCGCCATAAAATCTCCTCTACAGGGATAATGTGAACAGCTTCATCAGTTCTTTGTCGTCCATCTCCGTAACCCACGCCTCACCGGAGGCCGGAATGATTTGACGCGAGAGCTCCGATTTCTCTGCCAGCATCTTGTCGATCTTCTCTTCCACGGTCCCTTTGGTGATGAATTTGTGCACCACGACGTTCTTGTGTTGCCCGATGCGAAAAACGCGGTCCGTCGCCTGATCCTCTACGGCGGGGTTCCACCAACGGTCGAAGTGCACCACATGGTTGGCCGCCGTCAGATTCAGGCCCACGCCGCCGGCCTTGAGCGACAGGACCATAAAGGGGACATATTCATCGCTCTGAAAGCGGGTGATCAACTCCTTTCGCTTTTTCACCGGCGTACCACCATGCAACACGACTCCTCGGTGCCCGAAAATCGTCTCCAGGTATTCTTTTAAAGGCGTCGTCATTTCCTTGAACTGGGTGAAGAGAAGGACCTTTTCTCTCTTGGCGAATATCGTCTCGCAGATCGGCCGAAGCCGCTGAAATTTGCCGCTGTCGGTCTCCGTGAACTCTCCCTGGCCGAGGTACTGGTCCGGGTGATTGCACAACTGTTTGAACTTCATGAGCGAAGCCAGAATCAGGCCCCTTCTCTGGATGCCCTCCGGTTGTTCCTTCAATATCTTCCGCAGTTGCCGCACAAGATCCTCATACAAGACGACTTGTCGCCTGCTGAGTTGGGCATAAGTCTTCATCTCGATCTTCTCCGGCAGATCAGAGATCACGGTCTTGTCCGTCTTGAGCCTCCGGAGAATGTAGGGGCTCACGATTCTCTTCAGCCGGGCATAGCCACTGGAATCGCGACGTAGCCTTTTGCTGAATCCGCTGAACTCTTTACTCGTGCCCAACAGCCCGGGATTCAGGAAATCAAAGAGTGACCACAGATCGGAAAGACGGTTCTCGATCGGGGTGCCCGTCATGATGACCCGGTTCCGGGCGGGCAGTTTCTTCACCGCCCGGGTCTGCTTGGTCCCGGGGTTCTTGATCGCCTGGGCCTCATCCAGCACGACGAGGTCCCAGCGGACTTCCTGCAGCCAGGTATACCTTTGACACAGGCCATAGGTGGTAATGACCAAATCGACGCCATCCAGTTCCGGCCCCCGGCTCAGCGTCTCCCGATCAGCATCACCGGACGGATGCGCCAGAAAATACCGCAGGGACGGCAGGAATCGCTGAATCTCGCTGGTCCAATTGCTGATCAGCGAGGCCGGCACGATCAGCAGGCTCGTCTTCGGCCCTTGCCGGGATCGCGCGGCCTTGCGGACACTGAGCATGGCCAGTAATTGCACGGTCTTTCCCAGCCCCATGTCGTCGGCCAGCAAGGCCCCGAACTGCAAACCGTCCAGGAAGCACAGCCAGTTCAGGCCCTGGCGCTGGTACGGCCGAAGCTTGGCCCGGAACGACTTGGGCAATCGGACCGAATCGATGCGCTGCGGCTCGCGCAACCGGGCCACCACGGACTCGAGCCATTGCCCCTGGGAGATCTCGACCGCAACATCTTCCTCAGATAACCCCAAGGCTTGGCCGGCATCCAACTGCAGACGCATCGCCTCGCGCAAGGTCAGGTCCCCTTCGGCCATCAACTGCTGCGCCTTCTCGTAGGCCCGCAGCGTCTGATCCAGCCGGTCGCGGTCTACCTCCACCCACTTGCCCTTGATAAAGGCCAAACCTTCGGATTCGTCCAACAGCCTCTGAGCCTCCTCGGCGGAGATCCGCGCATCGCCCAACAGCAACCGAGCATCGAATTCAAGAACGGCATCCATCCCCAGGGCACTGGGCTGGCCCTCGCCTACCTGGATGTTCAGGCGCAGACCCGCCGCTCGATTCTTCCACCAGTTGGGGATACGGCACAGAATGCCGGACCGCTCGTAGACGGGAATCTCCTTCAGAACCGTATAGGCCTCCCCTGCCGACAGAGCCAGCGGATGAAAAATCTCGCCACTGTCCAGGAGTTTGGAGACGAATTCGCTCTCCGCCGCCGCCTCATGGACGGTTGCGAGCAACTCGAGCAATGGTCTGCTCTCCTGGCCGTATTGCGCCAGGGCGTGCTTGAGGGGGACGTGTTTGCAACCGTTCTTTTGATCCAGGCCGGTCGAGTATGTGGCGAGGAAGGCGAACGGATACGCATCTTTCTTGCTCTCGACGAGATGGAAAAAGACCCGACCGACCAGGTGCAATCGTGCACTCAAGCCACGGACGAAGTCTGCTACCGATCCCCGGTATGATTGGATCTGTCGTTGATAGGTAACGTTCAATCGGGACCATAGATCGTCAAGCACATCTCGCTTGAGGTATTCCAACCCGGGCATGAAGGGCGCTCGGTCGAGCATCTCGGCGGCCTCGGCATCGGTGAGCACCACCACGGCCCGGTCCCGCAGGCCCTCCAAATCAGGCGTTCGGACCAGCTTCTCGGCAAACCAGCCGGTAACTTGACGCCAGTAGTCCAGCGAAACCGACAGCGGCACGGAGGGATCGGAGAACCCCAGGAACAACAGGAATGACTCGTAATCCTCGGCCTGTCGCTTCCACAACTCCTCCTGGAGGCGTTTCTGATCCCGGCCGAGACGGTCCGCGACCGGATTCCATTCGAGTTCTATGTGGCCGCTTGGCAATAGCGCAGCGCCCAACTCCCGGAACATCGATACAGTTGTCTTTTCTGCCACAGAACGTTTCCTGATCACAGACCGCAAAGGCGTGGCAAAGCAGGCGCGATCGCAGCACGGTTCCTGCTCCGGCCCACATCGCCACGGGATGCGTCGAAACCGCCAAGTTACCTGTTTGCCGCACGCAGATCAATAGGGCCGCTATCCCGAACTCGGGCAACCAAGCCCAGGGCCCAACTATACTATTTCCGAGAACGAATCATTCCCGCCAGCCTCCGGGGTGCAGTGGATCGATCATCTGCACGATCGGGCCCGAGCCCAACCGTCACCGAGTAGAGGACGGATGGTCCCTTGGTCTTTGGAAAGAGTTACGAGGAAAGAACTCAGTCTCCGTCGCTCTCCGCGTGCGATACGGTACAATACTGATGGCCAATCGCGCCCAGCCTCCGGCCAAAGGCGCAGTAGGCTTCCAGAACATGAGTTTTCATACCCTCCACCTCCTGCTCGGAGATTCGGCTCTTGCGCATCCTCAGCCTCACTTTGTCCTCATAGTCGTTGAGCGCATCCACGTCGATTTCCAAGTACGGGTCGTTCGCCGGCACGTAGGTCCGGCCCCAGGCGTCGAAATCAGCCAGTCCATATCCAGCCGATTCCAGGGCCTTCCCAATCACGTCCAAGTCCAGCGCGACTTCGGCCTCGATCTGGATCTGGTAATGACCCAGGTGCGCCGGGTCGTCACGGACTCGTAGCTTGCCGCTGTCCATATGGACTATCTGGCGAGGCAGCTTTATAAAGCCGATGGTTCGGTGTGCGTGATTGACGCACGAAGACCGGCATCCGGCAGTCCGTTTCGTTCTCGAAACGCCTGCATATTCCTTACCCCTTCCTCTTTCAAAACTGGTTCCTCAACAAGATTGATTTAACCTCTTATTAAATCTTAAGTTACAGAAGTCCCATCCTTTGCTCCTGAAACCACCCAAGATTGAATCCGATTCATTCCCGTGTTGATCCTACCCCGCCAATGCAGCCCTACATCGGATTCCCCTTCCCTGACCTGCCTTGGCTCTCAGCCTCCTCCAATCCCGACCCCATTTGACCGGTCCCACCGATCGCTCAAGTCGCATGTCGCACAGAGTGAACAGTCGCATGTCCATGTGCGGATATTTCCCTCTTTGCCACCGTCGTAGCCGAGCACATCCCTCCCGGCCGCATCTACACCCCCCAACAGAAGTCCCACCACATGCACCCGTGGCCGTCCAATTCGCTAATGCAGCAGTCCTTGCAGACCTTGACGCGGATGGGTCTGCGTCGTGACGGCCCGGCCAAACACCAGCCGGCAGGCGTGTTCCTGACCAGGTCCCATCGCTGGCAGTCCGCAGATGGCGTCTTCCTGTCGCACAAACAACATGGCGCCGGGTCCGGCAGGCCGAGTACCCTTGCCCAGTGCTCCTGCCACTTGTCGGGCTCGCCCAGCCCTGGCGGCTGCCTGCCAGCGGCCGTCATAGCTTGCCCGCCTCCTCCAGCTCGGCCTTTCGCCGGGCTTTCATCTCCTGGATTTTCGCCAGGTAGTACGCGTCCCCAAATTGCATCGCCATCACCTCCGCGTGAACCTGAGGCGGAATTCTTAACCTGCCGCGGTAGGTTCGCGTGGCGTTAGGCAGAGTTATGGATTCCGCCGGCCGTGCGGAGGTGAGGGCGGCTTTGGGACGCGACGTGGGGGCGAAAATGCACGGTGAAAGCCTACCGGGCGAATTCCGCCGGGAGAGAAAGAGCAGAGCCTCCGCCGGGGTTCGGCCGCCCACCAGCGGCCAAAGTCTCGGCAGAGGCCCTATGAGCGTGCCTTGGCTACAGTTCCTTTTCGAGGGTGTTCAGGGCGTTGCTAAGCTGGCACAGAACGCTTATGTACAACTGCATGATCTCCTTGAAGGTCACGCGGTCGTGGGGGTTGTCCACCGCCCGGAATTCCCGGAGTCGGTCGTCCCGGTAGTAGAGCTTCTCGCCGATTCGCACCTTGGGTAGTTCGATCACCATCGTCTCACCTCCTTGGCTTTCACAAAGCATGATGGCCCGACCGCCGGCCCCATGGCTTTGGCGGCGGGCTGTCTCCAACCAAGCCGCGTGCCGGGTCCGCAAGCCATCACCTCCGCGTTGACCTGAGGCGGAATACTTAACCTGCCGCGATAGGCTCACATCGCGTTAGGCAGAGTTATGGATTCCGCCAACGGGAGCGGAGGTGAGGGCGGCCCGGTCTCGCTGCATGGGACAGAGACGGCCCGGCCAAAGCCTATGCGGCAACGCGTGGGCACGGACACTGGCTTCAAGGCCCCGGACCGTGCTACCCACCCGTGCCGGTAGGCGGCCAACCGACATCAACCGGTGGGTCCGCCGCATCGCCCCTTGCCCTATCGGTAGCGGACCCGGCCACAGGCCAAGGAAGGCCGCCCACCAACCTCTCGGCGGCACGGCCGGCACTGAGGACCCGGCGCCGAACCGCCCGCCGGCAGCGTTACAACCACTCCGCCACCGGGCCAACCTCCCGGGCTACGCGCCGGACCTCGAATACGATGTCACAGTCCCTGCACTCCCAGAAGCGGCCGACATCCCAGGAAGCACACTCGTCCACCGGCTCAATGTCGCCGCCCTGGCACCTCGGGCAACAGACGCACTGCCGATCCGTCCAATCCAGCCCGGCCAGCGGGCCCCGGTCTTCCTGCCATGCCCTGTTGATTTCTGCCATGGTCAATCACCTCCGGGCGCGCCTGGGCCTGAGCGAGCCATCTGCCTTATCGCACCGTTGGCCGGCGGCCGCAGGCCGGAAGGCAGAATGAGTGAGCTCAGGCATCCCGCGAGAGGTGATTGGGCCAGGGGAATCAAGCCTTGGCAGGGGCCCGGCCAGGTGGGCTCGCTGGTCCATCACGTACACCGAGTCGAAGCCCAGGGTCTCCAGTTCTGCCCGGGTCGGCCTGTTCCTCTGGAAGACCCACCATAGACGCTCGACCTCTGCGGGCGGGACCCGGCCTGTGCTCGAAGAGCGCGACAATACCTGTTCGAGTCGTGGGTTAAACAGCACGAACGCCTTTTCATACCCTTTTGGCTACCCCTTGCACCGCATGCCAGCGTGCCCGGGGTGACAGATGGCACGCGTCAAGCACCACGTTCAGCCTCGCTCGCAATGCTGCTGCCTTCTGTTTCCCGAAGGCTTTCCACACCGCAGGCTCGGGTCGGCTGTGATCGAAGCTCACCCCCAGACACTGCCTGATCCGCTCAGAACTGACGATGTTGAACGCACCGAACAGCGCGTTGGCAAACATGCTCTTGCCTCCATGGCTGGGACCGCACAACACCACCAGTCTGGGCCGGGACGACGGCTTCCGGAGGATCCCCACCAAGCCCGCCTCATCTCTCACCAGGAGCCACGGCACGTGATGACGGCGAACACGATGGTACATTTTCCTGCCGACTGGCCCGATCATGGTTGACACCTCCCTGTCAACTTAAAGAGCTTCTGCTTGGCGCTGAGCCTCTCTGTCTCGCAACCAGCTTCGGCCAGCAGTCTTCCCCCAATGGTCATGTCACCGCCTCCTTAGTCTTGACCCGGGCTGGGGCCGGACGACATCCCGCCTCAATCCCGGTCATTGCGAACAGCGCTTGGCTGCTCTGTGCACTCACTTTTTTCCTTGCTTCGTTGATTTCTCGCATAGTGCAATCACCTCCGCGTAGTCCACTCGCGGAATCCTTTACCTGCCGCGATAAGCTCGCATGGCGTTAGGCAGAGTTATGGGTTCCGCGCACGATCGGAGGTGATTGCAGGCCGGGAAATCAAGCATGGGAAAGCAAGTGCCCAGATGAGCCTGCGCTGTGCCGACTGGCATCAGGCCGGAGCCATCGGGCCTCGTGCCAGAGGAGTACCCCGGCCTCAAAGCCGGGGCCACCAACCTACGCGTCCGGGTGCAAAACCCGCCCCCGGGCCTCACGGGCGTTCTCCTCTTGCTCCAGGGCGCGCCACAGCTCGCTGCGTCCCGGCTCGGCCACGGCAAAAGGCAGACGTTGGGCCAGTCTGAGCACCTCGGCCAACTCGAACCGGTTATTGCTGCACGCCTTGACGCTGCCAGCCTCGTCTACCACGATCAGGTGGTACGTATCCGACTCAAGCGCGCCGGCGTGCTTGCTGATGTCCTTCCAGCAGCCCTTGCCCACCGCCTCCCAGGACCCCGTCCTATCCGGGTCGCTGTCTCGTGCGGGCCGGACCACGCAGAGCGAGGTCGTCTGGATCCCGGTCCAGCGATGCAGGGCCTCTGCCGCTTGGTCGGCTCTGACCCGGCCGATGTTGACGGCGTCTTTATACTTCATCCTTATCACCTCCTCCTGGCTTTATCATCCCATTTCGTCTATCTTGGTCGCCACTTCGATGCCAGGTGAGCAACTGCTCGCTGCGCTGCGTCCGTTGGAAAACCTCTATGCGTTCGTCGATCAGGGCACAGAGTACCTTGATGTTGTCGAGTAGCTCAACCCAGTTCGTAGTGCGTTGGGCCTGCTGGGCGTTGTGGACAATGGCATCCCAGAGCTCCTGTGTTCGGAGCCATTCGAAATCCCTCATATCAAACCTCCATTCTTCTTCAGGGCCGGTCCCGTCTTCCCGAACAGGGCCGACCCTTCCTCCGTGCTGCATGGGCTACGCGGCGGATCGTTCGAAGGTGTCCAGGGCCCGCAGCGTCACCGTGGCACATATCTCCACCAGTTCCATCCGCTGGACCGCTGTCACTCTGTCTGTCACCCCGACCGCGCCGCTCCAGATCAGCCAGGTAAACCGCCGCCGCGTGTGGCCGTAGCTGGTCTTGTGGATCTCAAGGCTCTTGGCCTTCGTCGCCGAACACTGACGGATGACGTAAATCCATTCGATGTCGCGGCGAACATCCCGGAACGCATCTTCGGGATGGCGTACCCACTGGCCCAGGGAAGCCGCCCCCACGGCCTGCAGTGCCTGACCCGCGTCCGCCTTGCGAAGCACCTCGATCAGCTCGGTTCCCAAGTCAACCGGTCCAGCCTCGCCGTCCTTCAAATACACGCCATATTCTTCACCACATCGGACGCATACGATTGCCTTCTCTCTCATGCCTTTTCCTCCTTAGCTTTCTCGAAGGCAAGCCCCTTGCGAGGCCGCCGCATGATTTTTGTGAATAACCTTTCCAGCATCGATACCGGGCGATTCACGAACGTGAATCGCGCACTGCTATCCGTGCGAGGTGCTGGCCGAACTGAGCCAACCCCCGGCAGGGGCAAAGCTTTATGTCTGCGCTCGGACCGCTCCCCGTGCGACCCAGCCTTCCGCTATTAGCAGACAATAATGCTTTGCAGACCGAATATCGGCACCGAGCTGGTTCCCTGGGGAACCTCCAAGGAGGGGCAACCTTTTTTCGGGATTGCATGCTATGAGTATGAGGTGAGGTGGATGACTTGCCGTTCGGTTTGGACTGGCGCCGCCGATAGGGCAGCCGCGCCAAAAAGCAGCCAGTACGAAAAGCAGCCAAACGAAGCTGGCGCAGCTTAGCGCCGTTACACAATCAGAAAGACCCTATGCCGAGAACACTTCCTGCTCTTCAGGGGTCATAGTACCCAAGTCCGATTTCCCAACCGATAAACGGGTCGAACCGCGTTTTTGGGGCTTGACAGGGGGTGTCGGCATGCCGGTTTTCCCGGAAATCCATACGAGTGGAGACAAAAATGGAGACAGACTTTTTCCAGCAACTCTCTGCAACTGCTTCATCTGTGCGGTCACCATATCAGTGAAGATGACGGAGTCATCAGCTTGGTTTCTTCTGGTTAGCCATTCGCGGAAATGCACACCGGCGCAGTCCCATTCCCCCCAGGGCAATTGTGAAACCATCTCGGATGCAACTCAGTAAAACAACCGTTCATTCAGGCAACTGCGAAAGGAGCGTCGCTGATTCCGACGCGGGGGTATACTCGACCCAGACGAGGCCGTCATGGGTTTTCTTGTGCGAAGGATCTGGCAACCGTTCCCGGTACTCAGCGTAGTGTCTGGCCTTGGTGATGAGTACCACACTTCCGGCCCCCCGTTGCTGCACAATCATGTTCTTGAGTTGCTCAATATCCAAGCTACGAGAACGTGAATCTGCGTAGTCCAGGCCGTACGCATATTCGCCTCTGCTGCCCAGGATGTAGATGTTGTCGCGTCCGTAATGCCAGCAGACGGCTGCCGTCAATCCGTTCTCGGCAACAACGACGGAATCATGTGACATCCTGGCGTCATTGGAAAGGAGAAATGCTCCTGGTGCTTTCTTGGCCTTCAAAGCCGCTGGGGCAACCAGAGGCCAACTGAACATGAAGAGAACCGGGCCGGCGCAGTAGAACAGAAGTCTCTTGTGAGCATCGTTGCAGCTAATGGCGATCCGACAGAGCGTTATCCAGAGCAGAAGACCTGCCGCCGCAATGCCCCACTTCCAAAGCGCAACGGAACCGGACAACTCCGGCACGAACGTCAAACCAAGAAGTAGCGAGGTGAGGAGAAGACACGCCGCGCAGAGAACGGACCATGTACCAGTGATGAATCCGCGGACATCGCTCTTTCTGAGGCATTTGAGAACTCCAACTGCGATCAAAAACGCCAGAGGGGGAAAGCAAGGGAGTATGTAGGTCCCAAGTTTGCCACTACAGGCCGAGAAGAACCCGAAGGGCAGAATGAGCCAGCAAAGAGCCAGTCGGATCATGGGATGCCGCCAGTTTGTGTAGCGCAAGCCTACAACAATGGGACCAGCAAGTGGGGTCCAGGGCATCACTCCTCCAAGGAGAATCGGGACATAGAACCAGAAAGGCTCAGGGTGCTGCCCCCCACGCGGCGCGATGAAACGGTCAACGTGCTCGACCCAGAAGAAGTAGTGCCAAAAGTCCGGCTCGCAACGATGGATCATGATGGCCCACGGAAGCACAATAAGAATGGCTGGAACCAAGGCGATCCAGACTGTGCGGAGGAAGGTCTTGAATTGGCCTTCCCAGAACAGGAACGGGACAATTACCAGTACTGGGATGACCAAAGCCAGGAAACCCTTGGTCAGGAAAGCCAGACCGCAGGCCAAGCCAGCCAGGAGAAGAAAGACGGTCTTCTTGCGGACGGCCTTTTCTTGAGAGGCGAAGTAGAGGGCCGCAATGGCAGCCGTGATGAACAAAGACAGTAGGCTGTCCAGAACGCAGAACGTCCCCACCGCCTGGACCTCAAAGGATAGTAGAAATACAGCCGTGGCGAGAAGCGGTATGCTGTCATCGCCCGAGAACCGGCGTGCCCACACGAACAGGAGCAGCGCTGTCAGGCTGACAGCAACCGCCGACGGCAGGCGTATGGCAAACGCATTCTCGCCAAACACCCATATGGCAGCGGCATTGAGCCAGTACCCCAGGATCGGCTTCTCGAAATACCGGACGCCGTTAAGACGGGGCACGACCCAATCTCCTGAGACCAGCATTTCCCTGGAGATCTCGCCATACCGCGCCTCGTCCGGAACGATCAGGGGCCGGACGCCGATCAACGCGATATAGAGAAGAAGGAAAAGCCCAATGAGCGCAAGGGATATCGTTTTGGATCGTGTTTTCGTTCGCATACAGATTTACCCCCAGGGACCGCCCTGTGCACAAGTTCTCGAATGGAATCACGTGCAGCAGGGCGTGATGTGCCGCACGGCATCAATGGCAATCCTCACCGGATGAAACGTACGTGTCGAGCGCCTTATCCATCTGAGCAGCGACCCATCCTTCGCGCCCCGGGATTTCCCCGTGGACGATGGCTCCGTCCTCGGCGGGCGGGTGTTCGCGGAGGAGTCTCTCAAGGGGCACGAAGGAGATCCCCGAAGCAATCGCAGCATTCAGGAAACGGTCAAACATGTCGCACTGCGCGATTCCTTCGACCTCGGCATGGATGGTAAGCACGTTCAGCCTGTCCGGACGGCACAAGGCCAGGAGGCGGTCGTTGTAGTTCTCCTCATTGACGCCGTCGTAACCGACCAGCTCATCGTAAGTGGGCAGTGTCACCGGGATCTGAGGTTGAGCGCGTTCGCCCCCTGGCCCACGAGGATGGAAGATGTCGTGCCCGCGGCAGTCGCTGTTGTAGCGGAATGGAAATTTGGCCTTTTCCTTCAGAACCAGGTCGTTACACTTCCAGCCGGGTACGGCCGAGCATGTCGGCGCGTACCCCAGAAGTCGCGTCAGACATTCGACGCCTCGTTCCAGCGAGCGGTGGATCGACGCGGCATCCATCGTGTCGATGTGAGCTTGCCAGGCGTGATGATCCCAGGCATGAAGGCCTACTTCGTGGCCGGCCCTTGCAGTATCGCGAATCACGTGGCCGAGCTTTTCGACGATGATGGGGCCCGGCCAGAGAGTACCCTTGAAGAGAATATCCCATCCATAGAGACTGGCGGCGTTCGTCCTGAGCATTTTCCACAAGAAGGCCGGACGCAACAATCGCCAGAGGTGCCGGCCCATGTTGTCTGGACCGACGCTGAAAAAAAAGGTGGCCTTGATGTCATGACGAGCCAGAATACGACACAGGTTCGGGACGCCAATGCGGGTCCCTCTGTAAGTGTCGACATCGACTCTCAGGCCAACTGTTATATGCTTCCAGTCGGCTGACGCTTCATGTTTCACCACACGATGGTTATCGCTCATGAGTTCAATCCAACTGCAACTGTTGCTGTCCCAACCACATCGCGAATCAATGGGCCTGCTGATTCAACTGCATTGAGATACGCCAATCATAAGACAGCAACAACAACATTACGCTTCCGACCACTATGCCATAGAAGTGCATCCATTTTCCCGCGCTGGCTTTACCATATGCCCAAAGGCTAAGGCACAAGGCGGGCATCAGCACACCCATCCCCAACACAGACCCCTCCCTGTGCCAGTAGGCAATCCCCAAGCCAATCGGTGCAACGATCATCAGAAGAGCAAGAGTCCTTGACGAGAACTTGAACCAGGAATCCTCGTCAGACTCCTTCTCCAAAACCTCCACGAGACACGTGCCAATTAGTAGCGCAGCGGCAGGGTACCCCAGAAAGAGATGTACCTCTCTTCCGTCAGTCAAGATTAACTGAATTATCAACGACACAATTAGCCAGACTAAGGCAAACAGCACCGACTCGTCACATGCCCTACTCCGGGGTCCTCGAACACGATACGCGACGGCCCAGGGAAGAAGGAGAGACCACGGTAAGGATCCGATGAGAATTCGACCCAGGTGATGAAAAAACGTTTCGCTGTGTGGAGGATGGTTTCCGACAACACACTGGGGGGCTGAGAACCATGAGACCCCGTGAGTCGCATTTCCAGTCAAATGACGAGACACAAACCACATCCAGATGCCGATGGGAACAAGGGCCCAAATGCACCCAGATAGCAGCCACACGGGCCCACTCGGGCGGAGAGGCTTCTGGAGCAACCACCAAAAGGCCAAGGATACAAAAGTGACAAGTGGCCCAATCCAACCTCCAGTAAGACAAGCGGCCGATAGACAGAGCACAAACACCGCATACCACCCTGCTCTTCCCGAGCCCAAACGGCAGATCTGTCGGAAACTCAGTAATGCAGCCACCGTGAACAAGCACACAACCATATCTGGACAACACTGGCGCCCTGATTGGAAGTACCCATAGGACGTAGCCAAAACCAAACCTGTGGCAACGGCCTGCAAATTCGAGGCCCCCTGATGGCGTGCCAAGACAAAGAGCAGTGTCGCTGCCGAGATAGCTGCGAGAGCCGCCGGCAATCGCGCCCAGAATGCGTTCTCGCTGCCGCAGCGAAAAATGGCAGCGATGATCCAATAGAAGAAAGAGGGTCTCTCCATGGAAGACTGGCCATCGGGGCAGGAAACGAGCGAGTCGTCTGCATGGGCGATTGCCGTTGCAGCTCCCACAACACCCAACTCGTCAGGTCCCCAAACGTGCCTCTTGCCCAGGCCGACTAGAAACAAACAGGCCGCGATGTACACCACCGTCGTGAGACACGCTCTTGTCACCTGATTCTCATCGTGCATGTGTGAGAGTTGCATCATGCCCCATCTGCGAGACGTCCGTTGCCATCAGTTCATCGCAATCCTGAACCAACGAGGTTTGTCACCAACCAATACACGTGCGAGCCATAACCGACAGACCTCGCAATGAACCGAAACAACCGCCTTGAAGAATACACCCCGTTCTGTCACTCCGCTCTCCTACTGGGATATCAGGAGACAACTGCTTTTTCACCCCGAACCGAGGAAGTGGACGGCAAGATGGCTTGGACCGGTATCCCCTGGAACGTCCTGCCGGAACGCTTGTGCATCTGTTTGTGTGCGTCCTGCAAGAAGTAGTCAAGCGTGCGGGCCACCGATTCATCTACGGTGATGGCCGGCTCCCACCGCAGCAATTCTCGCGCCTTCCGTATGCTCGGCTTGCGATGCTCAAGATCCTGGTAGCCTGGGCCGTAGTAGCGACCGCTTTCCGTCTCCTGGAAACCGGCAAACGGGGGGAATTCCGACCGCAGAGGGTGCCGCTCAAATTGCGCGACCAACATCTCCGCGAGGCCCTTGATGCTCAACTCGTTGTTGGGATTGCCGATATTGATGACTTCTCCGTCACAACAACCATTACGATTCTCAATGATTCGATACAGGCACTCGATGCCTTCCGATACATCGGTGAAACAGCGCTTCTGCTCACCGCCGTCAATGAGCTGAATCGGTGTGCCTTCGACGAGATTGAGAATAAGCTGGGTAATGGCTCGGGAACTGCCGATCCGCGCCGAGGTGAGACTGTCGAGCTTGGGACCGATCCAGTTGAACGGGCGAAACAGGGTGAAATTCAGGCCGTCCTTCTGACCGTAGGCCCAGATGACCCGGTCCAGCAACTGCTTGGAGCACGAGTAGATCCAGCGTTGCATGCGGATCGGCCCGAGAATCAATCGGGAATGGTCCTCGTCGAAATCCTCGTCATCGCACATGCCGTACACCTCGGATGTCGAGGGGAAGATAATACGCTTGCCGTACTTGACGCAGTACCGCACCACCCGGAGATTCTCTTCGAAATCCAGCTCGAAGACCCGCAGAGGATTGCGGGTGTATTCGATTGGCGTGGCAATGGCCACGAGGGGAACCACGATATCACACTTTTTGATGTGGTATTCCATCCATTCGCCGTGGATCGAGATGTCCCCCTCTTCGAAATGGAAATCCGGCTCTTCCATCAAATGTTGGATGTAATTGGACCGGAGGTCCATCCCGTGGACTTCGTACTTGCCACTGTCCAGAAGCCGCTGGCTCAGTGCGTTGCCGATGAAGCCATTGACGCCCAAAATGAGCACGCTCTGCTTTTTCCGAGCTCTGATGCGCTCGCTGGCACGTGATCCGAACTTCATCCCTTCGGCCAGGCCGAGTTCCGAAGCAAGTTGTGAGCCGGTCATGTACACCCCGTCTTCCGGCTGGCCCGCATCCACACGGACGTCACCATGCCCGCACGCGACGACAAGGGGATCGACGGAGACAATCGTTCCCGGGGCTTGTTGTCCGCCCTTGCTGGGCGATTCTGTTACCGACCAGATGACGCATTTCCTGTCGCCCAAAAAGCTGAACGCCCCCGGATACGGCTGGGTCACGGCGCGTACCAGATTCCGGACCTTACCAGCGGGGAGCGACCAATCGATCTGGCCGTCCTCAGGACGCCGCCCACCGTAGTACGTGGCCTTGGAATGGTCCTGGGGCAGACGTTCTGCGGTTCCCTCCTTGATCGACGGCAACACGGCATCCAGCATCTCCACGGCGGCTTGCGAGATCTTGTCGTGCAAACTTCTGGCGGTATCATCGTCGCCGATGGGCACCCGCTTCTGACCGACCACGTCACCGGCATCAGGTTGAGGCGTCATATAGTGCAAGCTGACGCCTGTTTCCTTCTCACCGTTGACCAGGACCCAATTGACAGGACACCGACCTCGATACGCTGGCAAAAGCGAACCGTGCAGATTGAAACACCCCGCGTAGGGGATATCCAGAATGTCCGCTTTCACCATCCGGCGATAGTAAAACGAGAAGATCACGTCGGGGGCCATCTTCTCGATACGCCGCACCCAAAGTGGATGATTGATATCCTCCGGTGCAAACACCGGAATGCCCCGGGAGGCGGCCAACTGTGCAACAGAGTCGAACCAGATATTCTCGCCCGGATCATCCTTGTGGGTGAACACGGCGTCAATCTCATACCCGTGACGCAATAGAGCCTCAATCCCGACACAACCAATATTGTGATATGCTAAGACAACAGCTTTCATAACACTTCCTTTGATTCGGGGTGATTGGACGTTTTGCCATTCTTCGATTCAGCACGACCCACAACCTTGTCGACAAAGTATCGGGGTCTGGCTCGAACATCGTGATAGATGCGACCGATATACTCGCCGAGCAGCCCCATTCCGACGAACTGAGCTCCGACAAACATGAAGAGGACGGCGAATAAGGTGAACACCCCTTCGGCCGCCCATCCAGCCCCGTGCACGAGTCTCATGACGAGTAGCGCGACACCAAATCCCACACCTGTAAGTGAAATGGCACCTCCCATTACACTTAGCAGGCGTAGTGGAAATGTCGTCATGCTCGTCAACAGGTCAAACTGGAGATTGATCAGGCTCCACAGGCTATATTTCGAGTTGCCATGCGGGCGGTCAGCATGCCCGACTTCAATCTCGGCTGCCTCTCGCGCGAAACTGTTGGCCAGCACAGGAATGAACGTGCTACGCTCGCGACACTGCAACATCGCATCCACAACGTGGCGGCGATACGCCCGAAGCATGCAGCCGTAATCGTGCATCATCACCCCGGTGGCCTTGCGGGCGGCCCGATTGACGATGCGGGAGGCCACGCGGCGGAACAGTGTATCCTGTCGCGGAGTGCGAACCGTGCCGACAACGTCGAAACCCTCTTCTATCTTTCGAACGAGTCTTGGAATCTCCTCCGGCGGGTTCTGCAGATCGGCATCCAGGGTGATGATGACATCGCCCCGCGATTCCGCCAACCCCGCCATAACGGCCGCATGTTGACCGTAGTTGCGGTTCAAAAGCACCGCAATTACGGTGCCTGCGCCATCGTCGGCGGCAGCAGAGATGATCCGCGACGAGCCATCCGAACTGCCGTCGTCCACCAGAACAACCTCAAAGGGCACTGCCATGTCTTCGCACACAGTCAGACAACGCCGAATGAGTTGTGAGAGATTCTCTTCCTCGTTGAAAACCGGAATCACAAGGGAGACAGAAACCCCACGCCCCGCTCTGTCACAAGCATTTTTGTCAAGCCCTTGCGCGGCGATGCCCGGCGTCCCACGGGTTGGACCCATGCTCTCTACACGCCGAGGACACGTGTGTGAGATCCTCCATGGCAGTTGGGCAATCCCTCCCGATCGCGGACCATCCAGGCTATAGATCCCGTTGGTTTCTTTGTCCATGGCTATGCATTCTCCTTTGGAATTGAGGGGGCCGTAACGTGTAACGATTTCTCATGAAGCACCTCCTTGATCTCCTCGACAACGTCATCGACGTCGCTGGCAGTCATATCGGGAAACAACGGCAGCGAGCAGATCCGGTCCGAGTTCCACTCGGTATTCGGGAGCATGCCTCGACGCATACCCATGCACTCGCGATAGTACTTCTGCAAATGCACGGCCCGGAAATGGAGACCGGTCCCGATATTCCTCTCTTTCAGTCTCCGCATGAACTCATCCCGATCCAACCCGGCCTTCTCGATGTCCAGTCGCACAACGAAGAGGTGCCAGGCGTGCTTCATGGAATACGGCGGCTCCGATAGGGAAATGACCTCTTCAATATTCGCCAGCAGGTCCTGGTACCGCATGGCCAACTCGGTTCGCCTGGCGTTGAGCGCATCGACCCGAGCCAATTGTCTCAGTCCCAAAACGGCCGCGACATCCGTCATGTTGTATTTGTACCCCGGTTCCAACACCTCGGCTTGGGGGGATCGGCCCTGTTGGTGACGGTCATAGGCATCCACCCCCAACCCATGGAACTTCAAGCGCCGCACGCGTTCCAGAAGAGCATCGTCTTCCGAACAGAACATGCCTCCTTCTGCCGTGGTGATATTCTTGATTGGATGGAAAGAGAAGATTGACGTGCCGCGATGCCCCACGTGTTGTCCATTGTATTGTGTGCCCAACGCGTGTGCCGCGTCTTCGATCAAGAAGACGCGACGCTCGGCTGCCAGTCGACGAATGGGCTCGACGTCTGCCGGCGCGCCGGCAAAATGCACGGGGATGATGGCCCGCGTTCGGTCGGTCAGCCGGGCTTCCACGGACGCTGGCGAGACCATCAAGGTGTCGCGATCAACATCGGCGAAAACGGGGGTCGCCCCCGCCAGCACGATCAAGTTCACCGTCGAGACCCATGTCAAAGAGGACGTGATCACTTCATCGCCCGGGCCGATTCCCAGTGCCTTCAAGGCCAGGTGCATGCCGGCCGTCGCCGACGACAACGCCACCGCCCCGGCAGAACCGACGTAGTCCGCAAACCGTTGCTCGAACTCGGCCGTCTTGGGGCCGGTCGTGATCCAACCGGAACGCAAGACGTCACACACGGCGGCAATGTCCTCTTCTGTAATCGAGGGCCGTGAAAACGGCAGAAAGTCATGTCGCATCGTCGTCCCCTTTCGTGATCCCTTTGATGCGGGACCTGTCTGCTGTATCGTTCCAGAACCACGCCATCCATTTCTCTCCCCGGGAAGAACTGGATTCCCATGTCTGTCCGGCTTCCTTCATCTTGCCCCGGGCCTGCAGATCGACCAGAACTTCAGTGGGCAACGTGGCAGCGTACCGAGACTGGGCTATCACCATTCCCTCTGAATTCGAACGCAAAAACTCCTGGAAATCCTCGACATCTTTCAGGACTCTCAGAGGCCGCTCTCGACCAAGATAGAACAGCAGATTCGCGTTTCGCTTTGGGAAGATCGCAACAGCCTCAGGAGACAGATGGTCCGCCTGCACGCGCAACGCCTTGGCAAACGGGCGTTCGGTCCGGTTGACCTCGAGAATTCTCTGCTGGCAACAGAAGTAGCCCGCCAAGAGCACGACAACAACCGCGATAAGGGGCCCAACCGTCTTCATCTGAGTGTTCGAGAGATTCTGTCGGCGAAGGACTCGGCTAGAAATCAGTCCAGCCAATACCGCGATAACGCCGATACCAAGACTGGCGAGGAGAAAACTCCGCGGAGCCTCGAAGCCGATCATTCGTCTGGGAACAATCGAAATCAACGGTATCGCCAATTCGAACGCAATCACCCCGATACACACGGCCCGCTGGATTCCCACCCCTTGGCGTCGCACTTGATCCACACGAGATTGCCGCACTTCCCCCAGAAAGACCGCGATCAGCAGTACACAGAAAGGCAAGATCGGAAGAATGTAGTAACTGCGTCGCGAACCGGAGAGCGTGAAGAAGGCAAACACGAGAATGATCGCCCAGGTGAGCCATCGCGTGTGCTTGTCGAGCCCGCGCCAGCCCTCCACCATGCCAGCCACTGCAGCCAGGAACAGCGGTGTCCAGGGCAACAGCAGAATCGGAAGCTGGTATACGTAAAGATAGACAGGGCCTTTGTGGTCAAACGGCCTGAAGTAGCGCAGGATGTTCTCCTGGAAAACCAGCCCCAAACCATTTGAATGATAGTCAACGGCCTGAGCGAAGGTGGCATAGGCGAAGTGAGACAGGTAAACCAACAACCCGACACCGAAGGCCAGAAAATGACTCGGCCGAAGTAGAAGACGCCACCGCCGCTCCACGACGATATCCGGCAGAAGTACAAGCATGGGGACCACAACGGCAGTCAGTCCCTTGGTTAGGGCGCCGATGAAGATAATCAGATAGAACACCAGCATCGCGGAAAACTTGAGACGATCGCGTCTGGACCAATACCACGCCACCGCCCCGATGGTGAACGCGAGATTCTCCGCATCGGCTGTCCCGGTGCGAGACCAGAAGAGAAAGGCATAGGTCGTCAGCAGAAACCAGCCGGCGAACCTCCCCACCCTGGCCGACCAAAGACGCGCACCAATCTTCACCGTCGCCCAAACAGCGACCAGACCGGCAAGCGCGCTGGGCAGACGAACCATCCATTCATTAAGTGCTCCAGTCACAACCGAAACAACGACTCTGAGCCAGTAGGTCAGGAGCGGTTTGTCGAAATACGGCTCTCCCCCGATTGTCGGGTGAAAGAAATCCCCGGTCAGCAACATTTCTCGGGTGACCTCAGCCCAGCGTCCCTCGGCCGCCCATAGGCCGCGCGAGCCCAAGCCCCAAAACAGCAGAAACGCCGAAACCAACAGGAGCAGACACGTCCATTTGTCTCCATTCGCAGCGCCGGACGTCTCATGGTCGGAAGCGCCCCATTGTCCCCTACCCTTCCTCACAAGTTCTCCTTTTCGATGATCCATCCTACATCCATGAGTTTCACACTGCCCCGCTTTCAGCCGGCAGCGACGATGCTTGGCCGGAAGCCTTCCGGGCCGGCACCACGGCAAGCAGGGCTGCAGCCAAGGCACAACGAAGATGCCCGTGTTGCATTGCGGTACCCCCTTGTTGGTTTCACTTCCGGCCGTTTTAGCGAACGAACCTGAAGAGAACCTGAAGAAATGACGCTCATTTCAAAAAAAAAGAAAAAACGCCATTCGGTCGAATGGCCTGCCAGGAAATCTCAGACCGGGCCATCGCAAACAGTGCCGCCTACAGAACTCTCGAGCAAAGAACCCCGCACGTCCCATATCGTCGCGCAGTGCCTGTCAGATGCAGCGCCCCTCCACAGCCTGTAGAGCTTTCAGAAATTCACGAGGACGCTCGCCAACAACATTGGCCCCATCTCCAATTCGACATGATTCGGCTCGTCCTGGTTGTCTTCATAGCAGATTTCGTCATAGGCGATGCCCAGCAGACCGGAGACCGCCAAGTCCTTGCGTTCGAGGAACAGATACTTGACGGCGAGTTGTGCCGAGTAGATCTCCGGGCAGTTCGAAAGCGCGACGGGCCACAGCACACGAGCGGACAGCCCGAGCTTGTTCGTCACCGGGAAATCCACGCCAAGACCGACCTGGACTCCTCCTTTGGAATAGCTGCGGTCGACATCGTCGAGCCCGGAACTGGAAAGCTGATAGTGGAAATCCATGATAGCAAAGCCCACGGAAGGGTAGAACTCGACCGTCCGATCATCCCATTCGCAGGGAATGCGATAGCGATACCCGAGACGGTACCAATCGAACTTGACATCGGCTTCGACAAGTGCTCCGGCCGCGAATGTCTTGCTCTGGCTCAAGAGTGGGACCTCCAGTGTGTCCTCGCCCGAGAAGCGAATCAAACGACCGCCACCATAGAGGCCGTGACGACGCCAATGCGCGTCCATCCAGAAATCGACGGAACTGGTCTGATCGATTCCCAACTCATCGAGCGTCGGCCGGCGATGGCTCGTCGTCGTTTCCCTCCCGCCGTTGGGGGTTTGAAGTACTCCATCGACCGGACCGTAGAGAACGCCACCGCCAGCCGTCATGTCAAACGAATCCTGCGTCCCGGCCTTCGCCGCCAACAGCAAAAGACCTGCAATGTCGAACGAATCCTGTGTCTCCGCCTTCGCCGGCGGCAGAAAGAGATCTGCAACGATCATGCATATGAGACACAAACGACAAGTTACAGTGTGTACATTTCTCATCATCACGATACTCCTCTGCACCACTTGCGTCCACTGCGCATAAGGATGGCGCTTGATGTAACGGCAGTCATGCGAAACAGTCATGTGAAGCCTTAAGGGCTCTGGGATGTGGTTCTTCTATGCCGTCGTTGCATAGAGTTCCGATGCTTCGCCTGCCATAGTGGATCGCCAGACTCTTGTTGTCATGGTATCGCCCATAGCAACCGCTGTGTTGTATCCTCAGGCATCACCTGTATCTCTCACGGCTCCCTACGGCAGATATCGCGTGTCGGCCCTGACAGTCTACAGCGTATTTCTACTTTGCTTTCCCACTTGCTGTAGTCTATCCCAGGAAACTCCTCCCATCTCAGTTGCCACAGATCACACCACAAGCGCCACAGTGAGCGAATGCATTTCACCATTTTCATGTCACCCCCGAGTCAATACAGAGTTTCCCCAACGTCGAAAGACATGAGCTAACCAGCTCTTTCGGTTCAAGCCTAATGAAATTCTACGATGTCGAACCTTAAGAGAAGCTGAAAGGGGCAAAGGAGAACAAAAAAAGATAGGTTGGTCTACGCAAGCTTACAGCTTGGGCAGGCGTACAGTCACCACCGTGCCAAGCTGTGGATTTGAAGAGATGTCGATGTCGCCCCCATGACGGTGTGTGATTTCCCGGGCGATCGCCAGGCCAAGCCCGCTGCCTCCGGACTTCTGAGAACGAGAGGCATCGGCGCGATAGAAGCGGTCGAACAAGTGGAGTAGCACCTCCGCGGGGATCTGCCCCCCCTCGTCGCGCACCGAGACAATCACACGGTTAGCCGTCCCGTCCTCCAGCATAACACGGACCGTGCCTCCGTGAGGGCCATGTCGCAATGCATTTTCGAGCAGATTTCCGAAAAGCTGCTTGAGTTCATTTTCATCGCCCCTGACCCAAGCAGAACGTGTTTTGGAGAGGATAACACGTCCGTTCTGTTGGACGGCCCGCGCGTCAAATATCTCGACGGTCTCACCCAACAACGCGTCAAGACGCACGTCGACCGGTTTGCGCAGCTTATCCGGTCTCTCCAGCCGCGCCAACGAGAGAAGTTGCTCAATCAGGTGTTCCAAACGGCCGACATCCTGCAAGGTCTCCTCAAGACTCTCTTCGTACTCGGCCACCGAGCGACGCTGCAACTTGGTCGTTTGGAGCGTACTCTTGAGAATGGCGAGAGGTGTTCTCAATTCGTGGGCGGCATCCGCGATGAACTGCTCCTGCTGCCGCATGGCCACGTCCAGACGCGTCAACATCTCATCTAACGCTGCGATGAACGGCTTCAACTCAGATACGGTCTCTGATTGCTCCTGTCCGCGTCTGAGACTCCTGTGCGTAATCGTCTGCAACTGGCTGCCCGCCCGCTTAATGGGATGCAGCCCCCAGGAGACAAGGACAGGGACAACCAGAAAGGTAAGCAGCGTCAGACTGGCGCCGACAATCAGCAGCAGCCAATAGAACTCGCTCAATTCATGATAGACATAGTGACTCGACCGCGACACGAGAACATTCACCACATTCTGGCCCAAGACACGCCGCATCCAGATGGCGCGAGACGGACTCTTCTCACCAGAGTCGGTATCACCATAGAGATTGAAGAAACTCGCTTCACCCAGGTCCGGCTTCCTTTCGGCGGGCGGACGCAGGAAACGCTCTTCACGAAAGTCACTGGCGGGATCGCTGGCAAACAAGTCCTGATCGCTTCCATCGCCCCAGACGCGATACCATCCGGCGTTTCCTGAATGGCGGTCCCCCACGATAGACCTGAGTTCCGTTTCGCGAGCCTCACGACTTTCGTGCTCATCGAGGGTGGCAAACACACCCTCGCCCATCGCCCTGAGTATTTCATCGACGTTCGCCAGCAACGACTCCTCCAGCTCGACGTAGGCAACGACAGAGACAACAACGATGATCGCAAATGTGAGGAGGGACGCCAACAGCGACAGACGCAGTCTGATGGACATAGGCTTCATTCTGGTCTCTTTCCCATTCGATAGCCCTGGCCTCGAACGGTGTGAATCAAGCGATAGGGAGGTCCCGGATCCAGTTTCTTGCGCAGAGCGGAAATATACACTTCCACAACGTTGGAGAATTTCTCGGCGTTGAAATCGTACAGATGTTCGACAATTTCTTCTTTGGCTACAAGCTGGCCCGCCCGCAAGGCCAAATACTCCAGCAACCGGTACTCCATGGCAGGTAGCGCCACCGGCCGGCCCTGAAAGGTGACGACGTGCGTGGAGGTGTCCACAGACAATTCGCCCACCGACACCACGGGATCGGGACGGTCGTAATTACGGCGTATCAGAGCCTGGCAGCGAGCGATCAGTTCACCCATATCAAAAGGTTTGGTCAGATAATCATCGCCGCCCAGATTCAGGCCCTTGATGATGTCGTCGGTCGTGTCGCGAGCCGTAAGAATGAGCACCGGGACACGGTTACCCTCGCGTCGCAGATGCTTCAGGATGTCCAGACCGCCGACCTTGGGTAGCATTAGATCCAGAACGATCAGGTCATACGGATTGGATAGGGCCTGATGCTGGCCATCCTCGCCGTCGGCAGAAATGTCCACGGCGAAGGATGTCGTCTCCCTCAAAGCCTTGGCAATGTTACGCGCCAGACGAATCTCATCTTCGACAATCAGTACTCTCACTCTCAGCCACCAGTTCCCACACAGTTCGAAGGACGCACAAAACGCAATGGGCACGCCCAAGCTCTACACATCCAGTTGGATTGTACCTCCTATCGACAACTTGGCAACAGACATTCTCGGTACACGGCGTTTCAGATGCCGGAGGCGGCCGGGAGCACCGAAAATCGGCCGCGTTGTGGTATTACAGAAAGCGTAGTACGCAGAAGTAATATCCGTTTTTACGAAGGTGCTGAGGAATACGAATCTGGCCAACCTCATTCTGTGGTCTTACTGGTGGCCGCTCATCATCATTGCCTCGTTGCACGCTCGTGCACGAGCAGCCTCTATTACGCTACCATAACAGATAATCGGGAGTGTCTGCTGTGTACCCAATGCCTGAAAGCGTGTCCCTACGACAATCTCCGCCTGTCCATACGAAGACCGTTTTCGGGTCTATTGCGAGGTTTTCATCGGAAATCGGCCGACTGCATCTGCGGCATCCTCTTGGCGATCATACCCACTGCGACACCGGCAACAGGTCCACCGCCTGCCGCAACACCGGATCGACGTTGGTGTACACGTCATTCGTAAGTTGCGGACTAGAGTGCTCCAGCAACCGCTGAGTCACGGCCGTGGACACACCTCGCTGTGCCAGTAGCGAAGCGAATGTCTTGCGCAGATCGTGGAACTTCAGCTCAGGCATCCCGAACTTCTCTCGCACCCTGTTCCATTTCTTGGAAGTGAACCGATCCGTGAACAACCGCTCCTGCCCGTCCGGCAGCGTGGTAACGTAGTGTGAGAGTTCGGTCATAACCTGCTCTGGAACCGGCCGCTCCGGCATTGCCTTTGCCGCTTTGCGGTTCCGCGTCGCGATCGCGTTTCGGTCAAAGTGAATGTCACCGATACGAATGGCCTCGACATCACCACGCCTGAGCCCTGTCGTCACAGCCAGCAGCACCCGTAATCGTATGGTAGGATAACGTTCGCTCGCGAGGAGCAGATTCCTGACCTGCTTCGGTGAGAGCGCGACCACGGGGTTCTGCGCGACTTTGATCTTTTTGATCTCTAACCCCGAAGGGACGAAGCGATTCTTAGCCGCCCAAGCAACAAAGGTATGTAGATTTGCTATATCTTTGTTTAGCGTGCTCTTCACGACCTCTTCGCCTCGTCTGAGAACGAAAGCTCCCAGACTTTGCTGTGTTATCTCTTTTGAAGAATTGACACCGACCGCTCGCTGGAAATGTCGCAGCGTCAGCTGAATTTCGTAGAGTGACGCCTCCGTAAGGCCTTCGACCTGCTTAGAGCGGCGGTACTCCTCGATCATTTGACTCCAGTCGAAGTCCACGATACTGGTAAAGACGTCAGAGTTAAGCTGTGTATACTTGATGTAGCGGAAGTGCTCGGCGAGGGCCTTGGTCGGAAACGCTTTGGCCTTCCGCCTGCCGCCGCCCTCGTACCATCCGCACCACCAACCTTTGATGTTCTTTCGCTTGTAGACCCATGGCTTTCTCATGATTTCCATTGTATCAGCGGTTTTGACGGTTCAGTCCTGCAGCGACGCCAAATGAACCGGCGAGTAGAGTCAAAATGGAGACACGGATTCGCCCGAGAAAAGCGCATTTGCTGCAACTGATTTTGTGGCAAGGGTTTAGCAAGGCCGCCTTCCAAGGGGTCGGAGTATCCCAAGTACTGTACCCACGTTTGTAAGCGCTTGTGGGAAAACGATTAACGATTGACATTACAGGACTTATGATGCTGGCCGAAACGGAGCCGAAGCCGCGCCGAAGGCGAAACGAATCCCTTTGTGGCGCGCCTGTTGCGCGCTTCGCTGCTTGGGTTGGTCCGTTCTGTTTCCTGCTGGACATGTTAGGGCAGCCTGGATGAGGTGTCCCGCACCAGCGTTCGATCGGGCAGGCCGGGGCATGTTCAGGCCCAGACCTCCAACTGGACGGATAACGCTCCCCATGATAGCTTGTGGAGCAACCTGGATAACTGGGACGAGTACTGCGGACGAGCGTCAAGAAACCGTAATGCGCCGTCAAGACATAAAGTGATATGAAGTAAACAAATGGGCGATATGAGAATTACGGGCAGTACCCTGGCTTTGACGCTTGCCGGGATAGAATGTGCGTGTTCTTCGGTAGTCTGTATCCGGGTGTGTTGACATCATCGGTGGGGCAAGGAGTGGTTATGACTATTGATTGCTTGTCGAGGCGTAGGTTCTTGAGCGGACTGTGCGTCGGGTCGTTGTCCGTGGCCGGATGCCGGTCACTGCTGGCGGGGGCTCGCCCGTCACGGAGCAGACCCAACGTCCTGTTCTTTGCATTGGATGATCTCTGTGACTGGGTGGGGCCGCTGGGATACGGGCAGGCTGTTACCCCCAATATGGACAGACTGGCTCAACGCGGTGTTACGTTTACCAACGCCCACACCGCGGGGATCTTCTGTGCTCCTTCGCGTTCGGCAATCTTCACGGGGCGCCATGCGACCAGGACGGGTTGTTACACAACGCAAGTGTACTCTTACAGTCGGCCCGAGCTGCAGCCCCTGCAGGTGACTTTCCAGCGAGGCGGCTATCGCACGTACGGAGCCGGCAAGCTCTTTCATCATCCGGCGGGCTTTGCGGACCTGCGCGGCTGGGACCAGTTCTTTGTCCGGACCGACGAGCAGAAGGAGGCGGGCTGGGATCTCAAGAGCTGGAGCGTGGAGGATCCGATCCTGCCGAAGCCCTATCCCAACAGCGCCTACAACGCCGACCGCGAACCGGCGAACAAATTCTTTCTCGAATGGGGTAAGGTGCTCGACGAAGATGAGGAGAAGATGGCCGACACGATCCGCACCGAGTGGGCGTGCGACATTCTCAGCAGGAAACACGACAGGCCATTCTTCGTCGGGGTGGGCCTCTATACACCTCATTTTCCGAACTACTGTCCAGCCAAGTATTTCGATCTCTACGATCGTGACAAGATCAAGGCGCCGCCGTACAAAGCCGACGACCTTGATGATCTGCCGGAAGCGGTGCGCAGAGCCAAAACCGCGCGGAGTCGGATTCACCGGCGTCTCGTGGAAATCGGGGCGGTCGAGGATGCCATTCACGGATATCTGGCGTGCGTCTCCTATGCCGACGCGATGCTCGGTCGCTTGATGAAGGCGCTGAACGAGGGGCCCAACGCCGGCAAAACGATCATCGTGTTGTGGAGCGATCACGGCTATCATCACGGCGAGAAGATGGACTGGGGCAAGCATACGCTGTGGGAGCGGACGTCGAGCGTGCCGTTGATCTGGGCCGGTCCGGGGGTAAGTCACGGAGCCAAGGTAGATGCTACGGTCAGCCTCATTGATATGTATCCGACGCTGGCGGATTTGTGCGGGCTCGAGGATGTAGAGGGCCTGGATGGCGTGTCGCTGGCGCCGGTTCTGGCCGACCCTGCAAAAGCGAAGGACCGCCATGTTCTACTGCCGGGCATGGTTCCAGGGGCCTATGCGATTATCAACAGGAACTGGCGCTACATTCACTACCAGGACGATACGGAGGAGTTGTACGATTTGCACAGTGATCCGCACGAGTGGTACAACCTGGCGGGTGACGACCGGTATGGGAAAATCAAGACGAAGCTGCGGGCGGCCGGTCCGAAGTCCTTTGCCCGACCCGGCCCGGCGCGCAATCAGTTGAACCTGGTTCTCGACGGCGAGCGTTTTCACTGGGAACCGAAGAAGCGGCGCAGATCGTGAAGGACAGAGTGCTGATTGAGGTATGCTGCACAACGTCGATCTGAGGGGCGCAAGCATCGCCGACGCGATTGTGTTTGGCGTTCTCAGGGCAGGCGGCCTTTCACAGGCTGTTCGATTTGACTCCAGACGCTTTCGAAGCGCTCCTCTCTGGGGGCTCGTATCGGTCGGCAGCATTTAAATGTGCTGTGTCTGACGATGGATCGGCATCATTACTCGATCACGGGCTGTATGGGATGACATTCAGAACATCTGCCCCACTCGTCTTGTCTGCTGACTATAGCCATTCCGCCACAGGAAGCAAATTGACTGCCTCACGCAGCACGGGATCAACATTCGTGTAGACCTCGTTAGTAAGCTGAGGCGTTGAGTGTTCCAACAGCCTTTGCGTTACTGCCGTCGAGACGCCCCGCTGCGCCAGAAGCGACGCAAATGTCTTCCGCAGATCATGGAACTTCAGCTCAGGCATCTTGATTTTCTCTCGTACTCTGTTCTATTTCTTGGAGGTGAATCGATCCGTGAAC
>Ga0272441_10003585_pt1 | contig 29322 bp, 21 predicted proteins | sample SSMProp6N_FD_193582 | JGI IMG/M metagenome (GOLD analysis project Ga0272441, IMG submission 193582) | Marine sediment archaeal communities from Little Sippewissett salt marsh, Falmouth, MA, United States - SSM-Prop-6N | ecosystem: Environmental > Aquatic > Marine > Wetlands > Sediment ... | reverse complement strand
GCAGCAACCCCTCCCGCACCCCACTGTCCTTCAGGACCTGCTCGACCTGGCCGGTGATATTGATCAGTTCCCGCCGCCCGGATGTGCTGAACCACAGCTCTTTTCGGTAACTCTTCATCTAGTAACCTTGCTGGATTCTTCTCATCTTGTCAAAGAGTACCTGTTGGGGGAAGCTTTGAAACAGGTGCCGGCCGGAGGCGTGCTTGAAGGGGGCGCCCTTGAGGAAGGGAACGAATTGCAGGATAATTCCCGGCAACAGGAACACTCGCTCCATGGATCTTCAGCTGCTGTACGAGGATAATCACATAATCGCGGTAAACAAGCAGGTCGGAGAGCTGGTTCAGGGCGATCGCAGCGGGGATCCGTGCCTGGCCGATGCGCTAAAGGACTACCTCAGGGAGAAGTTTTCGAAGCAGGGGAACGTGTTCCTCGGGGTGGTGCACCGGCTGGATCGGCCAACCAGCGGCGTGGTGCTGTTTGCCCGCACCAGCAAGGCTTTGCAGCGGCTGAACGCGCTGTTTCGTGAAAACCGGGTGCGCAAGGTATACTGGGGGGTTGTGAGAAACACGCCGCCGAAACGCTCCGACACGCTGATCCACTATCTGACCCGCAATACGAGCCAGAACAAGTCTTACCTCCAGGCTGAACCGCAAGCCGGGGCCAAGGAGGCCCGCCTGAGCTACCGCTGGATTCTCAGCGTGGAGCGCTATCATCTTTTGGAGATCGAGCTGCATACCGGGCGTCACCATCAGATCCGTGCCCAACTGGCCGCAATCGGCTGTCCGATAAAGGGGGATCTCAAGTACGGTTTTCCCCGTTCCAACCAGGAAGGGGGAATCCATCTTCACGCCCGGGAGGTGAGCTTCGACCATCCGGTGCGAAAAGGTCCCCTGCGCATCATCGCCGACCCGCCCGCCGATCCGATCTGGGATGCGGTTCTTCGAATGTCGGGCTCGCGTTAGCTTGCTCGATCCAGGGCCGCCTCGGTATACTTTGGGTGGGAGTGTTTTCTCGCAGCAGTTCAAAAGGGAGTATTCCAATGGGGCGAGCGATATGTTTTATCCTGAATGATGAATCGATTGAAAGCCGTCTGCATCCCGGCACCGTGGTATTGGATTTCCTGCGCACGGACCGTCGGCTTACAGGCACCAAGGAGGGGTGCCGTGAAGGGGATTGCGGCGCCTGTACCGTTCTGCTGGGGGAGTTGAGCGGGGATGGGCACTCCCCGGTCAGCTACAGGGCGGTGAACTCCTGCCTGCTTCCCCTGGGAGATATTGAGGGCAAACATCTGGTGAGTATCGAGGGGATCAATCCCCCGCAAGCGCCGGAGAATCCGGCCGTGGCGCCCGCCTTGAGTCCGGTTCAGAGTAAAATGGTCGAGCACGGGGCCATTCAGTGCGGTTTTTGTACCCCCGGGTTTGTCGTATCCCTTACCGGATATCTGCTGGGCAGCCGACACTGGAGCTACGAAGCGGCGGTCGATGCGGTGGCCGGAAACATCTGCCGTTGTACGGGGTACGCCTCGATCAAGAGAGCCATCGCCGATCTCCTGGATCAACTGGAGCATATGCAAAATGCCGGTTTGCAGGGCGGCGCAGCGGCGCCGAACGTGGACCATATGCGGAATCTGGTGGCCTGCGGGGTGGTTCCCGAATATTTCCTGACGATTCCCGAGCGGCTTCGTTCGCTCAAGGTACCGAGGGCACGACAGAGTCGATCTGCAGGTCTATCCCTGGTGGCGGGCGGAACGGATCTGTTCGTGCAGAGACCGGGCCAGATGCTTGAAGAAAACTTGAGCTTTGTGTCCAACACACCGCAGATGGGTGAGGTGCGAGTTGAAGAGCAGCGTTTGCTCCTGGGTGCCGGTGTCTCGATGGAGGAGGTGAAAGAAATCCCCGATTTGAAGGAGCGGCTGCCGGCGCTTGCGGATGAGCTGTCGCTGATCGCCTCGACTCCGATCCGCAACAGAGCGACCCTGGGGGGGAACATCATCAACGCCTCGCCGATCGGGGATTTCACGGTGATGCTCCTGGCTTTAGGTGCGGTTCTGCAATTGAAGAAGGGTAAGAGCATCCGTGAGGTTCCCCTGGAACGTTTTTACAGGGGATACAAACAGCTGGATCTGAAGCCGGGAGAACGGCTGCAGTGGATCGTGTTGGCTCGGGAACAGGGGAGGTTCAGCTTCGAGAAAGTAGCCCGGCGCAGGCACCTGGATATCGCCAGCGTCAACTCGGCGGCCTGGATCGCCTTCGACGGCGATCGCATCGTGAAAGCGCGGATCGCCGCCGGCGGAGTTGCCCCGGTGCCGTTGTTCCTCTCCCGCGCCTCCGCCTGTTTGGAGGATCAACAGCTGAGCGAAGAGCGGATAGAACAGGTTCTGGAGCTTGCGCAGGAGGAAATCGCCCCCATCAGCGACGTGCGGGGAAGCGAGCAGTACAAGCGTTTGCTTCTCCGGCAGCTGCTGTTGGCCCATTTTCAAAAGCTCCTTCCCGAGCAGATGCATGCCGAGGTGTGGGTATGAAAAACAGTGATTTGGATCTGCACTCCCGCGGTCAGGCCCGCTTCGTCGACGATCTGCCCGAACCCGAAGGGCTGCTGCATGCCGTGGTGCTGCCCTCAACCGCTGCCCGCGGGTCAATCAGGCGGCTGGATATCGGGAAGGCGAGGCAAGCCGAAGGGGTGCGGGCCGTGTTGACCGCCGCCGATATCCCGGGGAGAAATCAGATAGGGACCCTGGTCGAAGACGAACCGCTTCTGGCTGAGGAAACCGTAGATTTTGTGGGGCAGCCCGTTGCCCTGGTGTTGGCCGAGACCGGGGCCGCCGCCCGGGCGGCGGCCGCCCTCATAGAGCTCGAGATCGAAGAGCTGCCCGCCCTGCTCGATCCCCGGCAAGCCCGGGAACGGGGAGAGCTGATCGTTCCTCCCCGCACCTTCTGCCTCGGGGAGGTAGAGCAAGCCTGGGAAGAATGCGCCCTAGTGGTCGAGGGGACCGTGGAATCCGGGGCTCAGGAGCATCTGTATCTGGAGACCCAAGGCTCACTGGCCATACCCGGGGAGAGGGCCGGGGTAAAAGTCATCTCCTCCACCCAGAGCCCTACCGGGGTCCAGCGGGTGATCGCCCGTATCCTGGGTTTGGCCATGCACCAGGTTGAGGTGGAGGTAACCCGGCTGGGCGGTGCCTTCGGCGGCAAGGAGGATCAGGCAACGGCCTGGGCCGCCCTGGCGGCGCTTGGAGCGGTGAGCTGTAAGGCTCCCGTGAAGCTTGTTCTGCCCCGCCACGAAGACATGGTCTACACCGGAAAACGCCACCCCTATTGCTCGGATTATCGCATCGGGGTAAGCCGGGACGGCAAGGTGCTGGCCTACCAGGTCGAGTTCTACCAGAACGCCGGTGCGGCGGCGGATCTGTCCCCGGCTATTCTCGAACGCACCCTGTTTCACTGCACGGGCAGCTACTTCGTGCCCAATGTCAAGGCAACGGCCTACTGCTGCCGTACGAATATAACACCCAACACAGCCTTCCGCGGTTTCGGCGGCCCCCAGGGGATGTTCGTGATCGAGGCGGCGCTGTTCAAGGCCGCTGCCGCCCTGGGTGTGAGTCCGGTGGAGCTGCAGGAGAAAAACATTCTCCAGGAGGGAGACACCTTCCCCTACGGTATGGCCGCCCGTGGCTGCAGTGCCTCGAAATGCTGGCGGGAGGTAAAATCCCGTTACGACTATGAGAAATCTCGGGCCCGGGTTGAACAGTTCAATGCCGCCAACAGACTCCTGAAAAAGGGACTGGCCCTCATGCCGGTCTGTTTCGGCATATCCTTCACCAACACCGTATTGAACCAGGGTGCAGCCCTGGTCCATGTGTACACCGACGGCAGCCTCAGCGTGTCCACCGGGGCGGTGGAGATGGGGCAGGGAGTCAAGTACAAGATACTGGAAGTTGCCGCCCGGGTGTTCTCGATAGACAGGGGGAGAGTCAAAGTGGAGAGCACCAGCACGATGCGGGTGGCAAACACCTCCCCTACGGCCGCTTCCACAGGGGCGGATCTGAACGGCAAGGCAACCGAGATCGCCTGCGGGGCGATTCTGGAGCGGATAAAGGAGGTGGCGGCCGGGGAGCTGAAACAGAAGGATGCGGCTAAAGTGGAAATCCGGGAGGAGCGGATCTTCTACGATGGAGAGAAGACCGATCTGAATTGGGAAACCCTCATTGCGCGGGTGTATACCCACAGGGTGAATCTATCCGCCCAGGCCCACTATGCAACGCCTGGAATCCATTTCGACAAAGCCGAAGAGAAGGGCGAACCCTTTTCCTATCATGCCTACGGAACGGCTCTGTGCGAGGTAACCGTGGATTGCCTGAGAGGAACCTATGAGGTCGATGCGGTTAAAGTGGTTCACGATCTGGGGCCCAGCCTGGTGCCCCAGGTTGATCTGGGCCAGGCTGAGGGTGGAATTGTCCAGGGCATCGGTTGGCTGACCTTGGAGGAGGTGCTTTACTCCGAGCAGGGGAGGCTGCTGACCGGGACTCTCAGCACCTACAAGGTGCCGGATATCTACCATACCCCCGGAGAGCTGGAGGTTCATTTTCTCGAGGATACCGAGAATCCGCTGGGTTTGTTTCACTCAAAGGCGATCGGTGAACCCCCGTTCATGTACGGGATCGGCGTATACTACGCCCTGTTGGCGGCGATCCGGGCTTTCCGCCCCGAAGCGGATCTCCCCGTGGTTGCGCCCATGACCCCCGAACGGGCTCTCATGACCCTGTACGCAGACCGTCTTTCCGACCTGAAGGGGTTTGCCAAGCCGGGATCTAGAGAGGAATCTTCCGGCAAGCAGGCCCGAGTATAGAGGGCCGTGTATATATTATTATTGCAATAATAGAAAGGATCTGGTAAGCTGGCCGGAGTTTTTTTTCTGCTGGCGGCCCGTGCGGGCGAGGAGGTAGTGATGCAACAAACGCAGGCGCCCGTATCTACCTGGTCAAAATGGTGCACGATTGGAAACACACCGGCACACTACCTGGATGTGGATTGTGCCGATTCCGGCCTCAATCTTCTGATCGTGCACGGATATCTGGGTTCGACGGTTCCTTTTTTGGATCTGGTCGAAAGATTGTCCCCGGATCTTCGGGTGGTGATGCCCGATCTTCCCGCTTTCGGAGCATCCGAGGCGCCAGGCTGCAGCTGTACCATGGAGTACTATTTAGAATTTCTGAACCGTTTCGCTCAGACCGCCGGCCTCGATCGGTTTACCCTGATGGGAACCTCCATGGGTGCGAACATTGCGGCACACTACACAATCGAGCATGCGGAGCAGGTTCAGGGGCTGGTATTCATGAGCCCCTTCGGCTTGCGCAACCAGGACGGAAAGATGAGGAAGATCAAACGCTGGGAGGCTTTGCTGCCCCTGGCCTCTTCCCTGGTCACAAGGAGAACCGTGCGGCGGCACCTGCGCGGATCGATCCTCCAGGATGAACGGGTTACCCCGGAGTTGGTCGATGCTTGCTGGAAGCCGTTCACCACGCCGTCGGGGCGCCGGGCCACGGTGGAGATCATGCGAAATATCCTCGGAGGTTGCTCCTTTGACGAAGTTCTTCCATCGATCGAGCATCCGGTCTTGATCCTGATCGGTTCAGAGGATAAACTTCTCTGTGCTGGTGATTATGAGAAATATAGTCAACTGCTCGTCAGAGAGCAGCTGGAGATAATAGAAGCGAGCGGGCATTTCTTGTATCTCGACTCGCCCGATGTTGTATCCCAAAAAATAGTCACATTCACCAGGGGAGGCACATAATAATGCAACGTTTTTCTCTTGGACTGGATATCGGTTCGATTTCCGTCAACACCGTGGTCATCGATCCTGAGAGAAATGTAGTAGAGAATCACTACACCTTATGTCATGGCCGTCCGTTTCATGCACTGCGTGAGGTACTTGCAGACCTGCAGACGCGTTATCCCGCCGAGACCTTCGAAACCGTAGCTGTTACCGGTACCGGGGGCAAGCTGGCTACCGAGCTGATCGGCGGTTACTTCGTCAATGAGATCGTGGCCCAGTCCAGCTCCGTGGCCGTTTTTCACCCTGAGGCCAAGACCATCATCGAGATGGGCGGGGAGGATTCCAAGCTTATCGTCATGAACCCGGCCGAAGCGGGCGGGAAATCCCAGCTGGCGGATTTCGCCATGAACACGGTCTGTGCCGCCGGAACGGGCAGTTTTCTGGATCAGCAGGCCAAGCGCATCGGCGTATCCATAGAGAAAGAGTTCGGTGAGTTGGCCCTCAAGAGCGAGAATCCACCCCATATCGCCGGTCGCTGCAGCGTGTTCGCCAAGAGTGACATGATCCATCTGCAGCAGATCGCCACTCCGGTCTACGATATCGTGGCCGGGCTGTGCTATGCGGTAGCCCGAAACGTCAGGAGCAATCTGGCCAGGGGCCGGGACATAGAGACCCCCCTGGTGTTCCAGGGCGGAGTGGCGGCGAACGCCGGGGTAGCCCGGGCGTTCCGGGAGGTGCTCAAGCTTCAGGACGGCGAGTTGATCATCCCGAAGTACCACGCCTCCATGGGAGCCATCGGTGCGGTGTTTCACGTTCTGGAGAGTCCTCCGGACGGGGATCTGGCCTACAAGGGCATCGGTGCGTTGAAAGCCCACCTGGAGGATCCGACGGTGGATCTGCCTCATTGGCCTCAGCTCGAACGATCAGAAGCCAAAGGACACAAGGAGGTGGTGTTCGATCCTCCGGCCGGGGAAAAACTCGATGTGTATCTAGGGTTGGACGTGGGCTCCCTCAGCACCAATGTGGTTTTAATCGATGATCAGAACAACGTGGTGGCCCGACGCTACCTGCCTACGGCCTCAAAGCCCCTGGAGGCGATCCGGCGGGGACTATCGGAGATCTACGAAGAGGTGGGAAAAGACGTAGTGGTCAGGGCCGCCGGAACCACCGGCTCGGGCCGTTATCTGACCGGACACTTTGTCGGCGCCGACACGATCAAAAACGAAATCACGGCCCAAGCCACGGCGGCCATTTTCTATCATCCCGAAGTGGACACGGTGTTCGAGATCGGCGGACAGGATTCAAAATTCATCAGCATAGACAACGGGGTGGTCGTGGATTTCGAGATGAACAAGGTCTGCGCCGCCGGGACCGGCAGCTTCCTGGAAGAGCAGGCTGAGAAACTGGGCATCAATATCGTCGACGAGTTCGGTGAGTTAGCCCTGGGGGCGAAAAAACCCTCCCGCCTCGGGGACCGCTGCACCGTGTTTATGGAGAGCGATCTAAACTCCCACCAGCAGAAAGGCGCCAGCAAGGAAGATCTGATCGGAGGACTGGCCTACTCTATCGTGCAGAACTACATCCAGAAGGTGGTGGGCGCCAAGCGGATCGGCGATCACATCCTCTTCCAGGGAGGGGTTACCAACAACCCCGCGGTAGTGGCGGCCTTCGAGGCGGTGACGGGCAAGAAAATTACCGTGCCTCCCCACTACGATGTGACCGGAGCCATCGGAGCGGCCATGCTGGCCCGGGATGAGGTTCAGAACAACGGCAACAGGACGAGCTTCAAGGGCTTCCAGGTCAGCAAGATCCCATACACCATGAGCCGTTTCACCTGCAAGGGGTGCGAGAATCACTGCGACGTTCACAAGGTCGTCATCGAAGGGGAGAAGCGGGCGCTGTTCTACGGTGACCGCTGTGATAAGTACCAGCCCCAGGGGGTGAAGGCCGAGAAAGAGCGCAGGAGGAAGGAGATCCCCAACCTCTTTGAGCTGAGGGAGCGGCTGCTGTTGGGCGACTACGAGCAAGAGCCCTCGGATCAGGAAGCGGCGGCCAAAACCACGATCGGCATTCCCAGGGGCCTCATGATCTACTATCAGCGCTTCCCCTACTGGCGCACCTTCTTCGAGAAGTTGGGCTTCCGGGTGGTGCTGTCCCGCCCCTCGGACCGGCCCCTGGTTACCAAGAGCTTGAGCATGCTGGTCGCGGAGACCTGTTTCCCCGTGGAGGTGATGCACGGGCACATCGACGATCTGCTGGAGAAGGATCCGGATTATATCTTCATGCCCTTCGTGGTAGACACCCCCACGGATGAGAACAATCCCACGATCAACTACAACTGTCCGTGGATTCAGTCCTATCCCTTCATGATCCGCGGTTCGATGAAGGGGCAGAAAGCGGCTGAAAAGTTTCTCGTGCCCACCCTCCATTTCCGCTACTCCAGAAAGAAGCTGGTGGAAGACCTGGGAAAGTTTATGAAAGAAACCTTCGGCACGGACCGAAAGGCCGTCGGCCGGGCCGTGAGGGCGGCGGAGAAGGTTCAGGCGGACTTCGAGCGGGCCCTACAGGAGGAGGGGAACAAGATCCTCTCCAATCTTCCCCCAAACAGGATTTCCGTGGTTCTGTTGGGGCGGCCGTACAACACCGGGGACCCGGAGCTGAACCTGAGCCTGGTCGAGAAACTCATCGATCTGGACGTGCTTCCCATTCCCCTGGACTTATTGCCGCTCCACGAGAGCACGGATGAGGTGTTCAAAGATTACGACATGATGTACTGGCCGAATGGTCAGAAGATCCTGGCCGGAGTGCGGATGATCGCCAGGGATGAACGGCTGCACGCCGTGTACATCACCAACTTCCGCTGCGGCCCCGACTCGTTTCTCGCCCACTACGTCCGGGAGGAAATGCGGGGCAAGCCCTATCTTCAGCTGGAGGTGGATGAGCACAGCGCGGATGCGGGAATGATCACCCGCTGCGAGGCCTTCCTGGACAGCCTCAAAGGCGAGTCCAAGGCCGAGCTGGTGGAGAAGGAGTTCGCCCCGGTATCGGTGTTCAGGGCCTCTCCCTCCAGGGGGCGGACCCTATACTTCCCCTACATGTGCGACAGTGCCTACCTGCTGGCTGCCGCTTCCCGAGCCTGCGGAATAGAAGCGGATGTGCTTCCCATGCAGGACGATGTGGATATGGAGTGGGGCAGGAAGTACACCTCCTCCCGGGAGTGCTTTCCCATGATCTGCACCACCGGCAGCTTCCTCAAGAAGCTGCACCAGCCGGATGTGGATCCGGGTAAGATCAGTTTCTTCATGCCCGCCCATGGCGGACCCTGCCGATTCGGACAGTACAACAAATTCCAGCGCATCATCATGGAGAATCTCGGCTTTAAAGACGTGGAAATCATCTCCCCGACGAACAAGAACTCCTACGCCGATTTCTCTCGAGGCCAGGGCGTAAAGTTTCGACTACTCGCCTGGAAGGGATTGGTGGCGGCGGAGATCCTCGGAAAGCTGCGCCAGGAGCGCAAGCCCTACGAGGCGGTGCCGGGGCAGACCGAGGAGACCTATCGGAAGTATCTGGACAAGCTGGTCGAGTCTGTTGAAAACGGCGCCAAGGACACCCTGGAAGTGTTGAAGGAGGCGGGGGAGGCCTTCCGGAAGCTCGAAATGCTCGACATTCCGCAGAAACCGGTGATCGCCGTTGTAGGGGAGATTTTTATGCGGGACAACGCCTACTGCAGCGGCTTCCTGCGCCAGCGTCTGGAGAATCTGGGAGCGGAAACGGTAATGGCGCCGATGCGGGAGTGGATCGAGCTGTCCTCGGTTCGCTATCGGCAGGAGAGTGGCTGGCGGGGGGAGGTCCTGAACGTAGCTAAGGCCACGATCCAGGCGTACTTCCAGCACCGCATTGGTGAGAAGTACGAGCACGCGCTCAGCGACTCTATAGATTCTTTCCGGGTTCTGCCGGTGGAGGAGATCCTGGAGCTCGGCGCGCCGTACATCCACAGGGACTACGTCGGGGATCCGCCTCTGGCACTGGGCACGGCAGCGGGCCTGGCCAAGACCGGTATCTCAGGGGTGGCGGCCATCCTGCCCTTTACCTGTTTGCCCGGAACGATCGTAGCCTCCCTGTCCACTTCGTTCCGCAAAGACCATGACGATATGCCCTGGGTGGATATCGCCTTCGACGGGCAGGAGGATACGGGCATCGAGACCCGGCTTCAGGCTTTCGTCCACCAGGCCAAGGAGTACGCCAAGAACAAGGGGTACAACAAACCCAAAGTGTGGAATTAATTCCCCGGGTATAGGACCGAAACGGCGTTTGACCCCATATCTGACCGTTTGTATCTTGTATAGCGGAGGATCGAACAGGCGGTAGATATGCAAGAGCAAGCGGCCCAGCCCCAGGTTCAAAGCAGAACGGCTCGCTACCCGAGCCCTCTGCGCTATACGAACTTCTATCCGCTCTACAACGGAGCCAACGATCAGGTCGATCCGGTTCTGCGGGTCCAACCGGTGCAGTTCCAGCGGGTGCTTCCCCGATATCGCCTCTCCACCAGCGAAACCCGTGATCTGGGCGTGGGCCCGGCGTTCACCGAGGTTCCCTCTGTTTCCTCTCCCGGGGCTCGGGAAACAGAGAGCTTTGGGGAGGCTCGGGGCGGTGTGAAAACTCCGGCTGCTCCCGCCGGACAGCTTCAACGCGGGAAAGCGCAACTGGAGCCTTGGAAAGGATCGCAGGTCGACCTGCTCGCCTGACCTGGGGCACGCTCCTCTATCTGTCTTTTCCTACGAACAGCTGGCGATCCCCGGATCCCGAGGGCAGGAGCTCCGCGTATTCCAGGCGCAGGTACTGAGCGTAGACAAACCAACGGGGATCCGCCTCCATCCTGGCGCAGAGCGTGCGGATTCCTTCCAATCGTATCTGCGCCATGGCCGGATCGGCGATACAGTTCGGACCGTCCTGTTCACCTCTGCCGCCCAGCCGGTACAGCTCATCCCGGTCATCCGCCGCGTTGTACACGTAGCTGTAGGGATGCCCATCCAAACCCCGGAAGATCGTGCCCACGCACGGATTGGGGATCACGTGGTTCCAGACCTCGAAGATCAGCGGTTTATCTTCAGGTCGTTTTCGGCCCGCAGCGTTCTCCAGCAGGCTGAAGCCGTCCACGCGTTCGGGGGTTTCGATGCCGCAGATCTCCAGGACGGTGGGAGCCAGATCCAGGAGGCTGCAGGCCTGGTCGATCTCCCGGCCTGTCTGGGGTACTGAGACACCCTTCGGGGGTTTGATGATGAGCGGAGCCCTCACCGCCCTGGGGTGCAGATAGGCTCCCTTGTCGATCAGGGCCAGCTCTCCGTTCATCTCGCCGTGATCGGCCAGAAACACGATCCAGCTGGAGTCGTACCGGCCGCGCCGGCGCAGCTCGGTGAACAGATCACCCAACAGCTCGTCGATCAGCTCGAATTGCAGCTGATTGGCCACCCGGTAGTCCAACAGGATCCGCTCGTCCGTAAGCCCCCAGTTCTTCCGATACAGGCCGTAGACCCGCGGCTCTCCTGCGGGTGGGCGGAAACCGTCGGCTGCAAGAGCTGTGTAGGAGGCGGGCAGTTTCAGCTGCTCGCGAAGCTGCTGTTCCCTGGACTCCATCCCGCCGGGGATGGCAAAGGGTTGGTGGGGGGCAAAGAAGTCCAGCTGCAGATACAGAGGCCTGTCTGTATCCAGAAAGGCAAGTGCCCGATCGATCAGATAGGCGGGGTAGGTGGCCTCCTTGGGAAAGGGGCGGCTCTTCTGCGGGGCGATCCAGCCGCCGTAGAAATTGCCTCTCTGACCGGGAACAGTAGAGCCGCCGTAGATGCTCCGTTCGAACTCGAATGGCTCGAGCTCCATGGTTTTCAGGTACGAGAGGTACCCTTCGTCGTCGTACCACGGTGGGGACCAGCGATCCCAGGGGCAGTCGTTTTCGCCGAACACTTCGAGAAACTTCCGTCCTCCCACGTGGCACTTTCCCGAATGCCGGGTATAGTAGCCGGCCGCCTTGAGGTATTCGGGAAAGAGGATATCCTGATCCCGGAGATGAACCGCATGACCGTCATGCCCTCTCTCCGCGTTGGCCGTGATGTAGGAGTAACGGCCGGTGAGGTAGGAAGCCCGGGAGGGTGAGCACAACGGCGCAGTGGCGAAGGAGTTGCGGAAAAACAGGCCCTCCCGGCGCAGGGCGTCGAGAGTGGGCGTGCGGGCCGCAACCGTGGCACGGTCTTTGAGCAGGAACTCCTGGGCGACCATATCCACGGAGATGAGGATTATGTTTGGTTTCCTACCGCCCTCTTCGCAGTAGAAGGGCCCCCGCCCCGTCTTTCCATCCAGGTACATCTTTTGTTTTTTCTTGGTTGACATGTTGCCCCCTCCCCAATCGATCTGTTGTTCAATCCAGGCCCTGCAGCGCGACGCCGAACAGCCGAAGGGCTTGCTCTATCTGTTGTTCGGTTACGATCAACGGAGGGATCCAGCGTACCACGTTGTTGTAGGTGCCGCAGGTTAGCAGCAGCAGTCCCTGCTCGGCAGCCGTCCTGGAAACCGTCTTGGCCGACCCCTCGTCGGGCTCTCCGTTTTGGCTAAACTCAGCCGCTGCCATGAGCCCACGGCCGCGGACATCCCCGAGGCGCCGGCAGCCCTTCTGGAGCTCCTGCAGCCCCTGGAGCAGCTGTTCGCCCCGGGCCGCGGCGTTCTCCGCGAGTTTTTCTTCAACGATCACACGGATCGTGGCCGCTGCCGCGGCACAGGCCAGGGCGTTTCCTCCGAAGGTGCCGCCGTGGCTGCCTCTGAGCCAGCGCTCGTCCAGCTCGCCACGATAGGCGATACAGGAGATCGGGACTCCCGAGGCGATCCCTTTGGCCATGACCATGATGTCGGGAACCACCTCCTCGTGCTGCACGGCGAAATACCTGCCGGTGCGCCCGAAGCCGGACTGGATCTCATCGGCGATGAGCAGCATCCCGTACTGATCGCAAATTTCTCGAAGTGCTTTCAGGAATCCCGCAGGGGGCACCACGTAGCCGCCCTCCCCCAGCACCGGTTCCACGATAATACAGGCCGTTTCATCCGGAGAGCTCTGAGATTTCAGCAGGCGTTTCAGTTCTCCGATGGAGAATGCCAGGGTCGTTTCCTGATCCCAGCCGTAGCGATAGGCATAGGGGTAGGGGGCTACGAAGATTCCCGCCACCAGCGGCTGGTAGCGGGTGCGGTAGACGGTCTTGCTGGTGGTCATGGCCATGGTCAGGTGGGTGCGGCCATGAAAACTGCCCTGAAAAACAACGATATTCGTGCGCCCAGTGGCCTGCTTGGCCAGCTTTACCGCCCCTTCCACCGCCTCGGCTCCGCTGTTGGCGAAGAAGAAACGATCCAGTTCCGGGGGCACGACCCGGCGCAGCTGCCCGATGAGATCGAACAGGGGATTATGAAGCACGGTGTTCAGCTGTCCGAAGATCAGTTTTCCGGCCTGCTCGCGGATGGCCTCTACGACCTTCGGGTGGCAATGTCCGGTGCTGGTTACCCCGATCCCGCTGGTGAAGTCCATGTAGGATTTTCCGGTGGCATCGTACAGGTAGATCCCCTCTCCCCGCTCGACAAGCATCTCGGTTAGATGGGTCCATACCGGGGAAAGGTACTGCTTCATCTCCTGATTCATGGTGTGTCTCCTCGGCGAACTCTCTTTTTCGCCCCGGCCGGTGTTCGCGGACCGCCTCAAATGGAAAGAACGCCGTTAATCTGCTCTTGATCCGTGAAACAGATGACCAGGGGTTGAGACCGGTCCGGTTGGGATTGCTGCCATGTCGTGTACACCCCTTCCTGGGTCTGCAGGGCGGTGGTGTAGCGGCTGCAGCCGGTTCCGTGGGGGGAGATGAAGTAGGGAAGGGCCGTGGACAGTCGTACGATCCGGGGAAAGATGTCCGCTGTGGAGAAAGCCGCCCCACCGAGCTCTTCGCAGGAATAGCCCCGGGGGCGTGTTACAGCCTTTCCGTGTTCTTTCAGGTCGCGCATTCCCTCCGCCCCGTCGTAGAAGTACAGATGGGTCGGAGGGGCTGCTTTGAACAGCCCGGCCTGGGGTACCCGTAAAACCCCGCAGATCCTGCTGGCCGCCACATCCCAGGTGAACCCTCGGGGAAAGAAGGTATGATCGATCGAGCCGAACTGCTCTGTGCCGGCGGGGCGCACGGCCAGGGCCGTGTTGGAACTGGCCCAGTTGAACGGGTGGGTGCTGAACATCATCACCGTATTCCCCTGATCGTCCAGGTAGGCAATAGGATCCTTGAAGTGACAGTAGCGAGGATCACTTCCCTGAACCAGCGCTCGGATGGATGAGGGGTCGATCTTCTCGATGGACGGAGCGTTGATCTGATCGATGCTCCACACCCCGGTTCCCGGTTTTTGGAACTCCTCGAACCCTTTCGGATAGGCCAGTCCGGCCTTTTCCGTGGATACGAACAGCTCCACGCCCCCCGCGGTAAGCAGCAGCCAGCAACGTTCGATGGACAGTACCTCTGTTCCACCATAGCTCAGATCGCTTTTGGAGAAGGAGAGGATCTTCCGGAAACTCTTTCCCCGATCCTCAGAGCGAAAAATCGCCAGTTCCGCTCCCCTTGCACCTGCAGCAAGGCCGGTCCGGGAGTCCCCCGCGTTACGGTAGCGCCCGCACAGGTAGAAATCCCCCTCGGGACCTTCAACCATGTTGCCCGCGCCAAACCAGAAACCGGATGCGTTTTCCAGCGGCGGCACCGCGACTCTCGCCCTTTTCTGATCCACCAGGGTTTTGGCCAGGCATTCTAGAGCCTGTTTCTGTACGTTCGGCAGGATTCCCAAGTTCTACCTCACTTTTACAGTATGTCTGATTAGATTTTTCCGGTCAACACGAAAGGCAGCAGGGCGTAGAACTCAGTTGCTTTATACAGGTCCTCGAGCACGATCTCCTCCCGGGTGGAGTGGGCCAGCTCCTCCTTTCCAGGGGCAAAGCCGATGGTGGGTAGCTCGTGCCGGCCTGCGGTGGCCACGCCGTTTGTCGAGAAACTCCAAAAACTGCTCTTGGTCTTTTTCCCCAGAACGAGGCGGGCGGTTTCCAGCCCGGCCTGCACCAGGGGATGATCCTCCTCCATGATCCAGGTTGGGAAGTAGGCTTCCTGGGTAAACTCCGTGCCCTTCCAGCTGGTCCCGGCGTATTCGGGGATCGATACGGAAGCCTCCCCGCCGCTGCTCTGTACGATCTCCTCCAGCTGGGCCAGGGCGCTCTCCCGGGTTTCTCCGACCGTGAGGCGCCGGTCGATGTGAATGCGGCAGTGATCCGGTACCGAGCAGAGGGAGGGGCCGCGGCTGCGGATGTCCGACACCGTAATCGAGCCTCGGCCCAGGGGCTGCACCGGCGGCAGAGACCTGTCCAGCCGCTCGATGGCCCGGACGATCGGATTCATCTTGTAGATGGCGTTGATCCCCTGGCGGTTGTGGGCGCCGTGGGCGGATTTGCCCGTTGTTGTGATCTCCATTTCCATGCGCCCCCGCTGGCCGCGGAACACTTTGAGATCGGTGGGCTCGCCCAGCAGCACGTAGGCGGGGCTCAAGCCCTCCTGCTCGATCAGATGCCGCAGTGGGTAGCCGTCGCAGTCCTCCTCCATCACCGAGCCGACCACCCACAGGCTGAAGGGCATTCCGCCGTTCGGGTAGAGGGATTTGAGGACCTTGCCGGCCATGAGGAATCCCGCCATGGCCGCCTTCTCGTCCACCGCCCCTCGTCCGTAGATGACCCCGTCCACGATTCGGCCCTCGAAGGGCGGATAAGTCCAGCTCTCCTCATCGGTAACCTGAACCGTGTCGATGTGGCCATCGTAGAGAATTGTCACCGGTCCGTCTCCAAGCCGTCCGACCGCGTTTCCCAACCCATCGGGGTGCTGTTCGTCGAATCCGTAGTACTGCATCGTATCCAGAATGAATTCGACGATCTCCTTCTCCTCACCGCTGTAGCTGCGGATGCGGATCAGACGCTGAAGCAGGTTGGCCAGCTCCTCCTGTGCCCCCGTCACTTGGGTTTGAATGTTTTTGGGGTATTTGGGATCCATAATCCCTCCTCCTTCTCCCTATTTGTCTCAAATTGCGGTCATGAGCTCCGTGATCCCAGGCTCAGGGCGCCCTTGGGGCACAGGGAGCAGCACAGACCGCAGCGCACGCAGCGGCTTTTATCCAGGTGATACTTCTTATCCTCGAAGTGAATCGCCTGGTGTATGCAGGAACGTTCGCAGAGCAGGCAGAAATTGCACAGATCGTAGTCGATCTGCGGGAAACCGGTCTCCCGGATCTGCGTGGGCTCCGGCCGTTCCCTGCGGTATAGGCCGACGATCTGCCCGACTTCCTCAAAGCCGTGGGCGTCCAGCCACCGAGAAAGCTCGGCCGCCAGTTTGCCGTACACCTCCTGTCCTTTGAGCACGGCCAGGCTGCATACCTGGACCGCCGAAGCACCGGCCATGAGGTGCTTCACTACATCCTCGACCCGCCGCACTCCTCCCACCCCGATCACCGGTTTGCCGGTCATGGAGGCAATGGCCTCCACGTAGTGCAGAGCTACCGGGAGGATCGCCGCACCGGAGAGCCAGCCGCGACCGTCTTTGCTACCGAGCCGTGGCTCCCGGGTCTCTATGTCGAAGTCCAGGGCCGGGCCCACGCTGTTGATGGCCACGAAGCCGTCCACGATCCCCTCCAGGATGCGGACCGCAGCCTCCAGGTCGCCGATCCCGGGGCTGAGCTTGGCCAGAACCGGGATCGAGAGGTTTTCCTTCAGGGCCCCGGCCAATCGTTTGAGGTTTTCAGGGTCCTTGCCCACGTAGTGGATCGAGAACTCGACCGCGTCCGCCACTGCAGCCGCCTGCAGCTGCCTTCCCAGCAAGGCGAGCTCTTCTGCGCTGTAGCCGACAGAGGCGATCACCGGCACTCCAGCTTCCCGCACTCGGGCCAGCTCTTTGTCTATGAAGTGGCGGTAGTCATGCTCGGACCACAGCTCGGCGTTGAGCAGACTGCCGGAGAACGGAGAGATGATGTTCGGGGCGGGAACACGCGCGCCCTCCACGCTGATGGTCTTGGCCACCAGTGCTCCGGCGCCTCCCCGGGCCGCCTGCAGCAGCATCGCCGCATCCGCCCCGCCCGGGCCGGCCGCTGTCCAGACCGGGTTTGGAAACTCGATACCCCAGACCTTTGTTTTCAGATCAGCCATGGTTCTTGACTCCTAACTTCTTGAACAGGCGGGTTCCCTGTAGGGCCGCGGAGCGGGAGAGTGATTCATAATTCATGCTGAGCAGCCGGCGGTCGGCCAGCAGCGCCTTTCCCTGCATGGTTAAACTCCAGGCGGGAGCCTCCAGGATCCCATAGATCAGATGTCCCCAGAAGGTGTCCGCGCTGAAGGGGGAGGGGGGGCGATAGTCCCAGACCACCAGGTCCACCCGATCCCCCGGATTCAGATCCGGATAATCGGGGAAAAAGTTGCGCACGAAACGGATCTGGTCGAAGTACAGCCTGCGGATGAAGGCGAAGCTCTCGGACAACTCTCCGCCCTGGTGACGGTGCAGAAGAAAAAGCTGCTTGATCGACCGGGCCGGACAGGCGTGCATTCCATCCGTGCCGGCCAGCAGAAGCAGGGAGTCGGGAAGCTCCCCATATCGGCCCAGTCCCACCGCATTGTTGAGGTTCGAATCCGGGTTCAGCGCCAGGGCGCAGTGCCCCCTGCCCAGGGCGGCCCAGTCCTCCTCTTGCAGGTGGACCCCGTGGGCGAGTATGCCCGGGTGTTCGAGAAGTCCGAAACGATCCAGGCGCACCCCGGCGGTGCACTCGAAGGCATCCCGGCTGTAGCGCTGTTCGTAGGCGTCTTCTGCCAGATGGATGTGAATGCCCGTAGCCAGTTCATTGCAGAGCTCGGCGGCCCTGCTCAAGGTTTGATCGGACAGGGTGAAAGGGGCGTGCAGTCCTACCAGTCCTTTGAGATCCTGATTTGCGCTGCTGCGGATGAACCGTCGCTGTTCTGCAAAGCAGGCCTCGGTGACCTTCTTGCTGTGCCGGTCCGAGGTTTCCAAACAGAGCACGGCTCTTAAGCCCGCGTCGCAGAGGATGCGCCCCATCGCCTCGAGACTGCCCGGGACGGAGCTCGGAGAGCTGTGATGGTCGAACAGGTAACTCACCCCGGCACGGAGAGATTCCGCAGCCCCGAGCCGGGTACAGGCGGCGACCATATCCGCATCCAGTGCCCGGTCCAGAGGCCACCACAGGTTCTCGAGAATGTTGCGGAAATCCTCCATCGAACCGGGGAGTGCCAGTCCCTTTGCCAGCCGGGAGTAGAGGTGGTCGTGGAAGTTGACAAACGGAGCGGTGGCCACGCGCCCCGCGGCATCGATCGCACCGTCGGGTCGCTCTCGGGAGTCCCCCTCTTTCAGATAGCGCCTGTGGTCGGCGGGCCGGATCTCGCCTATCTTACCCTCCACGACCGTCAGATCACAGAACTCGGGCCGAACGGCTTGATCTGCCACTCGGCAGAGCCAGAGGTTGCGGAGTTCCCGGATTTCAGGCGCTCGAACTGGGCCGCTCAATTCAAAATCCCTTTCTGAAGTCATCCAGCGCGGGAGCAGCGGAGTATTGCCTCCTCTCTCGCCGCCATTCCAACGATAGATTGGAACCATCCAAGCCGTCAAGGAACTGATGTCGCGTCCTTGGCGCTGCCCTGGCCAACCCTGAGGGTGGCTACCCAAATCGGAATGTACTATACTGCGACACATAGAAACTTTTTAGCAGCACGAGGAGTTACACATGAAAAGAGAAGAAATCTCCCTGTCCCGCCTCCGTGTTCCGGTATACAGCAGCTGGAGCGATGAGTGGTTCCTGCTGACCTGCGGGGATCATTCGACAGGAAAGTTCAACACCATGACCGTTGGCTGGGGAGGTTTGGGATGTATGTGGAAAAGGCCGATGGCCCTGGTTGTCGTGCGCCCCCAACGCTACACCCGCCAGTTCATGGATGAGTATCCGGATTTCACGATCTGCCACTTTCCGCCGGAACACAGCGAAGCCCTGGACTACTGCGGGAGCCACTCGGGTAGGGATGTCGATAAGATCGCTGAATGCGGGCTTTCCCCCATCCCTTCATCCAAGGTTGGCTCTCCGGGATTTGAAGAGGCGGATCTGATCATCGAGTGTTCTAAGATCTATTACGACGATTTCAAGCCCGAACACTTTCTCGCCGGCTTCATCGAGGAGAACTATCCGGCCAAAGACTACCATCGCCTGTATTTGGGTGAGATCAAAGCGGCCTTTGGAACCGAACGGTACGGGGAGTGATCGGGGGCCTCGGGAGCGCGAGCATGATGTTTACCGGCTACCGCTGCAGTGTATGCGGGAGTGAGTACGAGAGCTCCGAACAGCTGTACCTCTGTCCCAAGGATCAAGGCTGTCTGGATGTGATCCTTGATGTAGAACGGATCCGCAGAACCACCGAACCCTCGCAACTTACCGGGCCGGACCCTGAGAGGTCCCACTGGCGCTATCTACCGCTGCTGCCTGTAGATGACCCCGGTGGCGAAGGCACGCCTCTGCGCAGCGTGGGTCTTACGCCACTGTACACTCTGCCGGCTCTGCGAGACAGGCACGGCCTGAAGGTGTTTTGGCTCAAAGATGAGGGTGTGAACCCGAGCGCCTCGTTCAAGGACCGGGCCAGTTCCCTGGTAGCGGTTCGAGCTGTCCAGGTCGGTGCCGAGACCGTGGTGACCGCCTCTACGGGAAATGCCGGGGCCGCCCTGGCCGGCATGGCAGCCGCCCTGCAGCTGCACGCCGTGGTTTTTGCTCCCAGCAGCGCGCCCCGGGCCAAACTCGCCCAGATGCTGGCTTACGGAGCCGAGGTGATCCTGGTCGAAGGAAACTACGACCGGGCAACCGCGCTGAGCCTGGAGGTGTCCCGGGAACTGGGCTGGTACTGTCGCAATACAGGATACAACCCCTTCACTGCGGAGGGAAAGAAAACCGCCGCCTTCGAGATCTGGGAGCAGGTGCGAGCCGGAACCATAGCGATTTCCGGAGGAAGTCCTCTCTCGATCTTCGTCTCGGTTGGCGACGGCAACATCATTTCCGGTCTGCACAAGGGCTTCCGCGATCTGGAGGAGCTCGGTTGGCTGGAGTTCCAACCCCGCATCTTCGGCGTTCAGGCGGAAGGATCGGCCGCGGTTGCCCGGGCATTTCATGCCGGAGGCGAACGGATTGAAGCTGTGCGGGCATCAACCCTGGCGGACAGCATCTGTGTAGACATGCCCGCCGACGGCCTGCGGGCCGTGCGGGCGGCCCGTGAAACCGGTGGTACCTACATCACGGTAAAGGACGAGCAGATCCTGCATGGCTTGGCGGAGCTGGGGCGGGCCGGAGTGTTCACCGAACCGGCGGCAGCCGCAGCCTATGCCGGGTACCTGAGGGCCCTGGAAATGGGCCTGATAGACAGTGAAGAACCGGCGCTGGTGTTGTCTACCGGTAGCGGGCTCAAGGATATCACCGCGGTCCAGAGGGTCGTGCGGGAAGCCCCGGTGATCGAGCCGACGGTGCAGGCGGTAAAGCGACTGCTGAAATTATAGAGTTTGATGCGAACGGCTGCAGGAGAGCGCTGAAGACCGCCAGATTGCGGTGCGCAAGGAGGAGAGACTATGGGCCGAGCCATTAAACGGGAGGACAACTCCTTCATCAAGGCATTGCTGAAGCTCATCCCCAGTGAGATCATAGCGGTGTTCATCTTCCTGCAGGGGGTGTTGCCCGATCGCCTGGTTCCCCACCTGGTGATCAGCCTGCTGCTTGTGGGGATCACGCCACTGTATCTGTACACGGCTATGGGTGTTCGTTCCCGAGGACAACTGGCAGTCTCCACACTGTCCATGGCGGTCTGGATCTACGCACTAGGTCAGGGACCGGTGCGCTTTCTCGAGGCTCCGCTCTACGAGCCCTGGTACGGATCGGTCATCCTGGCAATGTGGACACTCATCCCGCCGATGCTGCTGTACAGAAAACAGCGCCAACCTGAGCAACCGACTGGTGAGAAAGGGTAGCCAGGCCGAAAATTCCAGTAGGGAAACCGTGAACAGACCGGGACTCGACGAGCTCAGGAGCATACAATTTTTCTCAGAAATGTCCAACCGGGATCTGCGTATGGTCGCCCGCTTTGCCGCTACCAAGAGACACGGCAAGGGGGAAACCATCATCGGAGAGGATACGGTTGCCGATACCTTCTACATTATCCAGAGCGGCAAGGTAGCCATAACCAAGAAGTTCGAGGACGGCGAGGAGATGGTGCTGGCCATCCAGCACGACGGGGATTTCTTTGGAGAAATGGCCCTGCTGGATCAGGGTCCCCGATCCGCCAGCGCGGTCGCACTGGAGCCTACGGTGCTGTTGGAGATATCCCGGGCCGATTTTTCGGTTCTTCTGAAGAAAGCTCCCCTGTTGGCCTACGCCATGATGAGGGAGCTGAGCGCACGGCTGCGGGGAACCGGGGCCCTGATGATCAGCGAGCTGCAGTGCAAGAACCGGGAGCTGAAAGATGCGTATCGGGACACGGTGAATGCCGTTGTAAACACCCTTGAGGCCCGGGACAAGTACACTCATGGACACACCGAGAGGGTTACCGCGATTGCCATGAGCATCGCTAAGAGCATTGCCGGTAAAATGGAGCTGGATGAGGAGGATCTGTTCACGATCGAGATTGGCGCGCTCCTCCACGACGTGGGGAAAATCGGCGTGCCCGACGCCATACTACGCAAACCCGGGCCTCTGGAGGTCGGGGAGATCCTTCAGATCCAGGAGCATCCGGCCAAAGGCAAGCGCATCCTCGATAATATCGCGTATCTTGAGCAGGCGCTGCCCTGCGTCCTGCACCATCACGAGCGTTTCGACGGCCAGGGGTATCCTGAAAAAATCTGCGGGGATAACATCCCTCTTCCGGGTAGGATTATATCGGTTGCCGATGCTTTCGATGCCATGACCAGTGACCGCCCCTACAGGAAGAAGAGGGACTACCAGAGTGCTTTCGAAGAGATCCGGAAGAATGCGGGTAAACAGTTCGATCCTCAGATCGTGGAGGCCTTCGGTAGGCTCTTGAGAAGCGGGGAAATCGAGCGGCTGATCAAGGCGAAAAAATAGCCCTATTCCTGCGTTACTGCAACCGGCCTCAGGTTTCGATCAAGCCCTCGATTCCCTGAATCAGAGTGTTGACATAGTCTTCCAGGTCATCGATCTCGGACTTGGGAATACGAAAGCCGATGGCTCCTTGGTGTCCGCCGCCGTTGGATATCGAAAAGGCCTTCAGTACGGTGCGCAGGTCAATCGCCTTGTATTGATGGCTGCGCCGCAGTCGAAATTGGATCAGGTCGGATTGCTCCGGAGAGTCGGTGTAGCAGACCAATCCCAGCCACTTGCTCTCCTCCGCCAGGATATCCGCCACCCCTCGAGCCACCGAGACGATGGTGTCGTTGTCGAACTCCCTGCTCAGGCCGGCGATGTCCCGCTGTCCCAAGACCACGTATCCTATCTTACTGGAAAACCGCTTCCGCTCTATGAAATAGTTGAAGCACTTCTCCTCGTTTCTCGACAGTCTTTGAATCTCCTGGAACACCTGCTGCATATCGGAAAAGTTCGTCCGGCGGGTTGTCTTTTTAGCGAGCATCTCGTTGAACATGGCGCTGAAGACCCGGTAGTACTCTTTCTCCCGCTCGCTTTTCAGGTACATGCCCATCTTCGAATCCCCGATGATGCCTGTCAGGATAGCCAGGACGATATTTCGGGAAGCCAGATCGTTGATCTGAAAACGCTTGAGCAGCCTCTTGTTTTCCTTGAGTCTGAGCAGGATCTGACCCACCAGCTCTCCTGAGGAGGAAGCCTCGGTGACCAGGCAGTATCTGTCCTGACCGAAATAGTCGCTGTCCGAGCCAATGTGATGATCGATCTCGATCCTCACTGTGCTCTCATCTTCTGCAACGCCTCTTACCAGGGCGTTGGCCTCGATCATGGACGGTTTGGCCGTATCGAACAGGACCACGGTGTCGATCGGCGCGCATAAGGGGTCATCCTGATAGAGGATGGGGATCGAGTTGTAGGTACAGATATTGAGCAGGTACTGGAAGTGTTCGTGGATCTGTTTTCCCAGGTAGATGCAGGTATGCTTCGAAAACTTCGCTACCAGGAGAGCAAAGGCGACCATGGAGGCGATGCAGTCTTCATCCGGGGTTTTGTGACCGAGCAGGAGGAAGCCCTGACGGGTCGCGATGGCATCAATGATGTTGTCGATGATGCGGTTCTTGACTCGGTTACTGGCGATCGCTGTTTTTTCCATACCCAGAGAATACTATTATCGCTTCTGGGTAATTTCGCAAGGTTACGCCTGAAAAAAGTTGCCTGATTTCACGGAATCTCGAATTAAGGCAAGTGCGACTTTGGTGTGTTGTATGTAGTGTCGGCTATGGACGGGGAAGCTCGGGACCGGTGAGCGTCACGGTATCAATAACGACCGAGCCATTGTCATACAGGGTGTCTAGTATCAGAACCTGGTCCTGGAAATCCAGCCTGTAATCCTTCCAGATTATTTTCACCGTCACGATGTCGTTCGGAGGAGTTAGAGGAACCGCTGCGGTGACGGTAAGGATTGGGTAGAATGAACCTGCATCATAGCTAAACGCGGAGGGAAGCTCTATACTCCACGGGGCGAGCGGATCTACCGTCTGTCCAGGAATGTTGGTCACGGTGGGAACGGCGGGAGTTCCGTCGGTATAATCTATATTGACCGTTACTGCTGCATTTGCCGTCACCTCGTACTTCACCACGTAGGTGAAGCGGCCCGGCACGGCCGCAACGTTGCAGCTGAGCGTGGCCATGGCCACCAGGCAGACGAGCGTGGTGAGAATGATGGCTGTCGCGGATCTCCTGTGTGAGCTCATTCTATTACTGAATTTATCGTAAACCGAGAGGTTTTTCCAAACCTCCCATCGTTTTTTTTGTGGGAGGATGAGACCGTGGCTGCTTGACTCAGCATTGCGGGTGCTCTTGAACACTCGCCCCACAAGCTGAAGTCCCAGGCTTGTGGAAAAGGGAAAATAGGTTTAACAATAGTCTGAGAAAGGACTACGTAATGATCGACCTGCAAGTCATACACGATAGACTCGAACGTACCGTGGAGAGGGCCAGGGAGCGGAACATCATCATTCCCACTTTTGCCGAGATGAAGGATCCGAGCCTGGTTCCGGAGAAGATCAAGCAGGAGCTGAAGCAGATCGGCCTCTGGGATATCCACCCCCGAAACCTCTTTCGCATAACCTGGAAGAACGAACCGCTACCCAAAGGCGGGGGATTCGGATTTGTCAACTATATGGAGTTCCCCGAGTCCCTGACCGGCGTGCCGGCGCGGATTATCGGCCTGGTGGGAAAGTGGTTTCCCACCGGAGCGCACAAAGTCGGGGCGGCCTTCGGCTGCCTGGTTCCGCGCCTGATTACCGGCCAGTTCGATCCGACCTCCCAGAAGGCGGTCTGGCCCTCCACCGGCAACTACTGCAGGGGAGGGGCCTACGATTCGACCCTGCTGGCCTGTGATTCGGTGGCCATTCTCCCGGAGGAGATGAGCCGGGAGCGTTTCGAGTGGTTGTCCAAGGTGGCCGGGGAGGTGATCGCCACCCCGGGGAGCGAGTCCAACGTCAAAGAGATCTTCGACAAATGCTGGGAGCTGAGGAGCTCCGGAGAGGACCTGGTAATCTTCAATCAGTTCGACGAGTTCGGCAACTACCTCTGGCACTACGAGGTCACCGGACACGCCATGGAGCAGGTGCTGGAACGGGAGCTGAAACAGGGGCAGAGCTACCACGGCATGGCCATCGCTACCGGTTCGGCCGGCACGATCGGCTGCGGGGACTATCTGAAAAAGTGTTACCCCGCAAGCCGCATCGCTGCCAGCGAGGCCCTGCAATGCCCGACCCTGCTGGAAAACGGTTTCGGCGCCCACAGGATCGAGGGAATCGGGGACAAGCACGTGCCCTGGATCCACAACGTCAAGAACACGGATATGATCATGGCCATCGACGACAATGCCGTGGTCAGCCTGGCGCGGTTGTTCAACGAGAAAGAGGGACACAGGTATCTGCTGCAGAGGGGGGTGCCTAAGCCGTTGGTGGAAAATCTCGATCTGCTCGGGTTCTCCAGCATCGGCAATCTGCTCTCGGCGATTGAATACGCCAAGTACTACGAGCTGAACGGTACAGAGGTTGTCCTGACCGTGCTCACCGATTCCATGGAGCTGTACGAAAGCCGGCTCAAGGAGATGCACGCCAGCTTCGGAGCCTATGGGGAGGTGAATGCCGCGGCGGATTTCGCCCGCTACCTGGAAGGGGCGAGTACCGATCACCTGCAGGAGCTGACCTACCGCGATCGCCGGCGGGTCCACAATCTCAAGTACTTCACCTGGGTCGAGCAGCAGGGAAAGACCTATGAGGAAATTTTGGATCAGTGGTACGAGCCCGAATACTGGCAGACGATCCAGAAACAGATCGATCCGATCGATTCCCTGATCAAGGAGTTCAACGATAAGGTGGGACTGCTCTAGGCGTAACCGAACCCCGCTTCCTATCGCCCTGCCCAGATGAACAGTGACAAAAATCAACCAGAGGTCGGGCTCGCCTCTCTGATCCTGCCTCTCTACCTGCCCACGTTATGTATCATGTTCGGGTACGGGATGATCGTGCCCGTGCTGCCGCTGTTTGCCCGGTCCCTTGGAGCCGCACTGGGGCTCACCGGGGTAATCGTCTCGATGCAGGGAGCAGGGTCCCTGTTGTTCGATCTTCCCGCCGGGGCGATTATTTCTCGGGCGGGCAGGTTGCCGGTCCTGCTGTTCGCCGCGGTAGCGGCTTCCCTGGTAGCTGTGGCCACCGGATTCGTTGGCAGACTCGTGCCCCTGGCGCTGTTGACCCTGGCCATGGGAGCGGTGCATGTCCTCTGGGTTCTAAGCGTTCAGACCCATATCCGCCAGAATCTTCCCTCCGATCGACGCGGCCGGGCCATGTCCCTGGTGGGAGGAACCTCCCGGGTCGGTTGGGTGCTGGGGCCGATTGCCGGCGGCTACGTCGGTAAGATATACGGTCTGCACTCCGTGTACTTCGGCCAGGCGGTGATATGTTTTGTCGCTGCAGTCCTCCTTCTGATCGGTTCCTCCCACTATCACCGGGGTATCCGGGAGCAGAAGGGCGAGTCTTTCCAGGCTCCGGGGATTCCCTTCCTGCGAACCGTGCAGGGCCGGTGGCGGCCGGTCCTGCTTGCCGGCACGGTGGTGATCGCGCTGCAGATGCTGCGTATCGGCCGGCAAACCCTCATTCCGCTTTGGGGCGAACGCATTGCCCTGGATGTGGCGGCGATCGGTTTGATCTTCGGACTCTCCAGAGCTATCGAACTGCTTCTGGTGTATCCGGCAGGCATGCTCATGGATCGCCTCGGTCGGAAGTGGACCGCGGTTCCCTGCCTCCTCATTCAATCCGTCGGGGTGGCTCTGATTCCGCTCACCGGGGGATTCTCCGGCTTGTTGCTGGTGAGCCTGCTGACCGGAATCGGCAACGGTCTGGGCAGTGGAATCGTGCTGACCCTGGGCGCTGATCTTTCCCCCAGAGCATCCACCGGCGAGTTTCTGGGCATTTGGCGCCTGATTGGAGACATCGGGGCCATGTCTGGGCCTCTGTTGATCGGGGCGGTTGCTCAGGGGGTTGATCTCCAGTTTGCTCCCCTCTTGATCGCCGGCTTTGGATTGATAGGAGCCTGGACCATGGTTTTTCGGGTCGCGGAGACGCTTTCCAAAAAGCAACGGGATAGCTAGCCACTCGGCAGCGGGGTTTCACGAAAGTCGGCCGAACGGTGGGCCTGTTCCGGCAAGAGATCAGGAAACGTTTCCGGACTCAAACCATGCCGCTCCAGGTGCCGCAGGCTCACAAACGTGCCCTCCTTGCAGAGCAGACGCCCTCCGCACTCGCAGGATCCGCATAACCCGACCCCGCATAGTGTGGGTGTTTCCAGGGACAGGTAGATCTCCGAGGTCGATGCGCCCAGGGCCAGCTCCCGGCGGCAGGCTCGGGCCAGGAATCCCTGAGGCCCCACGTTGTAGAAGCAGCAATCCTCAGCGGTCGGCCCGTCGAGCTGTTCGGGCAGGTGATCCAAGATCCGTGCCGGTTGACCCAGGTCCGCCGCCCCTACTTGCCGGCAGGGCAGATCCAAGGCCGACAGGACATCCAGGTCCTCCTCCCGAGTCGAGCCGAAGAGCAATGTGAGCTCTTTGCCCTGATCGACCAGGGTTCGAGCCAGCAGCGGCGCCACGGCGATTCCCGTGCCCCCGGCCACGATGAAGGCCTTCCGCCTGGAGCTGCGCGGCGCCTGGGCGCCGTAGGGACCTCGAACAAGCAGCCGATCCCCCGCCTGTAACCGAAACAGGGCGGCGGTGAAAGGACCGCGCCTGCGTACCAAGAAGGTTGCCGGACGGCTACAGGCGATGGAAAAGGGTTTTTCCCCGACACCGGGAACAAACAGGAAGGCGTACTGGCTGGCTGAGGCGGGCAGCTCATCATCCAGGCCGATCATGCGCAGGGTTTCCCCGAAGCTCCGGATTTTCCTCACACCGAAAGTGCGGTAGTTCATCAGGGGCTCGGTGGACAGAAAGGTCTGCGCATTGCCGCTTCCCTCTTGGAAGTCCCTCCGCAGCGTCCCTATGTACAGGGGAAGGAGGTCCTGGCGGGGAACCCGGGCGAACACGCTTCCCAGACCCACCACATTTGCTCCCGCCTGCCTCATCCTGCGGATATCCTCCGCCGAGGAGACCCCGCCGATCCCGATGATGGGAACCCGCGCACCGACGCAGCGGCGGATATCCCTCACGCTCTCGATAGCTCTCTGTTTGATGCATTCTCCGGATTTTCCTCCCTTTCCCCCGTTTGGATTGGAGAGGATCGGCTGGCCGCTGCCCGGCTCCCGGAACAGCTCCGGTCCCACCGTGTTGATGGCGCTCAATCCGTCGGCCCCGGCAGCCATGGCGGCCCGGGCGATCTCTCCGATGTTCGCGACGTTGGGGGAGAGCTTCGGGAAGAGCACAGCCGCAGTGGCGGTACGAATACACCGGACATATTCGCTGACGATCCGGGGGTCGCCTCCGATGCTGGATCCGTATCCGCGGGCCGCATGGGGACAGGAGAAGTTCAGTTCCAGGATATCCGCCACCGGGGCGAAGCATCGGACCAGCCGGATGAAATCCTCGATGCAGTTGGCAGATACAGAGACATTGAGCAGCGCCCGAAGCTGATGCTTTCGGCGCAATTCGGTCAGCTCTCTGATTCCCGCCTCCATTCCCGGGTTTCTCAAGCCCACGGCGTTGGCGTAGCAGCCCACTTCCTTCTCCAGCAGAACCGGCTCCCGGTAGCCCGGATTGGGATGTACCTGGTAGCTCTTCGTGGTGATGATCTCCACTTCCGGAACCATATGGTCGATCCATTCGATCATGCCGGGGCGGGTCGTCAAAATGCCGGAGACGGTTGCCAGCTTGAAACCACCCGAACGAATACGCCGAAGAACATGCTCTCTGCTCATCATGCGTTTGCCTCTTCGATTTTGTGCTCTGCCGAGAGGCCCCGAGCGCGAGCCAGTTCCAGCAGCTCGGAAATCCCCGCGAAGGCGTGGAAACGAATACCCCGGCGTTCGATTTCCTCCCGGCCGCCGCTCTCCCGGTCGACCAGGACCACCAGGTCGCTCACTTCCAGGCCGGCTGCTTCCAGGATGGCGATGGCCTCCAACTTGCTGCGGGCCGAGCTGATCACGTCGTCCAGCAGCACGACCCGTTCTCCGGATTCGAAGAAGCCCTCGATACAGTTTCCCGTACCGTGATTCTTGGCCGTGATTCTGGGGTAGATGAAGGGTTTTCCCAGACGTAGGGAGGCGGCGGCGGCCAGAGGAACGGCGGCTACCGGTATGGCGGCGATGCGGTGGAATGTCAGAGGACGGAGCAGCATCTCGTAGGCTTCGGCCACACCGGCCAGCAGCGCGGGGCTGGAGATGATCTGGCGAAGGTCCAGGTAGTGGGGAGAGATTTGTCCGGATTTCAGGCGGAAGGATCCGAACTTGAGGCAGCCCTGGTCTAGGATTTGTTCCAGTACAGCGACCCGGCGGATCTCCCTCTTCAAGTTTCGTGTTTGCCGACGGTTTATAGAATCGGCGGCCTGCCGGTTGATCCGTTCGCGGAACTGCCGGGCCCTCTGCCCGGGATTCTTATCCTGATAGATGCTCCTGCCCACCACCAGAAGCAGCCCTGAGCCGTCGGCCCGCAGCCCCGTCCGGATAGCGGCTTGCATGTTGCCGCCCTGGGCTCCGATGCCGGGGCAGAGGATCCAGGTTTCGGGCAGCTGATCCCGGACCGACTCCAGTGCGGCGGGATCGGTGGCTCCGATGACCAATCCGATGTCGGGGGACCAGCTGCACACCTCCCGGGCGATCTCCAGGTACAGGGGACAGCTG
>Ga0272441_10003583_pt1 | contig 29330 bp, 30 predicted proteins | sample SSMProp6N_FD_193582 | JGI IMG/M metagenome (GOLD analysis project Ga0272441, IMG submission 193582) | Marine sediment archaeal communities from Little Sippewissett salt marsh, Falmouth, MA, United States - SSM-Prop-6N | ecosystem: Environmental > Aquatic > Marine > Wetlands > Sediment ... | reverse complement strand
GTGGATTACTCTTAATAGCGATTTTTCTCAAGAAAGCCAAAGATAGCAACTGGAGAAAAGAAATCCTTGCCGTAAACTGTGCTTGGACGGCATTTGTAATCCAAGCATCCCTAGTCCTCGGTCTGCAGTGGGAAGCCTTCGACGTTTGGATAACGACGCCTAGCATAGTGGGTATATTCTTTTGGGGGACAATCATCCTGTCAGCAGCTTCTGTGTTGCTGTTAACTCCTTTTAGGTGGGCTCGGTGGTTCGGATATGTTGTCTCATTTATATTTCTCGTTGGCAATTTCGTTGGGTTTTACATTATGCTCACGTATAGCATTTTGTATTCGAATCCGTTTCCATCTTTGACAGCTGTTGTTATTGTCGAGGGTTTGGTTGCTGGGTATTCTTTTCATAATAAACGTTTGTCAAGTTTAGGGGTGTTTAGCCGCGGTAAGCCTTTGAAAGAAAGAGGTCGTCGGCTGAAGGGGATTCTCACTTCGCCGAAAGTGCTTACGGTTGTTTTGGGGCTGATACTGTTACCTAGTTCGATAGCATTCTTTCAGCCATACAATCAGTGGGCGCAAGCTGAGGCTGGCAGAACAAATGAGTTCTACACTGGCGTTTCCTATTGCGGGCGAACAGTAGAGGATGCTAAGCGCTTAATCGACAGGGTGAAGGATTTCACTAATGTTTTTGTCCTGCAGTCTTTGCCGATTAGCTATGATGAGGCGGCGCTGAACGAGATATGTGATTACGCAGTTGCTTCTGGCTTGAGTATAATTGTGTATTTCAGTATTTTTGATGAGTGCTGGCAGATCAGTTGGTTGGATTCTGCTGAAGCACGGTGGGGCTCAAAATTCTTGGGAGTATACCTCTATGATGAGCCTGGAGGTTTACAATTAGATCAGCCCGAACAGATTGGCAGACCACGCTCGGGGTCAATCGCGGCGTATAGTGACGCGGCGAACTGGTTTTTCGATGCTTTTTGGAATTACCGCACAAGATGTGATTTGAGAATGCTTAAGATGAGATCCATTAAAGCTTATGTTTCTGATTACGCGCTTTACTGGTTTGACTACAAAGTAGGTTACGACGCGGTTTTTGTCCAGATCGGTTGGAACCAAAGCAGGCAGCTTCACATCGCACTTTGCAGGGGCGCTGCAAACTTGTACGAAAGAGACTGGGGAGCCATAATAACTTGGACTTATACAACCGAACCTTACATTGAATCTGGTGAGGAGTTGTACAGTGACGCGGTTTTAGCGTATGATAATGGGGCAAATTACGTTCTGATTTTCAATTACCCATATTCTACAAACGCCACCTACGGGATTCTGGAAGAAGAACATCTGGAATCCATGAGCAGATTCTGGGACTACACCAAGCAGAATCCTCGACCAAACGAGGTAAGCGATGTGGCATACGTTCTTCCTGAAAATTACGGCTATGGCTTTCGCGGACCAAACGACAAAATCTGGGGACGATTTGAAGCCGATGACCTTGCAAACAAGATATGTGTAGACCTCAACAACCTGTTGCAACAGTACGGAACACGACTAGACGTAATCTACGAAGACGGTTTGCTCTTTAATAATCAGGTGACAGCAAAATACAAAGAGATCTTCCTGTGGAACGAAACAAGATAGCGCTCGCTCCATAAATAAGGGAGAGATTGCCTGCGGTGAATTAGTGCGGAATTAAACTTTTTATTAGATAAGCAGAAATGTGGCTCTGTGGAAAGGCTGGATAAATGACCAAGTATTACGCATTGCCCGTAGCCACGGAATATTGGAAGCCTGGCGAGAATTACCTGAACGGCATCCTTGACGCTGTAGAAAAACGCGTAACAGACGGCGATTTCGTGGTCGTATCCGAAAAGGCGCTTTCAACCGCGCTGGGCAACATAGTAGACGAAAGCTCCATCAGGCTTAGTTTAAATGCGAAACTGATTTCTCGCCTCTGGATGCGAATCGGCTGGGGATACTTTCTGGGCGCATTATGCCGTCTTGGACCAAGGCTGAGACGGAGACTTCGCGAATACCCTGTTGAAGCTGGCAGCCGCCACAAACAAATCGCCCTTCAACAAGCGGGGCTTTTGCAGGCGTTAATGTGGGGTTCTGAAGGCGGCATTGACGGCTCCAACCTGCCCTTTTCTTACGTGAGCTTACCCTTGAACAAACCGTATGCGACGGCAGAGCTGATTCACAGGCATATCTGGCGTAAGCTGAAGAAGAAAGTCTTTGTTATAATTGTAGACACGGATAAAACCTATGCGTTCAGGAACTTCTTTTTCACTCCTCACCCCAAACCTATGCGGGGCATCCACTCCATCGGCGGCGTAACCGCCTACATAATCGGCAGGCTGTTCAAGTTCAGGAAGAGACCGACCCCGCTCGCCGTGGCTGGAGGCATGTTGCAGGCAAAAGAAGCGTTAAAAATTGCCAACATCGCCGACAGGGGACGGGGGCCAGGTTCAGGTGCCACGGTGTGGGATATGGCTGCACGATTCAACGTTTCAACAACAGGGATAAGCTGGGACATGCTATCAAAAGTCAAGCATAAACCCATCGTCCTCGTCAGGAAAAACAAGAAAACCGTTGCTGAGAAAGAAACAGAATCATCACCAATAAGCCATAAACATTGAATGCACATTTGTGAAGAGTAAAGAATAAACATGCCCTTTCCTTTAATGAACGCGGGGACGATTTATGGAAGAAACTAAGAAACTGAATGCTTTTTTTAATCCTTGTTCAGCCGCGATTATCGGCGCGACTAAAAAAATAGACAAAGCGGGAAACGTAATTTTCAAAAACTTCGCCTATAACAAAACGCGAGGAGTTTTCAAAGGGGAAATTTATCCTGTGAACCCAAATGAGGAGTCTATTCTGGGGTTCAAATGTTATCCGTCTATAACTGAGATTCCAGGAGAACTTGACCTTATAGTGATTGTTGTTCCAGCCAAAGTCGTGCCCGCCATCATGGAGGACGCCGTTGCCAAGAAAGTCAAGACTGCCATAATAATCACCTCGGGCTTCAGGGAAATCGGAAACCTTGAACTCGAACAGCAAATAGTGGCTACGGCTAAAAAAGCGGGAATCCGAATCTTGGGACCTAACTGTTTAGGCGTGTACTACCAGAGGACGGGTGTGGACACGCTGTTTCTTCCCGAAACCAAAGTCTTGACCACAGGAGACGAAGTGATTGCCACGCCGAGACCGCTGATGGGAGACATAGCCATCGTTACTCAAAGCGGCGCTTTCGGAGTTGCCGCCCTAGACTTTCTAGCTGGACGCCAAATTGGAATCAGCAAGTTCGTGAGCTTCGGCAACAAAAGCGACGTAACCGAGTCGGAAATGATGCATTACCTGCTCTACGACAATGAAACCAAGGTCATACTTCTCTACGTGGAAGACATAAAATACGGGAGAAAATTCATCAAAATAGCCAAGAAAGTAACCGCGAAAAAACCCATAGTAGCTCTTAAAGCGGGAAGAAGCGCTGCTGGAGCCAGAGCCGCTGCTTCACACACTGGTGCTATCGCGGGTTCAGATAAAATTTACGATGCTGCTTTTGAGCAGTCAGGAGTAATCCGCGCAAGGGACATGGAAGAATTCTTCGACATGGGAAAAGCGTTGGCCATGCAGCCGCCGGCTTTAGGCAGGAACGTAGGAGTACTGACAGATGCGGGTGGTCCAGGCATTATGGCAGTGGACGAGTGTGAAAGCAAAGGCTTAACTGTTAACAGGTTTTCAGAAGAAACCCTGCATAAATTCCAGGAACTCAAGGATAAAGGGGTGCTTCCCAAGTTTGCGGCAACCTCCAACCCTGTTGACCTTACGGGTTCCGTGACGGATGACATGTTCGAGGTTGCGGCGGACCTGATGTTCCAAGACCCCGAAGTAGACGGCATAATTCTGCTTGGACTGCACCATTTGCCTGCCCTAAAAGAAAAGTACATTGACGGCGTAGCGCAGATTTCAAGCAAATACAGCAAGCCCATCGTCATGTGCGACATCGGCGAGACCGAAATGGCGTTGTACACCCGCTCCAGATTTGACAAGCTGGGAATTCCGTCTTATCCCTCGCCGGAAGATGCTGCGAGAGCCATGAACGCGCTGGTTCGCTACGGGGCATACTTGAAAAAGAACGGTTGCGCAGAAGAGCATGTAAGCGAATTCTTGAAGAAAAAACGTGGGTCTTAGAGGTTAACCGTGACCGCTACTTCGCTGCCGTCTTCGAGCTGAAGCGTTTCTCTCAGGTTTACAGAGGCGATGATTTCTAAAAGGTCCTTTGGGTAACCCTTGACTTCGGGAACTACGATGGCGCACTCCAAAGTTCCTGTGAACGCCTTGAAGAGTGCTCCGTTGCAGTAGCCTTCGGCAGGGCAAATCTTTGTTGAGGGGGCTTTTTCAAGCAGTTTTCTCTGTTTCAAGCTTTCTTCAGTGAGTTTCACGTTTAATGTTCCCGGGTATGGGGTGAAACCGAGTTTTTTTGTTATTTGCCGTTTAACCCAGGGAAGTTCAAGAAATTTTTTGCCTTCGCCTCCGCCAGAGGAAACTGTGCCGTTGAGTTTTATTTTTTTCAATAAGACTGCGCTCCTGAAGTTGGGCTTGCACGTTGCAGAGTTGTTGTGGCTTCTGTTATTTTTGTTCCTTTAGCCATTTTGCAACTTTTGTGAGAATCGGATCGGATGATATGTCGATTACTGGTATAATCATTTTTTCTTTTGTTTCTATGGTTGGCGCGTATTTTGGCATTTGCGAGTAGCCGACAAAGGTCCAGTAGACTTTGCCAGTTTCTATCAGCGCTTTTGCGACTGCCGTAGTTGAAGCGGGAAGCGGAAAGTAGAGAAAGACTACGCCGTCGACCCAGTACAGTCCAGCCAGCTTGCCGCCAGCGATTACCGCCGTGAATCGCGCCAAGTTTTCAGGCGTTGAAAAATATGTTCGTTCCATTATGATGATTTCTTTGAAGGGTTCGTACTTAACAGTGACTTTACTTTCACTCATAAATGCTCACCGACCTGTACAACTTATTGTGTAGGGAGTTCCCTTTTAACCTTGCCATGAAACCGCCCTGCTAAGCTGCTTGGCGGCGTTTCCAGCAAATTATTTTTTGGAGAAAACAGAAAATGAGAGGTTGCTGAGGCTCGGCAAATAAAAGTTATAGGCTTTGTCTACATTCTACGTTAAGCTTTTGCTGAGGAGTCCCAGAGGAACTGGAAGTATTCCCGTGCGAAACCGACTAAACCTATGTGGTTGCTCCATATGACTAGGCTGGGCTTGTCTTCGCCCAAGAAAAGCATGGCTTCTTTGCCGTCAGCGATTACTCCGCCGCCGAACATGTGGTCTCTGACGCGCAACTCGCTTACACTATGAAATTTCTTCAGGAAAGCCCAGTCCCCGGTTTGCCCCGCCACCATGAGTTTAACGCTTACCGTTTTTTTTAACCCGCTCATCAAAGGGTCCGCTGAGGCAATTATGGCGCGTGCGAATTCTGGAGCAGCAATCATAATCTCCTTTGTGGCTTTACTGAGAACCTCTTCTAGCTTGGTTAAAACTGCTTGCTGCCCGCGCAGTATAAGCATGTCTGGGCGCTCCACTAGTTCTCGCTTCTCATACAGGGGCTGCAACTCCTCGCTGACGGTGCTTTCCCAGTTTTGGTATTTGTCTTCAAGCCGAAGTTTCGTGGATGCCATAGCCTCAATCGGGGGAACAGGATAATACTTGAACGGGCGGCTCTCGGAGCTTTTAACCCAGCCTTTCTGCTTTAGCGAGTTGAGAACCTCATAAATTTTCGAGTAGGGAACAGACGCTTCTCGGCTTATTTCCATAGCCGTCATCTGTCCACCGTCCAACAGCACTATGTAAGCGTCAATCTCGTAGGCGTTCAACCCCATTTCTCGCAGAATATCACGAGTATTTTCGCTTATTGACATCCTAGTTCCCCCTCAATCACCTTAGGAAAGGTTTGGAAACATTATTATGACTAGTTTAGCTCTTAAGCACTTCGAAAAGCACAGCCACCAAAAGGCATAGTGAAAAACATGAAAGACATCAAGAACACGAAGAGTATTTGTCCTGAATGCATGAAAGTTTTAGACGCCACCATCTTTGAAGACGGCGGCAAAGTTTACATAAAAAAAGAGTGCCCAGAACACGGCTCTTTCCAAGAATTATACTGGTCAGACTATGATCAATACGTGCGCGCTGAAGAACTCAGATGCGACGGCGACGGAATAAACAACCCACGCACAAAAACGGATAAAGGCTGCCCCTACGACTGCGGCATATGCCCAGAACACAAATCACACACAGCCCTCGCAATAATCGACATAACCAACAGATGCAACCTCACATGCCCAGTCTGCTTCGCAAACGCTGCTGCAGCAGGCTACGTGTACGAACCCACAAAAGAACAGGTTACAGGAATGCTAGAGAACCTGCGCGCGAACGACCCCGTGCCAGCCACAGCACTTCAGTTCAGCGGCGGCGAACCCACAATCCGAAAAGACCTAACCGAATTCGTTCGCAAAGCAAAAGAACTCGGCTTCCGCCACGTGGAAGTCAACACGAACGGACTGCGACTCGCACAAAGCGTGGATTACTGCAAAGAACTAAAAGAAGCAGGAGTCAGCACTATATACCTGCAGTTTGACGGGTTAACCCCCGACGTTTACAAGTTCATCCGCGGCGTCGACCTGCTCGACATAAAAATGAAGGCAATTGAAAACTGCCGCAAAGCAGGAATACACAGCATAGTCTTGGTAGTCACCTTAGTAAAAGGCGTAAACGACAGCCAACTCGGCGACATCATAAAATTCGCAGTTAAAAACTTCGACATTGTAAGATGCATAAACGTTCAGCCAGTCTCCCTTTGCGGACGCCTTCCACAGAAAGAACGCGACCGAATGCGCATCACAATACCTGACTTCATGCGTCTATCCGAGGAGCAAACAGACGGAAAAATAAAAGTTTCAGACTTTTATCCCGTGCCCACAGTCGTGCCAGTTTCGAAAGCTGTGGGCGCGCTCCAAGACAAGCGGTACGTGGAGTTCACGGCTCACCCGCACTGCGGCATGGCTACGTACCTCTTCGTGGAAAACGGCGACATCATACCGATTACGCGTTACGCGAACGTAGACAAGTTCGTTGCAACAATGAAAAAAGTTAACGAGAACGCGGCGGAAGGAAGCAAGAAAAAAGCCAAGCTTCGCCTGCTTGCAGCAGCTAGGCACGTGAAATTCAGTTTCCTGAGGAAATACCTTCTAAGAGTCTTGACGGAAGGAAGCTACGACTCGTTAGGCGACCTGCAAAGGAAAACCATTCTGCTTTCGTCTATGCACTTCATGGACCCGTACAACTTCGACTTGGAACGCGTACAAAGATGCGTAATCCACTACGCCGTGCCAGATGGGCGCATAATCCCGTTCTGCACTATGAACTCTATTCACAGACCTGAAGTTGAAAAGAAACTCGGCGTTCCCCTCAAAGAGTGGAAGAGCAAGCATAAAGTTGAAATAACTCAGCCTTTATAGTTCAACAGCCAACATACGAGAGAAGTGAAAAAATGGGCGGAAAAAAGAAACTCGGCTTAAAACAGATGGAGCGCATGCAAGCAAAGAGGGACGAAGAAAGCAAGTCTAAGGATAAGAAGAAAGAAAAAGCCGGACCCCCGAGAGAAAGACGGGCAATAAGTGTAATCCCGCCAGACGTGAAAAACGCGAAGATTGTTAACGAAGTAAAGAAGATGAAAGTTTTGACGCCGTATGCCGTGGCTTCAAAGTTCAATATACGGATAAGCGCAGCCAAAGATTTCTTGGAGCAACTGGAACAAAACGGCGCAGTGCAATTGGTCTCAGGAAACCACAACATAAAAATATACAAACACGTCTCCGCTTAATTCGTTACAGAAACTTTTTTTCAAGTTTTCACTTCCGAAGTACTGGAGGGTATAGCTTGGAATTTCCAGAAAGAGTTTACACAGAGAAAGAAGTAAAAACTGCAAGAGAACTGGTAAACAAAGGCTACAAACACAATTTAACAGTGGAAGGAAGCCCGAACTTCAAACAAAAAGTTAAAGAAACTCTCGAACTGGTAAAAACAGCCGGGTACTACGAGTTATTGAGGACTTACATCAGGAAGATAATTGAAATTGACGGCTTAACTCAACTCCGCGAAACAGAAGCATCGATATGGGCGAACAAGTTTGCGGTTGAAAACCCTGTCGACGCCGCGAGCCTCCTCATTCAAAAAGCCAATCACATGAAGGAGTATCTTGAAGGCGAACTTTATTACGGAGGCACCGCAGAAAAACGTTCAGTTGAAAAACGCATAAAATTTCTAGAAGTTTTAAAGGAAAAAAGCCAAAACGAAAACGTGAAAAAAGAATGCGCACGGCTCCTGCAAATGTGGGAAGACAGCGCAACAGCGTTCTAGCTTAACAACTCAACCTTAATTGTTGCACCGCTTTTAACCTTTTCAAACAGTTCCAAATTCTTGGTGATTTTCCCCAAAATGTTCACTGAACTGTAGGGTTGCGATTCACCAAAAAACACGCATAGAGCGCTTCCCATGGGCCAGAAGGCTATGGTTCCAGTTTCCACGGTTGGTTTAGCTTTTTCTTCACCTATCTTAACTGGAATTTCGAAGTAAACTTCTTCTTTCCATAAAGCGGCTCTGCCTTCAACAGGAAGTTTTCGAACAATAGTGTCTATGGTTCTAGGCGCCAAAAAACGCACTATCTCGCCTTCCGCTTCACCCAAGCCCTCTATAATGAACTTTACCTTAATTCGTGAAATATCTTCCTCATCAGCCAACTGTTTAACGCTCCCCTTTTAGAAAATTACCCAACACGTCGAGACAGCTAGGTCTTGTTACTTCAACTTCATATTCATATTTAACTCTTACAGTTTTTTAATTCACTTCAACCATACTTGAAAAGTCAAGCGTATAATAAGGCACTATGTAAGCAATCCGCATAGACCTTAACGGTGAAGCTTTGCTATAACAGGTCAAGAAGAGCCTTGCCTATGTAGTCTACCTGCGCCTCCGTGACGCCGGGGTGAATGGGTAAAGAGAACACTTGACTTGCTGCTTTTTCTGTCTCGGGCAATCTGCTCTCACCGAAAGCTTCGCGGTAGTAAGGCATGAGATGTACAGGGTTAATGTAGTAGGCTACGGCGCCTATGCCCTTCTTTTGCAGTTCTTCCACAATTTTGTTTCGGTCGTTTCCTGTGGCATTTTTGAGCCTGACCGTGTAGAGATACCAACTGTGTTGCCGTTCCTCTGATTCTTCTGGCAACTTCAGCCTATCTGAAGCCGCAAGCAGTTTTGTAAGTCTTTTGGCGTTTTCACGCCGTTTAGCCACGAAAGTCGGCAACTTTTCTAGTTGCACTAATCCAATAGCAGCTTGTATTTCGGACATACGGTAATTGTAGCCGAGCATCAGAGAGGCGTACTTGTCTTTTTCCCCATGAGTTCTCACAAGCCGCAGAGTCTCCGCCATTTCATCACTGTAAGTGGTTATAACACCGCCCTCGCCCGTGGTCATGTTCTTGCTAGCGTAAAGACTCCAGCAAGCAGCGTCAGCAAAAACTCCAGCAGGCTTCCCCGCGTAGGTTGCACCATGAGCTTGAGCGGCATCTTCAACGATCGCCAAGCCGTGTTTAGCAGCGATTTTTCTTATTGGCTTGATGTCAACGGAAAAACCGTACAGGTCAACGGGCACTATCGCCTTGGTCTTTTTTGTCACATTCTTTTCGATTTCATCGGGAGAAATGTTGTAGGTTTCAGGGTCAATGTCGGTGAAAACGGGTTTGCCGCCAGCCAAAACGACCGCTTCGGCTGTAGCTACGAAAGTGAAGCTGGGCAGTATAACCTCGTCACCCTGTTTAACACCAGCAGCTACAACCGCAGAGTGCAACGCTGCAGTTCCCGTGTTCACGGCTACAGCGTGTTTCACGCCAGCGAATTCCGCGAATTTTTTCTCGAATTCTGTAACCATGGGACCCGCGCCAAGCGCGTTAGTTAACGGTCCACGTCTCATGACTTTAACAACGGCTTCGATTTCTTCTTCTCCGATTAATGGAAGATTTATGGGAATCAACTGTTTTTGCCTCCAAGCAATTACAGATAGTGTTTACGGGTTCCGTATTTCAAGTTAACTATGTAATTTTTGAAAATGAAGCTGAAAAAAGTTTGGTTATTCGACACTCATCATGTATTCGGTTTTGTAGTCGGCTACAACTTTTATTTTGTGCTCTCGGAAGGCAGCATCTAAGTTTGGGTCGCCAGTGTCCACCCTCAGACTTTCAAGGCTTCTCAATTTGCCTTCTGTAGCAACAACGGTGATGTTGTCTAACCCTACGCGGCGAATTACCTCTGGGCTTATCTGCTGGTTTCCCCTTCCAAAAATGAAACCTTGACCCCCAATCGGCGTGACAATTATCTGCGCGGTCTTTCCGCGTGTTGCCTCCAGTATTTGTTTCTCGTTTACGTCGTTAGCAACTATTTTCTTGTTGCAGAAGAGGTCCACGCCTAAGAGAGTTTTCTTCGCGTCCAACAGGTCGCCGATAGTGCGCGTGGTGGTCCCAGGTCCAATAATGTAGACCACGTCAGACTTCATGGCTTCGATTATGTATACGCCGATAGCGGCGTGGTTACGCAGTTCACTCGCCGTCATCGGACTCGCCACCTTGTTCACCTGAATCAAGTGGGGCTCGTAAGGAGCCAGCACGTACCCATAGAGTTCAGCGGAAACGCTGCCTTTTCTGAAAGCTTTCTCGTCGACATCCATTACCTCGGCTTCCCTGAGGGGCAGTGCCTCATATAGAAAACGCATTACTACGCGAGCGGCAGCTTGAGGGTTTACTGCAAAAACAGCGCTGTGCATCTTGACGCCTGTTGGAACACCCAGCACAGGCAGAGCCATATCAACCGCCTTTAGTATGTCTCTGGCGGTTCCGTCTCCGCCGCAAAAAACCAGAAGAGCCGCGCCTGCATCCACCATTTTCTTTGCAATAGCCGCTGTATCTTCACCGCTTGTTTCTTTCTTCCGCTCCCCAAGAACTGTGTAGGTGAAGCCAGAACTCTTGGCTTCGTCTTCGCCCATGCTTCCAGCCCCCACGACAAGCCGTACACCCTGCTTAGCGGGTTTCAACTCGGAGAGAAAGGCTTGCGCCCTTACTGGCGCTATGGGTTTTGCGCCTAGAGACTTGGCGCGGTCAACAATTGCTTTCCCGTCTGTTCCTTTGAGTCCAACAGCTCCGCCCATTCCAGCCACAGGGTTAACGATTAAGCCTATTGTTTTCACTTGAGGAGTGTGTTCCTTTTCAGGCTGCGACTTGTTTTCGGTACTCATGAACAGACACCAGACAATTCTTATCTAAACGGCAAATACGAATAAAAGTTAATGACAAAAACATGATTGCAAAACATGGATTGAGGTTAGAAAGGTTAATTTAAGAAAAATAGTGTGGGATGAGAGGTTGTTGCTCTCACCAGTTTTTGTGTGTTTTAGAGTGGTTCGCAGCTTATGTATTTCTTGTTGGTGTCTTCCAGCCAAGGGTAGAGTTTGGAAAGTTTCGCCATGGATTCTGCTACTTTTTGCGTTGGGTACTCGTAAGGTTTCAGTCTGCCGTTGAAGTATTCATCGTATGCTTGCATGTCGAAGAAGCCGTGACCGCATAGCAAGAAGAGGATTGTTTTTTCTTCCCCTGTCTCTTTGCATCTTACAGCGTCATCAATTGCTGCTTTTATAGCGTGAGACGGTTCAGGCGCAGGTATTATGCCCTCGGTGCGGATGAATAGTTTTGCGGCGTCGAAAACCTCTATTTGGTTGTAGGCTTGCGTTTGCAGCTGGTTTTCTGATGCTAACACGCTTATGGTGGGAGCTATTCCGTGGTAGCGGAGACCACCCGCATGTATCGGGGCTGGGATGAAATCGTGACCCAACGTGTGCATGGGAACCAGCGGAGTTATTCTTGCTGTGTCTCCGTGATCGTATTTGTATTCGCCCTTAGTGACCTTCGGGCAAGCCGTTGCTTCTGTGGCTACAAATTGCGTGTTTTTCGGTGCTTTTCCAGAAACTTTGTCATAGTAGAAAGGCCAGAACAGCCCAGAGAAGCTGCTGCCTCCTCCGATACAGCCGTATATTACGTCTGGGTAATCTTCCACGAGTTTCAACTGCTCTTGAGTTTCTAAGCCTATAACAGTTTGATGTAAGAGAACGTGATTGAAAACGCTGCCTATGGTGTAGTTCACTTCGGTTTCGTTGGCAAGGGCATCTTCAACTGCTTCGCTGATAGCGATTCCTAAACTGCCAGTGCTGTTTGGGTCTTCAGCCAGAATTTTTCTGCCGCTCTCTGTTTGCGTGCTGGGGCTTGCGTAACATTTCGCTCCGAAGGCTTGCATAAACATTTTCCTGTAGGGTTTCTGGTCGTAGCTCGCTCGGACCATGTAGACGGTTGCTTCCAGGTTAAACATGGCGGCGGCGAAAGACAAAGCTGAGCCCCATTGACCAGCACCTGTTTCTGTGGTCACCCGTTCAAAGCCTTCCTTCACATTGTAGTAAGCTTGGGCGACTGCAGTGTTGGTTTTGTGGCTTCCCGCTGGGCTGACACCTTCATACTTGTAGTATATTTTCGCGGGAGTCTTCAGCGCCTTTTCAAGTCCGATTGCTCTGTAGAGGGGTGATGGCCGCCACATCCTGTAGATTTCTCGCACTTCGTCAGGGATGTCTATCCATCGTTCTTTACTCATCTCCTGGCCAAGGATAGCTTTTGGGAATATTCTTGGAACAATGCCTGCGCCGGGTTCCTTTGTCGTGTGATCTATAAAGGGAGGGAGCGGTTTAGGCAAGTCGGGAGTGATATTGTACCATTTTTTCGGTATATGATCTTCGTCTAGAATTATTTTTCTAGTGGGCATGTAGTTTGTCTCCTAATGTATTAGTTGTAAATCGTACCTGAATGCAATATTAAATTCTTTGTGTACATATTTGTACATGAATTTATGAAACGCCAAAGAAGCGAGAACTGGCGGTTTCAAGCTCAACTTAGTTAACGCTTTATACTCAACTGTACAGAAATGTACAAGAAGGAAGCCATTCATGTGGAACAGCATCAAAAAACACTTTGAAGGATACCCAGAGAGACTCAAAGTAGCACGTGTCCTAGTAGAAAACGGGTTAAGTGCAAGAGACGAAAGAGTCTACCTTAACCAAATTGAGGTTCCGCCAGTGCGTATCGCAAGGGTTGCTGGAGTGGACAGACGCACGGTAAACGAGACGTTGAAAACCATCAAAGCCAACCGCGAACTTAGACTAATTTTTGAGGAGATGAGGTCTGCTGGGCACTCGCTGAAAGAAATCGCGAAACCCCTAAACTTGGGCGTTGTGGAAATAACCCCTGTGGACGCGAAAACAGCAGGCATCTTAGCCAACTCTGCCACACTACTCGCTAAAGCCGGCTTGAGCATCAGACAGGCAATTGTGGACGACCCTGAACTCTCGCCAGAACCGAAACTCACGTTGATCGTTGAGAAAAAAATTCCCGGTGAATTAATCTCTGAACTGTTAAAGATTTCTGGTGTCGCAAAAGTTTCAGTCTACTAAGACTTCGAGCACAGATTAAGGTAACATGGTTGCCGCTCATTTTCTTGCATACGAAGACTAATTTGTTTTTGTTGAAGAACGGTTGCTTAGTCAAGAAACCTTGACAAAAACCCTTTAATTGCGGATGCAACATGGTATTACGGGGGTAAACGTGAGGAAAAGCATCGCTCTGCTGCTTCTTCTAGTCATCCTAACAGCCGCAAGCATAATCGTTTTCTTGGCGCAAGTAAACAGCGACACCGCCCCAAACGGCGATAACCTTCCAAACGGCGCAAACGAAAGCCATGGTATTGAGATTACAGATTTTAAATGGACAAGCGGTTGGCAGAATCCTGGCGGGCTAGAGATGATTAAGCTTTTCAACATTACAATTCATAGCTTGGAAACAAAGGATACAGAAGGGTTAGGCGTACAGGTTAAACTGTTCGCCAATGACAATGAACTCCAAACAGAAACGCAGTTTTTTGGTCCAGGAATAATCGGGCAAAGCGCAGTACATGGAAGTTTTGACGGTTTGCTTGGTGCAGGGGAAGTTCGAGAACTCAGGGGAATAGTGATTACAAGCTTGGACGAGTTGCCTAATGATTTCGATGCGGTGGTAATTGAGGCGAAGGTCATGTTGGGCGATGTTGTCTTGGACGAGTTAACCGCTCCCTAAACAGCAAAGCCGCCAATAACACAACAACCAAAAATTAGTGTTTAAAAACAATTCTCAGGCTCTTTTTTAAACCCCTCGCGAAAATTTTTACCATAGAAAAAGTGCAGTCGCCGCCGCCTTAATCGTTTACTTCAAAAAACATCGCCGTTAAGCAAATACACAACCATGCACCCTGACAAAAAACACCAAACCCCACACATACACGCTTGTATCAAAGAACTGTATAAACAAAACGTATAAACACCAACCCGCAAAAACCACAACCTCACACACACCCACACCACAACCCAAAAAAACAGTCATAACACAAAAACAGCCTGTCTAAGCTTTCATTCAACATACCACGTCTAGAAAAACTTATATGGCAATGGTGTTTTGTTGTTGTGCGCATTAAAGGAGGCTATCTTTGATTTGTCAGCACCTGCACAAGCTGGCGGGGTGCCAGTTCTAGTATTAAAAGAGGGGGCAAACAGGTCTCGCGGAAGAGAGGCACAGCACGCAAATATAACTGCTGCGAAGGTCGTAGCTGAAAGCGTGAGAAGCGCCTTAGGTCCCAAAGGCATGGATAAAATGCTAGTGGACAGCTTCGGCGACGTAACAATAACAAGCGACGGCCGCACAATCTTGGATGAAATGGACATTCAACACCCAGCAGCCAAGATGCTGGTCGAAGTTGCCAAAACACAAGATAACGAAGCAGGCGACGGAACCACATCCGCCGTCATAATAGCAGGCGAACTCCTAAACAAGGCTGAAGAGTTAATAGACAAAAACATACACCCAACCATAATAATCGACGGCTACAAAAAAGCCGCAGAAAAAGCTCTGGAAACCCTTGAAAAAATAGCCATACCAGTGGATTTGAAAAAACAGGATTACCTAAAGAAAGCCGCCGTAACTTCCATGGCAAGCAAAGTCGTGGCTGAACACAAAGAATACTTAGCGGACATAGCAGTCAAGGCAATGCTGGAAGTTGCAGAAAAAGAAGGCAACACCTACAAGGCGGATGTTGAAGACGTCAAAGTTGAAAAGAAAACAGGCGAATCCCTCAGGGCCACAAGCCTGATAAACGGCATAGTTCTGGACAAAGAAATAGCGCATTCAGGAATGCCGAAGCGCGTAGAAAAAGCCAAAATTGCACTACTTGACACTTCTTTAGAAATTGAAAAAACCGAGTTCGACGCAAAAATCAACATCGAAACCCCAGACCAGATTGAAGCGTTCCTCAACCAAGAAGAAACCATGCTTAAAAACATGGTCGAGAAAATCATAGCCGCAGGTGCAAACGTTGTCATATGCCAAAAAGGCATCGACGACATGGTACAGCACTTCCTCGCGAGAAAAGGAATAGTTGCAATTCGCAGAGCCAAAAAGTCCGACATGGAAAAGCTGGCAAAAGCTACTGGCGGAAAAATAGTAACCAAGCTAGACGATATCACGTCTAAAGACCTTGGATACGCAGCCCTTGTAGAAGAACGCAGAATCGGAGACGATAAAATGACCTTCATCGAAGGCTGCAAACACCCAAAGGCAGTCACACTTCTGATACGAGGCGGAACAAACCGCATGACCGCAGAAGCAGAACGCTCAATACACGATGCTCTATGCGTAATCAGAGACATACTTGAAGAACCAAAAGTTGTAGCAGGAGGCAGCGCTCCAGAACTCGAAATGGCACGTACGTTAAAGATGTACGCAGAAACTTTGCCAGGAAGAGAGCAACTCGCAGTCAAAATCTTTGCAGAAGCCTTAGAAGCCGTTGCAGTAACGCTTACTGAAAACGCCGGGTTAGATCCAATTGACATACTTTCAGACTTAAGGTCGAGACATGAAAAAGGAGAAACTTGGGCAGGCATAGAAGCCCTAGAAGGAAAAGTGCAAGACATGTCAAAAAAAGGCGTTTTCGAACCGATTACGGTTAAAAAGCAAATAATCAAATCAGCAACCGAAGCGGCTTCGATGATTCTTAAAATCGACGACGTAATAGCTGCCGGCAAAATGAAAGCACCTCCGATGCCACCAGGAGGAGCTCCTGGCGGAATGTATCCAGGCGCTGGAGAGTATTAAAACACGTCTCAAAAAGAAAAAATAACTGTAGGTCCTCCGAAAATAACGAGGTTCGAGAAAGCAAGAATAGTTGGAGCCAGGGCTCTTCAGATTTCTATGGGTGCACCCATACTTATAGAGGCGAAAGCCTATTCAAACCCGATTGACATCGCCTTGACAGAACTGGAAGGCGGCATCTTACCCATCACAATCAGAAGAACACTGCCAGACGGAACCTTCCAAGATATCCCGATGAAATGGCTCATCAAATAAAGGTAAGCTGCGAACCTTTAATTTTCTTCGCCTCTTCAAGAGTAGCTCGTATTCCATTCCAGTGAGCACCCTGCCAATAGACATGCCCGCATTTTAGACATTTCCAAAATTCGTCGTAATAAATGAACGTGTTTTTTTCAACTTCGCCTGCAAGCTTCTCCTTAGGCGTTAACCGAATTTCAGCGTTGCATCTTGGACAACGAGAACGCTTAAGGTCTATCGTCAAAGGAAAGCCAAACCGCCCAGCAAGTTCTGCTAGCTTTTCAGCTTCCGTTCGACCTTCCACATAGAAGGCGTCAACACCTTTCGCGGTGGCGCGCTGATGAAGTTCTGAATCTCTTGTAAGGAGAATCCTGTGCTCTTGTTCAGCCGCCGCAATCAACTCGGCATCCTCAAGTTGAGTTGAGTACGTAACATCCTGCCCCAGGATGCGGAGCCATCTGGTCAGTTTTCCAAGCATCCCATCCACGATAAATTTCACGCGCGGTCTCCCCGAATTACTTCGCCGCTTCCAGCTTTCGCCACGATCTCCTGTTCATCCATGACTAATAAGCCGTTAACAAATGTTTTCACGGGTCTGCCCTGCACTTCCCAACCGTTAAAAGGCGAGAACTTCGCTTTAGAATGGAATTTTGAAGCTTCAATCCGGAATTTCCGTTTAAAGTCTACAACCGTTAAATCCGCTTTGTTCCCTTGCGCCAAGCCACTATGGTCTCTTAAGCCGAAAATTTTCGCGGGTTTTTCTGAGAGCAGTTGAACCACGTGCGCCAGTGAAATCCGGTTCTGTCTAACCATCGTAAGCATGAGGGGGAGAGTTGTTTCAAGACCAGGCACGCCAACTTTAACGTCCCAAACGCTACCAGCGGATTTCTCGCTTAAAGCGTGAGGGGCATGGTCTGAACCTAAAACGTCAACCCAACCGTCAGCAACGCCTTTCCAAAGCGCCTCGATGTGGCTTTCGCCGCGAAGAGGCGGCATAATTGTTAACATCAAACCATAGTGCTCGTAATCGGCGTTTGAAAGCAAAAGATGGTGAGGAGTAACTTCACAGGTTACGTTTCCTCCAGATTTTTTCGCTTCAACCACGGCTTTTAAGCCCTCTTCAGTTGTCATGTGGCAAAAATGCAACCGTACACCAGTTTGCGCGCTTACCTTCAACAGGCGTTCGACCGCTTTGAGTTCAACACGTTCTGAATGCGCCTTCAGAAAGGCAGCTGCATCATGGCGGTTGGCTCGCTTAAGCCTTTCTTCGTTAGCCATCAACAACGCTTTGTCTTCAGCATGCACCGCAACGGGAACACCTAATTCACCAACTCGTGTAAACGCTTCTTGCAAGGCGTCATCGTCGTCAATGTTTAATCCGCCAACTTGACGAGACATAAAGAGCTTAAAACCCACCGCACCCTGAGCGACGATACCAGCGACTTCTCCCAAGTCTTTTGGAAATTCCGAGTAAAAACCAATGTTAACTAGACTGCGTCTTTCTGCGATTCGCATGCGATTCTTCAAGGTTTCCGTGCTCATGGTCACTGGGTCGTTGTTGGGCATATCCAAAACGGTGGTGATTCCACCCGCGGCTGCGGCGGCAGTTCCAGTGTAAAAGTCCTCTTTGTACGCTTTTCCTTCATCACGAAGGTGCACGTGAACGTCAATTAAACCCGGGAGAACTAGCAGGTTTCTCAGGTTTGTTTTCTCGTCAGCGTTTGGCATCTGCGGCTCTTTGCCTATCTTAAAGATTTTGCCGTTTTCGATGGCTATGCTGCAGTCAACTATTTCCTTGTTCAAGTACGCCTTGGCGTTTGTTAAAACGGAATCAACAATCAAGTTAAACGCGCTCTCATGTGAATAACGAGTGTGAAAACTAATTAAAGTTTATTTTAGTCCAAACAGTCTGCTGTAACGCGAGAGGCGCTTTAGGTTTCTAGTTCTATGCGGCAGTCTTCACACAAATTTTGCCCATCAACGGCTTTCAAGTTTTCTGAGAAAACTCCACAGCTGTCACAGTATCCAGAGAGAGGCTTTTCCTCGTCTTCGGTTTCCTCCGCTTGCGCGGCATCTTCAAGGCGCGTTCTCTCTTGAATTATCTCTATGAGCTCAGGCATAACGCCCAAAATGTCTCTGCTTGAAATTACGCCCATAAGATTGCCTTTGTAAACTACTCCAAGACGCCTAATGTCTAGCCGGCTCATTCGCCTCGCGGCTTCGCTTATCGTTGCTTCCGGCTGTATCGTGACTAAAGGAGAAGTCACAATCTCCTTCGCTTTTACAGCGCCAGGCACAAGATTCTTAGCTAGAACACGTATTACGAGGTCGCGTTCAGTTATTATACCAACAGGTTTTCCTGCCTTGTTCGTTACTATAACGCAGCCTAAATCGTTTTCATCCATGAGAGTAGCAACTTTGTTTGAAGTTGCATCTTCATCTAACGTTACCACTGGACTGCTCATAATATCTTTGACAACCATTCTTGTTCTTAATCCAATGTCAGACATCGCTTTAGACTCCTAACAACTTTTTGACAAGTCTTGGCTTCCACTTGTGAAAGTAGTAATCGCACATTTAAGAGTTGCTAACTCCAGTATTGCAAAAAAACACTGCCCTAAAGCAACGTCATGCAAGTTTTATTAGTATGGAATAAACAGCATAATTCAAGAGCGAGGTACATGTAATGTTAAGGACAAACGCGGATAAACTTGTGAAAATCTCCGTTGTGGGCGAAGTAGCTAGCCCCTTCGTTAGCAGGTCAGTTTACAATGTCTCAGCCACAGGAAAACCATCCGTTCTGCCTGGAGTAGGGGGAATAACATATAATTTGAGAGTTGGTGACCCAGCATGCGGCTGGGAAGCTGACCACGTAGAGCCATGCGTTAGTGCAGAAAACAAAGAGAACGACCCCCGGAGTGGTCAAAGAGCTAACACAGCGTTCAATGTGCTCTCATGCATTGGAAACGAAGCAGTCGTTGCCACTGGTGACGCGAAAGGAAGCAAAGGTGTTGTCACAGGCAAGCACGGCGGAATAGAACACGTTCTCATTGATTTTCAACCAGAAACTTTAGAGAAACTCATGTTGGGCGACAAGATTCTTGTGAAAGCCTTTGGGTTAGGCTTGAAGCTTACCGACTTCACTGACGTGAAAATTATGAACATGGACCCACGGTTTTTGGAGGCTTTAGACGCGAAACCAAACGGTGAGAAACTTGAAGTCCCAGTAACTCACATTATTCCTGCAGCCATTATGGGTTCAGGGCTAGGAGCAAACCAGACGCATTCAGGAGATTACGACATCCAGCTTTTTGATGAAAGCATTATAGAGCAGTATGGGCTTGATGATTTGAGGCTTGGAGATTTGGTGGCTATAATTGACTCTGATCATTCTTTCGGCAGAATTTATAGGCAAGGCTCCATTTCCGTCGGCATAGTCGTGCACACCAATTGTGTCACAGCAGGCCACGGACCAGGAGTCACGAGCCTAATGACTTCGCCATCAGGGAAAATAATACCCAAAATCGATGCGAAAGCCAACATCGCTTGTCTCTTAAAGTTACGAGCAAATATATAAAGCAGTAATTTTACTATTTGCTTGTAAAAAGCCAAGAGGTCAAAAGTAATTGCCGTTTAAACGAAAAAGCCGAGGGAGATCAAAAGGAAGCAAAGGAAGCAGCGGTCTCGTACAATGCGTCAGTTGTGGACAGATGGTGCCGCGTGACAAAGCAAAGAAGTCTACGCGTCGCGTGTCCTTTGTCGAGCCTCAATTGGCTAAGGAGCTACGACAGAAAGGCACGTACATGTGCTCATGGGTAGACACAAAATATTATTGTATTTCATGCGCAGTACATCGAGGAATCGTGAAAGTTAGAGCCGAAAACGAAAGGCGTACACGTTACAGAAGAAAACGCTAGTTTTCCCAGATTATTACTCTTTTTTCTTTAACGAATTGTAAACATGCAGTCCCCTTTGCAGAACCGTAAAGTTCGAGAGCACTGCAAGCAGTATTATTCCGATGTTTAAGGCTGGAAGCCAGAAAATCGCGGCAATACTCGCGATAGATAGAATCAACATGCGTTCAGCTCTTTCGGCTACACCTACGGACTCCATCTTTATCTCTGCCGCTTCAGCTCTTGCTCGACTATAACTCACCATCATGGAACCCGCTAAAGCAGCTAGTCCCCATAAAGGGTCGCATAGTCCACCTATTATTACGCCTGCATACACAGCAACGTCAGCGTACCTGTCCAGAAGGGAATCCAGAAAGCCTCCGAACACACTTGTCTGTTGATAGATTCTAGCTATGACACCGTCTAAAGCGTCACAGAATCCCGATGCCAAAAACAGAATCGTTGCTAAAAGAATCCATAGAGGTTGCCTTTGTGTTACCGTATACGCAAAAGCTGACAACAGAGCCAACGCCAAGCCTATGAGGCTTACAATATTTGGGGTTAATCCTATATTGTGCGCGGCTTTCGCTTCTAAAGTCAGCATGTTTTGAACTTTTTTCTTCAGTTTCGTCAGCAATTTTAGCTCGCTACTTGGTATGGTAACGCCTTATTATTTAAGCTGGACTGCAATATGATTTGCGTTTCGAGACCCGCGTTTACTATGTAAAGTTGCGCGTTAAAGGTTGTTCATTGATGCGAAACCCGAAAAACTCGAATCATAACTGGTCTTCAGATTTTGTATAGCTGGCGCCTTGCTTTGTCAGCGGACTTATAAGGAAGATGCTAGATTATGTAGGGCAGTAACGTTCTGCCGCTGACAGAAACGCATAAACGGCGACGTTACACAAAAGAAACAATAAAAAGGAGTGAAGAAAATGACAGAAAATGCAGATGTTATCTTCGTCGGAAACAAACCTCCAATGAGCTATGTGCTGGCAATCATAACAAGTCTCTCCTCAGGAAACCTGAAGGAAATAACGTTGAAAGCCCGTGGCCAAGCGATAACTACAGCAGTTGACGTAGCTGAAATAACCAGAAACCGATTTGTGAAAGACTTGAAAGTGACAAAGATAGCTATCGGAACAGCAGAGATGCCGCCGAGAGAAGGAGAGAACAAATCCCGAATGGTTTCGACGATGGAAATAACGATGAGCAAAGAGTAAACCAAGGCAGAGCATAGTTTATCTTGTAAAAATTTCAAAATTTTTTCTATTTTTTAGATTCTCAACGAGCAGCTTTAGTGCTTGGGTTTTTTGATGACACTTCTCATCGCAAGATTAATAGCTTAAGGGATTTCAAGTAAAGAGTTAGCTCCGTGAGAAAGATGTTAGACATCAAACTTATCCGCGAAAATCCCGAGTTCGTAAAGAACAATCTGATGAAAAGAGGAAACCCAGAAAACAGCAAAATGCTGGATGCGCTCGTGGATTTAGACAGGGAATGGCGGCAGAACCTGACAAAACTGAACGATCTTCGCCACGAAAGAAAAATTATGACCACTGAAATTGCCAAGTTGAAAAAGGCGGGGAAAGACGCTGGCAACGAAGTTGAAAAAGCAAAAACTCTTGATTCTGAAATTACAAGCATCCAAGCAGAAGTAGCTATAACAGAAGAGAAAACACGTGATTACCTTATGCGGCTTCCTAATTTGCTGCACGACACCGTGCCAGTCGGTAAGGATGAAAAAGAAAACATCCGAATTAGAAGCTGGGGTGTCATCCCAAAATTTGACTTTGCCGTTAAAAATCACATAGACTTAGGCTTAAACTTGGATATGATTGACATAGAGAGAGCTGGAAAGGTTACGGGTTCAAGATTCTTTTACCTGAAGAGGGAAGGTGTGCTTTTGGATATGGCTTTGATGAGTTTTGCTTTGGAAGAAACTATGAAGAAAGGCTATTTGCCTGTGGAGCCACCGTACTTGATGAGGCGGGAGCCATATGAAGGAGTCACAGCCCTAGGCGATTTCGAAGATGTATTGTACAAAATCGAGAACGAAGACTTGTATTTGATAGCAACTTCGGAGCATCCCATGGCCGCGATGTTCATGAACGAAGTGCTAAAAGAAGAAGACTTGCCTCTTAAACTCGCAGGCATAAGTGCATGTTTCAGAAAAGAGGCTGGTGCCCACGGCAGAGACACACGCGGAATGTTCCGAACGCACCAGTTTAACAAGATAGAACAGTTTGTCTTCTGCAAGCCAGAGGACTCGTGGAAACTTCATGAAGAACTCCTTCATAACGCGGAAGAACTTGTTCAGAAACTTTGTTTACCTTACCGCGTGGTTAATGTGTGCACGGGCGACATTGGAACCGTAGCAGCTAAGAAGTACGATATTGAAGTGTGGATGCCTGCCCAAAACGCTTACAGAGAAGTCGTGTCATGCAGTAACTGCACAGATTACCAAGCTAGGGGACTAGGTATTCGTTATAGGGAAAAGGAAGGCACACCTCCAAAAGGTTTTTTGCATACTTTGAATTCGACCGCTATAGCCACGGGTAGAACCATTGTTGCGATACTGGAAAACTTTCAGCAGGAAGACGGCACAGTTGTTGTTCCAAAAGTTTTGAGAAAGTACATGTATGACATTGAGAAGATAAGCTTGAAACGGTAAACCTTTTAATATTGCCTTGAGATTCTTGAAGGCACGTTTGGAGGATAAACTTGTCTTCGAAATCGAAGCGTGTACGCGATAAATGGCGAGGAAAAGCGTGGTATATGGTAGTGGCGCCGCCGTTCTTCGGAAACGTGGAGTTAGGCGCATTGCCAGCAGAAGAGCCAGAACAGCTTATCGGAAGAGTTGTTGAAGCAACACTTTACGATATCACCAGCGATTTTTCCCATCAATATTTGAAAATGTTTTTCCAAATAAACGAGCTTGATGGAAAAACCGCTCGCACGTTATTCAAAGGTCACGAGTATTCCAGAGACTATCTACGAAGTTTGGTGAGGAGAAGGACAACAAAAGTTGACGGGCTTTTCAATCTAATAACAAAAGACGGGTATAAACTGCGAGTGTCAGTTTCAGCCCTTACGCTTTCGCGAATCAAAACATCCCAAGAAAAACTCATCCGCGACATGATGGCAAAAACCATCGACGAAAAAGCCGCTGCACTAACAATGGACCAGTTTGTTCAAGAAATGGTTCTTGGAAAAATTGCTTCAGACGTGTATAATAAAGCAAAGAAAGTGGCGCCGCTCAGGCATGTTGGTATCAGAAAATCGAAACTGATAGCTCAACCCGCTCAGGCACCACTGCAAGAAGTCAAAGCGGCTCAATAGGACATCGAGCTTCTCCAATCCGTTAGATTCCGCTTTTTCACCATTTTTTATTGCGTTTGTTAAGGCGAAATGTCTTTAGAGGCGAGGATATTTGTTTAGAAAGCGTAAGGAAGGTGACTGGTTGACCGCACATGCAGGTGTTCATGAAAAAGGAACTTTCTCTGTTTCAGACCTAATAAACAACGCTAAGAGAAGCAAGGACTACGAAAAGACGGGGGCAATAGCACTTTTTATCGGCGTAACTCGAGGCGAAACCTTAGAAGGAGAAAAAGTTCAGAAACTCACACTGGAAGCGTATGAAGAAAAAGCCAACGAAGTTCTCGCCAAGATTTGTGATGACTTGTCTAAGAAGCAGGGAATAGTTGACGTGCAGATTCACCATTTACTCGGAGAGTTCAACATCGGAGAAGACCTAGTTTACGTTTCAGTAGCTGGTTCCCACAGAACAGACGTTTTTCCAGTTTTACGAGAAGCCGTAGAGAGATACAAAAGCGAGACACCAGTGTTCAAAAAAGAACATATTATTGACGCGAAAGGTTCAGCAAGTGAATACTGGGTTTCAGAGAAAGAGAAACAAAAGCCATAGACACACATCCCATCCTGTCAAATATCCCTGAAAGTGTTTAGGCTGAACGGAAGCCTCTTGAAGAACTTTGCGTAATAGGATTCAGCGTGAAAGCAATGATTACAGCGTTAGCGGGTGGAGTAGGAGCAGCGAGGTTTCTCACGGGACTCGTGAAACTCGTCAACGGAAAAGACTTGTCAATAATCGTGAACACAGGTGACGACATTGAATTGTTTGGTTTACATATATCTCCAGACGTTGACATTGTCACGTACACTTTGGCAGGCATTGTTGATGAAGAGAAGGGATGGGGAATCAAAGGAGACACGTTTCGCTGTCTTGAAGCACTCAGAAAATTTAGCCGTGAAGCATGGTTCAACCTTGGCGACAAAGACCTTGCTACACATATGTTCAGAACAGCGCTTCTGAAAAACGGTTTAAAACTATCCGACGTTACAGCACGGGTCAGCCGCGCTTTGGGGCTTGATGTTGCAATCTTACCCATGACAGATGATAAATTTGAAACCAGAATCGTGACTGCCATGGGTTCTATTCACTTTCAAGAGTATCTAGTCAAGAGAGGGGCAAAAGACAGTGTGCTAGGCGTCGAGTTTCTCGGCGCGGAGAGTGCAAACCCTGCGACTGGTGTGGTAGAATCCATTATGGATGCTCAACTGGTGGTGATCTGCCCAAGCAATCCAATAGTAAGTATAGGCACTATTCTTGCGGTGAAGGGAGTCAGAGACGCTGTTAGGCGCACAGAGGCAAAAAAAGTGGCAGTAAGCCCGATAATTGCTGGTGCTCCTGTTAAAGGTCCAGCGGACAAATTGTTGCGTGGTTTAGGGCATGAAGTTTCCGCGTACTCGGTGGCTAAACTCTACGCAGATTTCCTTGACACGTTCATTCTTGACGCAGCTGATTCCGCGGAGAAAGATAAAATAGAAAAACTTGGAATTGAAGTTAAAGTCACAAACACAATAATGAAGAGCTTAGAGGATAAAATTCAACTGGCGAGAACTGTTTTGGAAAGCTGACATGAAGGGACGTTTCTTTTCTGAACTTGTAGCCTAAATAGACTAAAGTGTAATCTATATACTATGTGGAGATGCTAAATAAACAGGACCCCTAGAATAGTTGCCATCATTACTGCTCGTAAGAGAAGGGTTATATGTTAACTATTCCCAAATAGTGTAAAGGGAGATGTAATCCGTGGAAAGAAGAAGCTATAATTGGTTTGAAAAACGCCGCAAAACAAAGGGTTTAGAGCTAGCTCACGAACAGATATCGAAAGCCTTTGACACTGTGACTTGGCTTCATAAGGCAACTAAAAGCTTTTCAGAAGGGAATTTTAAGGAAGCCAAGAAGTATATTGAAAACCTGTATAAGGCTGAGGAAGAAGTTGACAAGCTACGGACAGACGTTTTCATGGAACTTTCCAAGGGTATTGCTCTCGTGGCTGACTACCGCGAAGACTTATTGCACGTAGTGAAAAGGCTGGATACGCTGGCGGATCACACAAAAGATGCTGCAAGGTGTTTGGAGATGCTTGTAGAAGCAAAAATCCCGCAGGAACTGTGCGAAAAAACAGTTTTCATGACTTCGAAACTTGTAGAAACCGCTCAAACCTTGCGCAACAGCATAGAAAAGATTTCAGCTAACCCTGCTGAAGCGATAGAACAAGCTAAAAAAGTTGGGGAAATTGAACATGTCCTTGACGAAGAGTATCTCAGGACTAAAAGCTTGTTTGTCAAGTACGGAGCGGAACTCAACTGCGGAGCCATGGTAATCTTTGACGACCTAATCGAATTCGTCGAGCACGCTGCAGACATGTGCGCAGACACAGCAGACTACATACTTGTGCTCTCAAGCAGAGAATAAACGCGAAATACACATTATGCTTTTCCGTTTCTTGTTTACGCGAGTACTCTAGCGCGTGGAAAAGTCTATAGCCCCCTTATATAAACTATAAATAGCTAATTGGGCAGCAACTGTTTATCAATAGCAGACTTGGCTTTCTAAACAGTTTCACTAATCTAACTCGGTTACGTACTTGAATCTTGCTTCTATCAATTTTTGAGCATCTTTTGAAGGCTTCTAGTCACAGCGTTACTTGTGAAAACTGGCTTTTCCGAACCACGCGATTCCCGCGACCCCAACGCTTATGGCTGCTACGGCGGCTACCGGGTTAACCTCCGCAAGCGCGGCCGTTATTAGCGGATAAAGCGCCGTTATCACCATCAAGGCTGCACAAATAACGACTAATGCGATAGTGAGTTTCATTCTGTTCAAATCCTTCAAGCCTCAGCTGTTCGACCTTTCAGGTCACGTTTAGAATTGGGTACAGTTGATTTAATCCTAAAGGTTAGAACAGGCTGTCCAGAGAATAGAACAAACCCCATGCACTTCGCCGAAACAGCGACAACAGAAAAGTTATTACATTCAAACCGATACAAACCGCACAGGAAAGGAGAAACAGAAATGCCTCTAGCGTTTATAATTGGAACTGCAGGTTCAGGCAAGTCTCTGTTAACGGCAGCCTTAAGCGAATGGCTGAAAATGTCTAAACAGGACGTAGCCGTCGTGAATTTGGACCCGGGAGCGTTGAAGCTTCCTTATTCGCCTGACGTGGACGTCAGAAACTACGTGGACGTCGGCAATTTAATGGAGAAGTACGGTTTGGGACCAAACGGAGCCTTAATTTTAGCTGCGGATCTCATAGCCGACGAAATCGAAAACCTCACAGAAGACATAGAAGCCGCAAACGCAGACCTCGTTTTGGTGGACACACCCGGGCAGATGGAGCTGTTCGCGTTCAGAGCCAGCGGACCATACATAGTGAACGAACTCACCAAAGAACCTAAAGCCTTAGTGTACATGTACGACGCAGTTTTCTCCATAAACCCGCTCAACTACGTTTCCAACATGTTTCTCTCAGCCGCAGTTTACAACCGCTTCTTCCAACCGCAAATCTACCTGCTTTCAAAATGCGATTTACTTCCAGAAGCAGAAGTCAAAACAATCACTGACTGGGCAGCTAACCCAAGAGCCCTAGAAGACTCAATCGAGCAGAAACTGAAAGGCACAAAACGCCTCTTCAGCACAAACATGATGCGCGCAATCAACCAGCTCGGCATAAAATCCTTGCTGATTCCAGTTTCAGCCAAAACAAACCAAGGATTAACAAACTTAAACACAACGTTAGAGCGACTCTTGACTGGAGGAGAAAAATACACTTTCTAAACTCTGAAGTGCGCATGCACGCTACGGTTTCTCGTCGTTGCCGATAAGCACCCAGCTTGCGGCGAAAGCGCCACGTTTAGCTTTCAGGGGACTATCAGCTCCAGCGATTATCACGACATCGTTATCCGTGGGTTCAAGGTCTTCAAGGATGATTTTTGCGGCTTCTGGAAAATCCTTTTCTAAACTGCTGCTAATCGACTCAATCGTCAAGCGGTCGTTCTTGAAAACTATGACAAGGGCACGCCTAGCTCCACCCATTATAGCCGCGTCACGCTGGTCTATCCCGGATTTAACCCTGTCTCCACGGTTCTTGACTAGAAAAGCGTAACTGTACGCTGAAGTGGTCAAAGCAGTTTTCGGGAATTCAACCCGTTTTGGAAAAGCAGCCTCAAAGTTTTTCCAGACGCTTAACCCTTTATCCGTGAGGAGACATCCCTCTTTTGAAGTGACAATCAAGCCTGAATCCTTAAGGCGGCTGATTATCGTGCGAATGGCGCCCTCGCCAACATTCAGTTTCTCAGCCAACTTGTTACGCCCAATGGGTTTCTTAGCCATAAGCTCCAAGGCATAGAATATGTGAAACATGGAAAACGTAGTGGATGGCCCTGGACCTTTCGGGCTAGCTAAGCTTTCGATTAAGCGTTTGAAGGGGGAAGTCATAACGAGTGCCACACACACTATTTCAAGTGGCTAATTATTATAAGCCAATCGGTTATAAAGCATTAGTTTGAGTGGAAAGTCAGCCGAAATCAATAAGAAATAGAGGAGTTTAGAGGGTTTTGCCGTACTTAGAAGATGGTCGGTTATGGGTTGATTACCTCAACAGGGTCAGCAGAACGATAACGACGTTTGCCATTATCAACCAAACATGTGAAGATTCCGTAAAACTCATGTTGAAGATTAATCTCGGAATCTTGGGCGCTATCAACAAAAAGTGGGGAAAACGGGAGCTTCCACATCATCAAGTATTCGTTTCCATATTTTATACACGAAATATTATCTATCTACAGTCTTCACATGCGCTTACATGCATGGGTTTCATCGACCCAAGTTTAAACCTCAACAGAACTGCTTTTGAAAGTATTCTAAAAGGCTATCTTTTCATAGTGGAACATAACGAGGCAGATGAATATTATCGCGCTATCGAACACGCAATAGACAACGAAGAAGATGAAACGTATAGCATTAGTCGAGGAGTATCGTATCTGAGAAAAAAACTATACACGCCTGCAATGAGCGAGAAACATAAGGAGCTGTACAAACTTCTCTGCATTTCTGCGCATTCTGACATCAAGGGGGCTGCTCAAGACTATCCTAAATATCTTCCGAATAGTATTCGTGACAATCTTAACATGGCCTTATTGCTAATGTATGGTAGCATTCAAATGATGGCGGAATCTTTCTTCGATTTCCTTAACCCAACTACAAAAGCGCACATCAAAGAGGCGATGGAAAACATTGCGTTTGATGTCGGCAGCATTCCATTATTGGAACCTGATAGAGAACCCTACGCGTCGAAGCTCAAGAAAGGCAATTTTTTGGAGGTTCTATAATTTATAGGCAGGCGCATTCCAGAGTGTATAACCTTTTTCATTGCTTCGCCTCAAGTTTCTTCAGCGTTAAGCCTTGAAATGGCTTTTGCAGAAGCAAACAGCTACAGGATAGCTTGTTCAGTTCTGCCCAGTAATTTAGAAAACCTTTTAAGAAAACGCGATTTATTTAAAACTTCATT
>Ga0272441_10003582_pt1 | contig 29347 bp, 24 predicted proteins | sample SSMProp6N_FD_193582 | JGI IMG/M metagenome (GOLD analysis project Ga0272441, IMG submission 193582) | Marine sediment archaeal communities from Little Sippewissett salt marsh, Falmouth, MA, United States - SSM-Prop-6N | ecosystem: Environmental > Aquatic > Marine > Wetlands > Sediment ... | reverse complement strand
GAAAGCACCCATTTATTATGCTAAGGTTGTTTTGTTTACGAGGAAATCACCTGGAACGCAAAAAGAAGGGGAACTGCGGATTTGTTGAGTCGGGCCTTTTAATGGGACACCATTTCCTTTAGTTTGTCTCGATAGGGAATCAAAAAGAAGCCGATCAAAGACTTGCGGCTATCTTCTTCCCAAGTTGAATGCAATTTTCAAGATCTTCCTCCCCGGGGACATACATGACACTCAATCCAGGGTCGATGACTTCAACGCCCATACCTTTCATGGCATCATTGATTGCCGGAATCGCTTCTCCGCCCCAACCGTATGAACCGAAAGCGACGCCCTTTTTCTTCAGAGGCCGCAGCCCTTTGAGATATATCAAAAGCTCGGCTACTGTGGGAAAGATCCCTTCGTTTATGGTCGGAGATCCTACGGCTAAAAATTTAGCGGTCAAAATCTCTTTCATGATGTCACTGCGGTGATTCCGGCGTACATTTATAAGTTTGTTTTCGACTCCGGCGTCACTTATGCCTTGGGAGATAGCTTTGGCCATGCTTTCCGTGCTCTGCCACATCGTATCATAGATGACCAACACGCGATCTTCGGCCACACCGGTGCTCCAATCGGTATAAGCCTGAATGATTTTATCCAGATGAGAGCGCCATATAACCCCATGGCCGGGTGCAATCATCTCAATGGGAATTCCCATCTTTTTAACTTTTTTCAAGAGGGGAGGAATCAGCGGCGCCAGGGGCATGAGGATGTTACCAAAATACTTGGCGGCCTCATCCATAACGGTCTCGAGAGTGTTTTCATCATCGAAACGGCGATAACTGGCAAAATGCTGACCGAAGCCGTCGTTGGGCATGAGGATGCAATCCTCTTTTAAGTATGTAAACATGCTGTCGGGCCAATGCAGCATGTAAGCCTCGAGAAACAGCAGCGTCTTATTGCCAAGAGAAATCTCATCTCCCGTCCTTACTTTTTGTATGGGAAGATCCATCCGGTAATGGCGCTGCAGCGCCTTGATGCCGTTGTCTGAAGCAACCAATTGTACGTGGGGCGCGCGCTCGATAAACCTGGGTATGGCACCGGAGTGATCCATCTCCACGTGGTTGACGATCAGATAATCGATTTCGGCCGGATCCATAATTGATTCAATCCTGGAGATCATTTCAGGGAAAAATCCGGCCTTCACCGTATCAACCAGCGCCGTCTTTTCGCCTCTCACCAGGTAAGCATTGTAGGTCGATCCTCTTGAGGTCGTATACCCATGAAATTCCCTCACATTCCAATCGACGGCGCCTACCCAGTGAACCCCGCCCGTCAATTGAGCCGGTTTTTCCATTTCTATACCTCCTTAGAAAACGATGGGTCTTGAAGGACATTATCGCCTTTCACTCTTTAAATTCTTTATACCTGACTCGGATGGGTTTTCTTTCCCCACTTAAACTGTAGCAGAGGCAAAATCGGGTGACCACCTCTCTTGATAAAGGTGTCATATACCGCCTCTGCCGCCGCAACCATCGTTCGAGTCTTTGGCCCTGGACATTGTAAGGTTGAAGCAGAAAGTCCCTTTTGATGTCTTCGCGCATCAACACGAAAAAAATAAGACTGCTGACCAGGTAAAAGTCCCACTGATCTTTGAGATCTTTCCAATGGATGTCGCGCTCTAACACTTCGAGCCAGGCATACTCGGAGTCGGGAATCTCGTCGATATACTGGTTCCGAAGCAGCTCCTTTCCCCAAGCCTGAATCAACTGGTCTAATTTGTCGATCATTGTCTTTTGATCAAAAAATTCATCGCTTTCAAAACGGAGTTCGCGTATAAATTCATGAGATTGATTTTCTGATGTCATATGACCTCGGCATTCTCCTGAAGATATTGCTTGGCCGTCTCCCATGTCCTTTTCAACATATCCAAGCTTCCCTGCTGCAGCTCGGTCCGAAAACCAAACAATTGGTTAAATTCCTTTATGTTTTGCCTCATTTCATCGGCGGGTAGCGTTGGATTCGGAATAAGCAGGGATCTTTCGTAGTTGGACATTCCAAAGATACGGCGGGCAAATTCTATATCAAAGCTGCCGTATTCTTTTTTAAATAATTCTTTCCAGTGCCGGGTCCACCCGGGGATCATAAAAAAAGTCCCCGCCACCCGACATTGTTCTTTGTAATAACATTCCCGGCCCCCGATGATGAGACCCACGCAGTCATCGACGGGATGGTCCTGATCCATCGGAATAAATATGGGTACACCGGCATCAACTAGCAGTTCTTCCGGCTTCTGGAGGGCGTTGCCACATAAGCCATACCCTAATACAATGGCGTCCACGTAGCGCCCCATCTCCCTGGCCGCTTTTATCAGCCCTTCCTGAATGAACCGCTTGCGATTGTGGAGCGCCAATTCAAGTACACAGACCAGCACCTCCAGTGGATCCGGATGGTTTGGCGTAAAGCCCCTCAGAATCGGAATCCGCCTTGGAGAAAAATTGTGTGACTCCAAAGCCTCGATCATACCCAAAGAGTAGCGGTCCTCCAGCATCGTAACACCGGAAATGTCCGGGTCTTTAGCCAATAGGTATGCAAATTCCAGTTCTAATATTTCACAGGTGATGACACCTAAAACTGCCATCGGGTACCTCTTTTACCGGCGTTTCCATTCTCAACGGACGTTGGCCATTATTATAGTGCGTACCTCTTAGTCGGCTTACTTGAATTTCTTGGAATCGATCCCAAAGTAAGGGCAATTTTGGGGGGGATTGTCTTTCCTCCCTTTCTGTGAGTTAAGAAATTAAACCCGGCCGGAAGAGCAATACAGCGGTATGGTGTCGATGAGACTGAAGTGAGCCGGTTGCTATCTTGTTGTTGACGAGCCGTTTATTTAGGCTAAAGATATTTGACTGTTGTGGTTGGTCAATTGATGGATCACGCTAAATCTTGCTTAAAAATGATCACCACTTTTACGACCTTGCTTGAAACCGATGAGAATTGTTCCCAGCTCCGTCACATTTTCACCGCCGAAGTATTGTTCTTTCAGATAGAGATCACAAAGGATAGAAGGGCTGGCAAAGTTAATCGATTGACACTGCAATTGATCATCGCCAAGCGTGCAAAACTCAGCCGGAAGACACGGGATTTCAAAATGGCAGATCTTGTTCATGATGTCGCCGGGGAAGGAGACCCTGTCTTTGTAGACCACAAAATTTTTATGTAAAAACCAGACATTTTTCTTGTTGGCCAATTCGGCCAGCACCGCTTCATCCCGAATCTCTTGACCCACTATTTCCTGGCCCTTTTTCAAAAGTAAAGTGGAATAACATCCCCAATCAAAATCCTTGCTTGTAAGAGCTGCATAAACCAGATCATGGTTTAAAATTTCTCTTACACCGGTGTTCACAACTTTCCCGAGTCCCATCAACGATCGCTTTTCCGCCTCGAGCTCTTTTTCGAGAATTCGCGGGTAATCGCCGTTTGGCAGTGGACAGGAATTCACGATCCCTTTCACATTGCGGAATGCTGAGATCATCACCTTATCAATATCAATATCAATGATTTTGCGATCCATGATCCGCTCATCCAACTGGCTAATTTGTTAAAACAAACAGCTAAATAAAAATAACCATCAAACGTTTGCGACGATTCTCTTGATCAGCTTTTTTTCTTCGATGTGATAATTTTTACCAAATCAAAAACCTTTTCACTGCACTCCCTTTCGCATCGCCGACAGGCGACGCCATCACATAAGGCCAGGTCGATAGTCAGCTGAAAATCATCTCCTGCTTCATCCATATCAAGGGCATTTTCAGGACAGACAGCAACGCACGCGCCATCACCGAGGCAGCCTTCGAAAATGATGGTTCTTTTCTCGCCGATGTCGGAGATAATCTTCAGGCCCATTATGCCCAGGTCGGGAATGTCCCGTTCCACGGTCTTGATGACCTCCGGAATCGTCGTCACCTCCTGTAAGGCCGGAAGACCATATTTTTTCAAGAATTTTTGATACTGGTCCAGGGGCATCCCTTCGGTCCAATAAGAAAGTTCCAGGATATAGACCTTTTCAAAGGTCTTGGACGCCGCAAACATGCAGTGATGTTGCCGCAGATCATCGGCGATTTGCTTCATTTCCCACAGGCTATTCACGTCCCGAATGATGTCCCTCGCCATCGCCAGAGACGTATTGCCCACTTGATAGATTCTTTTGACCTTCGCCGGGATCATGCCGATTTCCTGGGCCTTAAGAGCATCTACATACGTACCGGAGGCCCCGGACATATAAGCGGTTTCAATATCTTCAACTTGAATGCCCGCTTCCTGGCAAAGCGTAATATGACCGGCCCGCACGGAACCTATGGCCTTGCCGGCCTCCAGCAGATCCTTTTCGGTAAATTTAAGATCGTTGGGCAGATGGATCTCCGTGTCCAATGTATTGATGTGCGGAATGCGGATGAGATGGGCTTTAAGACCCTGGCTGATCAGACCCACCACCCCGGTGCCGGTGATACCGACGGCCTCCAATTCACCCTTTGCAAGCCGCTTTCCGGTCGCGGGATCGACGGTATCGCCTGAAAGCGCCGTCATGTCCATACTGAGGACGCGCGTTTTCAGCTTTCCGGCTATAGGCTTATCCTTTGTGGGGACAGCCCTCGAAGGAGGGATATAGTCATCCGGGTCGGATTCGAATTCGACATCTGATATAGCCCCCGGTAGCGCCAGCAGTCCGTCTTCGATCTGTTGCCCTTCCAAGGCCGGACCCGCGGCCGTGGACCCGGTATAAACCGTGCCCTTGACAATCAACGCCATCTCGGCATTGGTGCCGTAGTCTGTTACGATGGCAATTTCGTTCTTTTCCAGCATACCGGTTTGAATCATCATGGCCAACGCATCGGCCCCGATCTCGTGCTCGACCGCCGGCGGTATCAAGACATCGACCTCGGGTAACAAGTCAAGCCCGCGAATTTCATGTGCTTTGACGATCTGAGCATCTCTTTTGGGTGGAACCACCCCCAAGGCCTCCAGCTTGCGCTTACCGGCATACGCCAGGTCCCTGATCTCTATTTCCTCAAAAAGAGACAGTTGGATGGGATTGCCGCAAACCGCCAGGCGGACTACCTGATCTTTTTCTATTCTCAAGTTGGCGATCACCTGATTGGCGGCCCAAATTACGACATCGTGCGCATGATTCAAACCGACTTCAAGGGCAAAATGCAGGTGATCGATGACATTGGCACCGGGGAGGGGATGCCGAGTTGTTACGGCGGTGGATAAAATCTGACCATTCTGATCCAAATCGATGGCCTGCCCCCGGAACCCACTCGTACCCAAGTCCAAAGCGATACCCAGTTTTGGCATGGTGCTCCTCTGCTCCTTAAGATTTTATTTGTGTGATACCGGTCTTATATAGGCTTTAAGATAAAGTTTTGGGCAAGGCCAGGGGGACAAGGCTGTATTGTAATAAGCCGACGACCGATAATGCAGTCCAAAACCTTTATCTTAAAGCCTATAGCAATCGGTCGTTGCACTTCAGGCAGATCCAATTGCCCGACTCGTCTGTCGTGATTTGGGCCGGATGCCCCTTCAATCGCAGGTGATCTTCCCGAATTTTAGACCAATATCTTTTGACATCCGTACAGGACAGTCTTTTGCCCTTAATCTTTTCGGCATCTAAATGCCAGCGACCGCATCTTGTGCAGGCAATCATTATTTACTCTAAGTCATAATATAAGCAAAGTTGTGACAAATTCACCTGGCATAGGCCTCGGATAGATCCAGGATTCTCAACAATATTCACCTATAGTGCCACATTCGGTGGGATTATGCTGTTGTCACGGCATTCGCATCGGGAAGCCGATAATTAGACGAACTTCCCTGCTTGTAAAGAAGGATCCTGGAAATGGCACAAAAAATTGGGCATAACTGGTATAGGGTATACCAGTTATGCCCTTTAATTAAAACCGTTAAAAGATCCACCAACCTAAGAATTAGAGCCCATAAGACGCCGGGTTAAACCCCTTGACGTCCTTGTATTTATCCAGACACATTTGAATGAAGTCGCCTTCAGCGTCCGGCAAGGCTTCCAGATCTTTCATCGCGGCTTCCAAGGCTCTCTTTTCAAGCGCCGTCAGCTTCATTTTGGCGTCACCCAAAATGATCTGGCCCGCCTTAATGGCGCCGGCCCTTGCGCTGGCATAATTGCTCTTGTCGCGGTTGCTGACGATGGCATTGCCCACTTCCCAAGCGTTGTCGGGTGCCAGGATCAGGCTGTGGGAATCCCGATACATGTCGGAGTTTACCAGGATTTCTTTCATCTGTTCCTGATAGCCGAGCTCGATGGCGGTGTTGAACATGGCGCAGTCGTACCCCAGGATCTCGGCGAAAACCGAGGTCGTGGTGGCTCCGAACATGTCGTGGTATTCCACGGCCTCGTTGCTCCACAGGTCGCACACGGCCGCGATGAGATTGCTGGCCAAGTCGGAATGCGCACAAGCGCTGGCCTTGCCTTCGGTGGAGATGGGAACGCCCGCCATGGCCTTGATGATAGGATCTTCATAGGCACAGTCCTTAGTGGGACCGGTGGCGCCGCACTCGTAGGCGATCAGGGTCCTGGAAGCGGCAATGGCCCGGGCCAGGGCCGCCATGACGTGGGGCACGTCTTTTGAGGTCATTCCGCCCGCCATGAACATGGCCGTGTTGGCTTCGGAGCAGTTGGTGTCACCGCCGGGGATGCACTTGTTTTCCTTGGCGATTGCGACGATCTGATCCCACATCCACTCCATGTCGATGGCGCCCAATACGCCGATTCCGAAAAGAATGCCGGCAATATCGTTGCGGATAATGGCATGGTCGAAGATCTCCTTGCCGCCCATCGATTCGATGGAAACGATGTCCGCATATTTAGAGCATTCCTTGAAAGACTCTAAGACCTCGTGGGTATAGTCGCTCTCACGCATGTGATGCATGTCGGGTTTGCGCAAGTCGGCGGGTGTGGAGCGGTAGGCCGCTTTCAGACCGTATTTTGAAAGATAATCATCCATTTGCTTGGCGGTCTGGGCGGCGATTTCACCCCCCCATTTGGGGTTGTGAGTCATCTGGTAAACATGTTCATTTTCAACCTGCAATGTCGGGTGCCCGACGATGGTCATCCTTTCCAGGGCGTCGCCGTTGGCTTTTTCATATTCCCGCAGCAGGGTTTTCATTGTTTTTTCGCTGCCGGGTCTGGGATGGGGAACCACTTCGGGATGGACAAAGCCACCACCGATGACGATCCCGCGCTTGGTCGTTACCGGTTTTTTGGCGGTGCCGAACATCATCTCAGCGCCGCTGCCGTATGCCATTTTGGTAATTTTCTTGCGTGCCATTTTTTCCTCCTTTTTTGATATTTAAACGCCTCCGGATATTTTCCGCGTTCGTTAAGGGCTCAAGGCCTTTTTATGTCACCTCCTTTCTTCGATTCGGGAATCAAATTTTTATACGGTTAGCACTTAATAATGAGTGCAATTGCGGTGCCACACGGCCAGCTGACGTACTTTAATAAATTACTGAAATTAATAGACATTAATTTGGCTTCTTCAGGTTGATATAAGTCTCTACGCGATGGTGTCACCTCAGGTTACAGTACGCCTTTTGGCTGTGACCTGAGGAGACAGTTTCATGCCGACACAAGTCCATACTGTGAAAGCCGGAGATATAGTCGACGCCGGGTAATACCGATCATCCTGGCAGCGGCGGCCTTATTCCCTGAAGTCATTTCGAGGGTTTTCAGGATCAGTTCTTTTTCCACCTCGGACAAACAAGCGCCCCCATCCGGTAAATCATTGAGTACATTCGCGGATTGAGGTGCAGACGCGGTTTCCTCGCGAACCTCTTGGGGCAGATCTTTGAAACTGATTTTCCCGTCGGGACACATCGTTAAGAGTCGTTCCACAATGTTCGCCAACTCGCGGACATTGCCCGGATAGCGGTAATTTTTCAAAGCATTCAGGACCTCTTCAGAAAGAACCGGCGGATAACGGCCCATTTCTCCGGCTGTATTATTGAAGAAATGATCCAATAAAAGCGGGATATCCGCCCTTCTTTCTCTCAAGGGCGGAGCATAAACCGGGATGACATTGAGACGGTAGAAAAGATCATCACGGAAATGTCCGGTTTGAACCGCCTGGCTTAAATCCTGGCTTGTGGCCGCTATAATACGAACATCGGTCTTATAGGTGTTATTTCCGCCGACGCGTTGAAATTCTTTCTCCTGAAGCACTCTCAGCAACTTGACCTGCAGCTCCCGGTCCAGTTCACCGACTTCATCCAAAAAAAGCGTTCCGCCTGCGGCGATTTCAAATTTCCCTTTTCTTTGCGCAACGGCAGTGGTGAAGGCCCCGCGTTCATGCCCGAACAACTCACTTTCCATTAAATTGGCCGGTATGGCACCGCAATTGATAGCGACAAAAGGACGATTTTGCCGCGGGCTGGTCCGGTGGATGGTCTGGGCAATCAACTCCTTCCCGGTTCCGCTTTCGCCCTGAATCAAAACCGTGCTGGAAGATTCTTTCAGATGGTCAATCAGCCGATAAATCGCGTTAATGCTTTCACTCCGGCCAATGATGGCGCCGAATCGGTCCTTGCGCTCAGGTTTCCGGCCGGTTTTTTTTCGGGATATCTGCCCGTTGTCCATCTTTTGGGTGATACTCAACAGAATGCCGTTGATATCCTGTTTCAAGTTAGGACCGGAAAACTCATAGAAATTTCCCCCCTGATACAAAAATGGACCCAAGGGTCCGGTAATCAGAACCGCGGCGTGAGGCGCCAGATGTCTGGCCTGATGCAAGAACCCGCCACCCCCCATGCCGGAGGATTTCAAGTCGATTATTACAATCCGAATCCTCGCCGGTTGGTCTTGCAGTACCGCCAGTCCCTGTTGCTCGTCCGGCACCCAAACAGCCGTAAATTCTTGCGGTGAGATCAAATTGGCCAATGCTCGGAGCACGCAATACTCATCGTCGACAATAAGAACGACAGGCTTTTTATGGCCTGTATTGATCGTCTTCTTTGATGCCAGAAAAGTCATTGGTAAGTCTTTGATATGATTTTTACACGCCGATCGAACCTCTCGCTCCTTGCCGGATCTTTCGAATCTGCACGCGATTCAGCCCTGCGGATAATTACACTAAAACGGAAGCTTGCCGGCAGCCATCAGCCAAAAGCCGGGAATCCAGAGCCCCACGACTACCCAGATGATCAAGGACCACGCCAGCGCTTTGGCCGGGAACTTCCCAAATGCATTGAGCCAGACCATATAGGTCAGGGCCGCGTATCCCGCACAACCCATTGCCAGGTATTTGCTGGGGGCAACGAGCTGCTCGCCGCCTTCCAGGACCGGGCCGCCGGTTATAAAGAGGATCGTATAAATGGTCGAGACGATAGCGGTGGCCAGGCTGACATTTCCGACGGATCGCAGATCTTCCTGACCGGTCATGAGTGCCCAAGAGACCGAGCAATAAAAGGTGCCATGCATAAAAAGCAGCGTCGGCACAACCGGATCCTTGAAGACCGCTACGTGGATCATTGAACCGACCAAAACGAGCGCGCCGACGACCCCTGTAATGAACCCTGTGCCCTTGGCTTCTCCCTTACCCAGGAAAAGCAGCGCCACGGGCAACCACATTGCACTAATGACGACCACAACTGGTATGAGCATTCTGTACCTCCTTTTATTCTGAAATCAATGGTAATGAATACCTCGATTTCATATTGTCAACTGCAGTTCCTGCGTCATTGGCAATAGGGGGGTGGAAGCCCGCCGCCGGGCAGCGAAAATCTGCTGCGTGGTAGATCTCACCTTTCAGCTCGGTAAGAGGCACAGAAAATGGAAATCATATGGAATTCGAGGATTCGCCCTATTCGAATATGTCGCAGTTGGTTTAAACCTCACTTTGAACACACCGTTGGCTCAGCCGGAATCTGGTCTATCAATTTTCTCCGGCCACACACCGTTCGAGCGCAGCGGCAATCTTCTCCCGCTTTAACGCCTTGCCGATGATGGAAACTTTGCTTTCTTTCAACTGCCCCATGGGTTGAGATGAATATTCTCCCGACGCCAGTTCCATCAGAATCCCCCGGTCGCCAAGTCGAAAAATCCCCTTGGCCCGGATAATTTCACCAATCCCCGAGTTGGATGCATTTAGCTGACCGAAAAACGACTCGAGGGCATTTCGATCAAAAGACAAATCCTTAAAAACACACCCGTAAGATTCGTAGCCAAGGGCGTCCTCTTCTTCGTGAAAATGGGGATGTCCTTGGCTATCGGCTTCCGCCATCGAAATTTCGACGTCATCATGGGCCCGATCGTGGTCATCTTCTATACGGGTTCTTTGGGAACGCGGAGCAGCGGATAGGGCGAGGTGATAGTCGGCCCAATCCACTACCCCGAATTCGGCCATCATCACAGTTATTTCTGGATTGATCGCTGATATGGCGCTTCGAGTCACCATGGCCTTTGTCTTATCCACCTTGTCGCATTTATTCAGAAGGACGACATCGGCATTTTCCACCTGGGATTCCACAAAGTGACGGTTGGCTTTGTACAATCCCATGAACCCGGTCGCATCGGCAATCAGGATATCGTTTATTCCCCGGATGGTATTCTCGAAGAGCTGGGCCTCGATGATGGATCTCACCTGAGCAATGGTGGCGACACCGGTCGGCTCTATGATAACCCTTTCCGGCCCGATTGTGCGGGTGATGTCCAACAGCTGCGACCTGAAATCGGCCTGGAGCGTGCAGCAGATACAACCGCTGGGCATCTCCACCACATTGCCGCCTTGCGCGGCCAGCAACTCGCCGTCGATGCCGACTTCGCCAAATTCATTCACCAGGACCACTGTCTTTTCTTTTGAGCCCCACTCCTTGAGGACCCGGGTAATAAACGTTGTTTTGCCGGCGCCCAAAAAACCGAAAACGATATCAACGATCATACTCTTTACCTGGTTGTGGCTTTAGCCGTTCCATTTGCTCCGCATCGACTCCCAGCTTTCACCTGCCAAGGCGTCTTCGGCCATACCGGGTGACTGGCTGGCCTCCTTGCCCCAAATTCCGAGGTCATATTCCGTCACATACTCCTCGCAGACCGCCCCGCCGCCGCAAATAAAAGGAATTTCAAGACCGGCCTTTTTCAATTGATGGGCAATCTTGGGAAAGGCCGTCATGGTGGTGGTCATCAGTGCCGTACCGGTGACCATGACCGGACGATGCTCTTTGCACGCGGCAACCACCTTGTCGGTAGGGACATCGGCACCCAGGTCGATGACCTCGAAGCCGTTGGCATTGAGCAATGCATTGACGATCACCTGCCCGATGTCGTGGATGTCCCCTTCAGCAGTGTGGGTGACGACCTTGCCTTTGCGATCCATGGATTTGCCCATATTTTTCTCACACTCGGCAATGCCAACGTTCATGGCATCCGATGAGAGAATGACCTGGGGCAGAAAGTAAACTCCATCATCCCACAATCGGCTCACCTCGTTCATGCCCGCAATCAAGGCCTCGTTAATGACCACAAGAGGGGATTTGTCTTTCAGGGCCGCTTGGACAGCGGGTAGGATCCCATCTTCATCACCCTCAACGACGAATTTGGCGATTTTTTGAAGTACCGCGTCCTTGGAAACGGTTTTGGCCTCGCCTGTTTTTTCGAGATCAAGATCGTAGCGTTTGAAAACATTAGAAAAATCGTTTAATACTTTCATCTTCTTTCTCCTTTCTAACTGTTACAGTTGACAGCCAGTTGGCTCGACGGGAGCCAACATCACGCCTCGACAAGAGGCGATTTTCCACTGTTAATGCGCCTTGGCGATCTCTACCATGGCCAACAGGTTTTCCGTGGGGGTGCCCGGCGCTACCGCACATCCCGGGGCAAGAATTTGGATGCCGTCGGCAACGGATTCTTCGCATCCCTGCTTGACGGTCTCGGCGTCCTTCATAAACAGTGTGGTGGCGGTGTCCACCCCTCCCATCAAGATGGCATCGGCGCCGCATTTTTCGCGCGCCAGTTTGGCACTGGCTTTGGGCTCCAAACTCAGGATCTCCGCTCCGGTCTGCCCCATCCACGCGATGATCGCATCGACATTGCCGCAGATATGGAGTATCTTGGGAACCGAAATGGCGTCACACTGCTTGCGCTGATATTCCAATTCGTAGTCCCGATACGTTTTGGGGGCAATTAATTCGGGTGAGGCGGTCATATCTTCGATCGATATGATATCCGCGCCGGCATCGATCAACGCTTTCGCCAGGGCGGTGCCGGCTTTTTCCCCAACCTCCAGGAAGGGGCGCATCTTTTCGGGCGCTTTGAAGGTCGCTTTGAGAAGGGGGACACTGTCCAGCAGTGATCCGGCTATCGTGAAGGGCCCAATAATTCCGGCCACGATGGCGACCTCATCGCCCACTTCCTTTTTCAGAATTTCCACGGCTTTGATCAGCTCCGGGATAAACCCCCTGGAAAGAAAATCATTCGGAAAGACCGGTGTGTCATCGATTTTGTACGGGGGCGGATGATCGATGCCTGGAATTCCCTCTATGTCTCTTATTTTCCCCGGCTTGCGTTTGCAACCGAGCGCAACGGCCTCGAATGTTTGACAGAAAGGAACCCGCACGGCGTCAAAACCCAGCACCTTATACGCCGCCAAGGCCTGCTTGGCCATGACCTCTCCTTTATCATGACCATCGGGCCAATAAGCGCCCACCTTATCCATCTGTTCATAGGTAACGGTGGAATTGGCCCCAAAACACGGCATCCGGTCCGGTTTTTGGTGATTGATAACCGCCATTACCCGCTCTTTCGCATTCATTTCGATATCCCTCCTTTGGTGTGGTGAAATAAGTATCTTGGGTTAAGCGGTTCAGGGTTCAACGTTCTGGGTTGAAAATCCCAAAAACAGCTCATATCTAAATAATTCTGGCTTCATGATATTTATAAAATCGTTTCACCCAATGGGGTATTTCGGATCTTGATCGATCGGTTATGTCGTATCAATAGCCGAACTGATCGTGTGAATCCGGGAATTCGGATTCACAATCACGGGTGTAAAATTAACCTTCGATAATCGAATAATGCGCCTTACGAATGCCCATTGAACTGTTCGCCAAATAGAGCGACGAAGAGAGTCAACAATACCGATCGGTGACCATGAATAAACACGACTTGAGAATGAGACTGAAAGGAGCGTTGCAGAGGTCTGCCTTGGGCAATCGCGTCATTTGTTTGAATCGTTCTCACAAATGTCCGCTTCACCCTCGAAAGCGGGGCATGTTGGTGGGGGAAGGTATCCTGACTTGCGGCTTGGAGTACTCTCTGCGCCTTCCCATTCCCTTCATCATTGGGAACAGTGGCCAAGTGCAGATTTCCCTCTCCAAAGGGCCACGTGATATGGCTTTTATCCTTTGAAGGCTTTACCCTCTTAAAAAAAATGGAGCATCAGGAGTAAAGATTTCCGCTCACAGTTGCGGGGCAGTGATGGAATTACACCATTTTCCCTTCCGTAATGAAAAAGACCGAGCAGGAAAGATCATAAACGTCCACAATATCTCTTACAATAGAAGCAAATTAGATGCCAAAGATTATAAAATATGGTTTAACTTTTAATTGTACGTGATTACAGTTGGTTGTCAAAATTAAAGTGTCATCACTGATTGGATGACACGTGATCTCTAAACCACATTCATGGACTGAACCCTTGATTAAATTATCAAACTATAAAGATAATAGATAGATAGTGCAGTGACAGAAATGTCACACCCTGACATATGGTTACGTTTCAGGCTGCGGGATTACACGGTCTCTTTCGATTGCATACTCTTTCATTTTCCGCCAAAGGGTGCGCGGGTTGATACCCGTCATTCGAGCGGTTTCGGTTACGTTGCCGCCATAGCGGTTCAGGGCTTCCTGAAGGTATGCTTTCTCAAACCGTTTTTCGACCATGGCACGGGCCACTTTGAATGGAATTTCCGTATCGACGGAATACGGGAAGGCTTCCCGACTGGCAGACGCCGCGATATCGCGGGAAAATATGATCGTATCGATGATATCCTTCTCGGTGATAACAAAGGCCCTTTCTAGAACGTTTTCCAACTCTCGGACGTTTCCGGGCCAATCGTACTGCATCAAGCGGCTCATGGCCTGCGTCGTAACCCGACTTATATTTTTGTTAAATTTGCGATTGAAGATGTGGATAAAATGATTGACCAGAAGGGGAATGTCGTCAATTCTCTCGCGCAAGGGCGGGATATGGATGGGGACCACATTGAGCCGGTAATAGAGTTCCACTCGAAATTCGCCCCTTTTGATTTTTTCCTTGATCGTCTGATTGGTGGCCGAGATAATTCGGACATCCACATCGATTTCCTGGTTGCCGCCGACGCGCTCTATTTTTTTTTCCTGGGTGACCCTCAGCAGTTTGACTTGCAAACCGGGGGAAATATCTCCGACTTCGTCTAAAAAAAGGGTCCCTCCTTGGGCATATTCAAATTTACCCCTTTTGGTTCGGATAGCACCTGTAAATGCGCCCTTTTCATGGCCGAACAATTCTGTCTCCAACAGATTCTCGGCCAACGCGCCGCAATTGATCCCCACAAACGGTTGATTTTTCCTGTTGCTGTTGAAATGAATGGCTTTGGCCACCAACTCCTTGCCGACGCCGGTATTACCGGTAATGAAAACCCGTGTATCGGTGGGGGCAACTTTCTCGATCAGGTCATATATTCCCTGCATTTTGTGGTTCTTGCCAATGATATTGCAAAAGGCATAGCGCTGGTCGACCTCTTTCCTGAGATCGCGAATCTCTTTCAGCATCCGTCTTTCGCGCAGCGTCTTTTCGACGGCGATCAGCAGGGCTTCCGGTTCAAAAGGCTTCTGGAGATAATCGGTGATGCCCTGTTTTATGGAAGCCACCGCAGATGCGATGGATCCATAAGCCGTCATGATGATACCGGAAATGTTGGGATCTGCTTTACGTGCGATTTTAAACAGTTCCAACCCGTTCGGGCCGGGCATTTTCATATCGGTCAACAAAATATCGAAGGCCTGGAGGGACAGCTTTTGCAGGGCCTGGTCGGCATTATTGGCGACAGCCACCTCATACCCCTCTTGTTCTAATATGGCTTTAATATGATGGCAAAAGGAGACCTGGTCATCCACCAATAGAATCTGTTGTTTCATTTAATTTCCCTGTTGATCAGCGTTCTGCTTTGAACGGTCGGCCGTTGGCAATAAGATATGGAAAGTGACCCCTCGATCAGGAGGAACCCCGGGGGTTCTTCCGCAATTGTCGCTGATATCGTGGACGCATGGATTCCGGCATACCCAGACCTTACCGTCATGAGCTTCGATGATCCGATGGGCCAGGGATAGTCCCAGGCCGATGCCTGAATCCTTGGTCGTGAAAAACGGATGAAATATTTTCTCAACGTCGCATGGCTCGATGCCGATGCCCATATCACCGATTGAGACCACCGCGTATGCCGGATTTTTAGCGTATACACCTGTCGTAACAGTCAGGCACCCCCCGGAGGGCATGGCCTGAATGGCATTGTGCACCATATTCTGAAATACTTGACTGATTAATACGGCATCCACTGAAAGCGGCGGCAGATCGAAATTGAATTTTTTTTCCAATTGGATATTGTTGCGAGCAATTAAATCTTTTAACATCACGAGGGTTTCCCCCAAAATTATCTCTATTTTTTGGCAAGAACGCCTGAGTTTTAATGTCTTTGTGTATTCCACAAGTTCCGTGACGACCTGGTTCAAATTGTAAATACCATCAAAAAGATTATTAAAAATTTCTGCAAAGCAACTTTGATTCTTCGTAACATCGGAGCGCTCCCCTGTTGTCTGCTTCGGCTCCTCCGATGGGCTGGCGTTCAGGCCCAAGGCGTTCTGCAAAAGCTTGGTTCCCATCAGGATATTGCCCAAAGGGTTGCGAATCTGATGGGCGATTGCGCTGGAAAATTCACCCAAAAGGGCTAAATCCTTTGTTTTTACGATTTCACTTTCCAGTCGTTTTTTTTCCGTAATGTCACGCCCCACCCCTTCAACCCCAGCAATCCTGCCCAACTGATCTTTTTCGGGATAAATGGTGAGGGAGATAAAATGATCTTCGCCAAGGCGGTTTAGATGACGATATTCCAAATCTCTGATAAGGGGGAGTTCACCGTTTAACATTTGCCGAAAACCATCCCGCACGCGGTTACGATCTTCGACAGCGACCACATCTTTGGACATGATGTCTCCCCGGTACAGCTCTTCCCGGGAGCAACCCGTCAGGTTTTCCATGGCCTTGTTGACAAAAACAAATCGACCTTTTTTATTGATCCGAAAAATGATATCCTTGCGGTTTTCAACTCGAAGCTTTTGTATTTCCTGAATTTTTTCTATCTCACTGGTTTTTTCACTGATCTTTCTTTCGAAAAATTCGCTCATCTCAAGACTTGCGCTGTATACGCGAGCATTTTCGATGGCGACCGAAGCCGCAGCGCCCAGTGCTTCAGCAACCGCGAGGTCATGAACGTCGAACGTCCGGCCCCCGGTTTCCCTGCCTAAAAGCAATAATCCCAAAGGTTTGTGAGATAATTTCAGCGGGACGGCCAGAATAGACTGAATCTTATTGCTCTTAAAATACGACTTTACATCCGCTTCAATTTTTTTAGAACGACCGATGTCGTTGACCAGAGACGGTCGTTTTTGAAGGATCATCTGTCTATAGAAAGACTTAACTTCTTTGGGCTGGACCCAGTCGAAGGTTTTTAACTGGACCGGGGCATGGCGGTCTTGTTTTTTTTTAGTGTACTGGATCATCGGGATTTTGGTCTCGGAGAATAAATAAACCCGGCAATGGGAGCCGATGAACTCAGCGCCTTTTTCCACTATCGACGTTAAGGTCTTTTCTAAATCTAATTTCTGATTAAAGGTTGACATAGAGTTGACCAAGAAAGCCGACTCTTTTTTTTTCTGCTGACTCTGGCGGTAAAGGTTCATGTTCTCAATGGCCATACCCATGATATTGGCAATCCCGGACAGCAATCTGAAGTCATCCTGGTTGAATGGGCAGATGGTCGCATGCAAAATGATGAGGGCACCGATGGTTTTTTTCTGGGATTTCATCGGCGTCCCGATAAGGGATTTAAATTTATCATGATGTAAGTCAACCTGTTTTGGGTGATGAGACCTGGGGTATGGACTGCCTTCTTTAAACTGCTGTGGGGCAATGAAGTTCTGCAAAACCAATTTGTCGATTTTCTTGAGAAGAGTCGCGTCAAGATGGCCATCCTGTATGTGAATGGTCGATAGTTTGTGCTTGGAACCTCTCGGGTTTTTCAGGCACACGAGAACGCCTGATGATCTGAAAACCTCCTTTATTTTCAGCATTGATTTGTGCAGAGACTTTTTCAACTCCATCGACTGATTTATTTTGGTGGATATCGCACTGATGGCGTAGAGTTCCTTGCTCAGAGACGTAATCCGCATCTGATTTTCTCTGTTATCGATCGTCAACATTTTGAGTTCGTTATTTAAATCCTCGATTTCATTGTTCAGCATGAGTTGTTTTATTTTTGAGGAAAGCTGCAGCCCAACGAGATAAAATCTACCCATTAGGTCATTACCAACCTTATGAATTTGATCCATTTGTACTTTCAAGAACCCCAGCGGCTTTCCGTCGCTGATAAGCGGAATGGAATGGGAAAAGAAAATGTCGGGGACTCTCACTCGCCGGGTGGAATGTCTGACAGTCGAATCGATGATCCAACTTTGAGTCCTGATCTTTTGGGTTGCCTTGCCATTGTGGCCCAAATTCCTGGCGTTGGCGACCGACACCAATTTAACCTGCTTGTTGAACAAAAAAATTTCAGCCTGGCGCACATGACGGAATTGAAGGAGGTGTGACAGGATGACTTCAAAAAGATCATCGAAGTTGTCAACCGTTAGTGCGTCTTGGAGAGTTTTTAGAAAATTTATGTCTATTTTATCCAAAAAATCGGTATTCATGGCCCTCATCCATTAAGGGGTCGCAGCGCGGATAGGTGAAGCGGTGGCTTCCTACCATAGCCGACACCTCGTTTTGAATCGCGGTATTGAATCAAAACTGTTTTTAATTTAATTACCGTCAGGCATCGCAACTGTCAAGAACCGTCCGGGATTGTCGGAAGCGGCTTGAACAGTCCTGAACGCCATCGTCATAATAAACCCCGACGTTGCAAAAGAAGCATGATGAATCAAATAAAAGATCGTACGACCCATAACTGGTATGAGGAAGGCTGTAAATTGAAGCACGCTGGAAAGCTATCGGAAGCTGTTACCGCATTTACGGTGGCTATTGACCGCAATACCGGATTTGCCGAGGCCTTCTTTAAACGGGGAGTATGCTATTATTTGCTTGGCAATAGTCGATTAGCAGCCCATGACCTGGAAGCCGCAAGTCTGCTCGGCTGTCAGGAGGCGCTGTTGTGGAGCCGGTATGATATCCAAAGGTTCGATAATTCCGAAGAGGAATAGCTGTTATGGGTCATTGACTGTGCAGAGACAGAAGCTCATGGGCTGCGACAGTGGGTGACGTTTTCCCTTCTTCGACTGCGGTGATCATAGCCGGTAACTGTACTTTGACCTTCGGATTTTTAAAAAATCGATCCTTCAAGCCATCTTGGACCAGGGACCACATCCAATCGACCGACTGCAGACGACGCTTTTCAGCTAACTCACCGGCATCCGTGAGTTTTTGCCGGTAATCCAATATGGTCTTCCACACATCTTCCAAACCGTCCATCGTCAAGGCACTGCAAGTCAGAACCGGAACAGACCATACCGACGATTTGGATTCCATCAGGTTCAGAGCGGATTCGTATTCGGCTCGCGCCTCTCTGGCCCTTTCGATATTGTTGCCGTCGGCCTTGTTGATGACAATTGCGTCTGCCAACTCTAAAATGCCTTTTTTAATTCCCTGGAGTTCGTCCCCCGCACCGGCCAGCATCAAAACGAGAAAAAAATCCACCATCGAGGCCACGGCCGTTTCGGACTGACCGACCCCGACTGTTTCGACCAGAATGACATCGTGGCCGGCCGCTTCGCAGATAATCATGCTTTCACGTGTTTTTTTAGCCACACCGCCCAATGTGCCGCTGGTTGGGGACGGTCTAATAAAAGCATTCGGCTGCAACGCGAGTCTTTCCATGCGCGTCTTGTCGCCCATTATACTTCCGCCGCTCCGTGAACTGCTAGGGTCAACGGCCAGTACCGCCACGCGATGACCTTCATCAATCAGCATCATCCCGAAGCTCTCGATAAAGGTGCTCTTCCCGACACCCGGCACACCGCTGATGCCGATGCGAATGGCATTTCCGGCATAAGGCAGAAGACCATCGATAATATTCTGAGCCAATTTCTGATGTGCCGGCAGGGCACTTTCTATCAATGTGATCGATTTTGCAATAACCGCCCTTTTTTTCTTCAACACGCCGTCGATATAAAATTCTGCATCCATGATAATCAATTCTTTCAGGAGAGCTTGTCTAATATTGTGATGAAGTCGGTGTCGGCCGTAGCCGGTCGAATTTCGACCGGACCGTATCGTCCGCCAGGGACTTGGCGACGGTTGCCGCCTGGATCCATGTCGCCGAATAACACCACCAGTGTGTCGTCACTGTCGTTGGCCCTCAGAACATCGAACAAATCACTTCCCATCCGTGACTGTCGATCTGGATCACATAACAGGCAAACGATATGCACATCATTTTCGATCGCCATCAGCGCCACCTGTTGAGGCGATTGGCATAGTGATCCGATGTCCACATCGAATCCCCGTCGGGCAAATATGGCGGCAACCTGATTGAGAGTCCGTCTCTGTCCACTCGTGCCAATGTGGCTGACCAGTACCCTGGGCCTTCTACCATTTTGCGCGACGAATTGATTTATTTTTCCTTTGATCAATTCGAGCTGTGACGCTTCCCCGGCAGCACCGGTCGCGTTGATCCCGTGGTCACCGTCGCCATCCGGCATTTTTTTCATTGATGCATTTTGCATAAACTATTTATTTACTATTTTTACAATTGGTTATAGGTTCCGATTGATCTGGGCACTATATGGATAACGCCGGCTGATGTCAAGCCGGATTCACATTCAAGAACAAACGCGGAAGTCTTCCAAGGGCTCTATCGTGTCGCCCGACGGAATCCTGTTGAACTTTAAGGTTGTTTTTGATGCCATTCCGCCTATTTTTGAACTCGAAGATGCCATCGAAGAGGCGATTCAGCAGAAAAGATCTAACCAAATGAGATAGAGATGCAATCAAAAAAAATTCACCTGGAGGTGCTTCACGAAGGCGGCCACTGAATTCCCTGCGAATACATGGCCCGTGTGGTCGAAACCGTTGTTGCCGATTATTCTGATTCAATCCGGTGGGAAATCGTTATCACGAAAAAACTCGAAGGCGCCGTTCGGCATGCCGAACTGTCGAAAAAATTGGGGCGTCCCATGCCGGTGCCATCCATCATCATCAACGGCGAGCTTGCTTTTGAATCGATACCCAGTGTAGAAGATTTGCGGGTGTGTCTCGATCGTTATTTGTCTGAAGATATGAACTGAGTTATTCCAGTTTAAACCGAACCGGCACCTGAACCCACATGTCAACCGTGTCCGTTCCCTTTTTCGCGGGTTTAAACGACCACGATTTGACGGACTTTACGGCCGATCTGTCCAAAATCGCATAGCCGCTCGAAGCAAGAATTCTCAAATCATCGACCTGGCCGTTTCGATTGACCAGAACCTCCAGCACGACCGTGCCTTCGTATCCTTTCCGCCGGGCTCTTTTAGGATAGGATATCGGGGGATTCTTGCTGTATTCTGGTAGCGCCGCCTCGAGTACAGAAGGTGGCGCCGGTTGGTTCGACACCGGGCCGGTGGCGGCCGTATCGAATGCGGTGGTCTCTTCCTGTAGCAGCTGCGCCGGCGCGTTTTTGCCTTGCAAGGATTCTTTGGGAACGGATTCCATAGACGGTGGCGGCGTTCGATCCGGCGGTGCGGGTTTTTTGACTTCAACCGGCCGATCTTGTTTCGCGGGGGCAGATTTAACAAACGGCGGTTTTTTTTCAGGCTTTTTGCTCGCCCTTACGGGTTTCTTTTTAACGATGGGCGGCAAAGGCGGCTTGGCCTTGGGTGCCGTTTCGACAACATTTTTCTCTACTTTCCGGAGCAATTGATTGGGCGGAAGGGGCTCGTTCTTTGGTTTGATCGTCTGTGGTTGAATCGACTCAAGCATGATGGTGACAGAACCGGTTGACGGTTTTTTGAAATCTGCCAAGTTCATCCAGTCAACATTCATGCTCATCAAGAGACTGTGAATCCCGATGGCGACGATGGCTGCCGGTATCAAACGTTTCACGGCGACTCATCCAACTCCGCCTGCAGCGAAATACGGTTTAGTCCGGCTTGTCGAATTCGATCCAGGACGTCGAACAGGCTCTGATAGGGGAGGTTGCGATCGGCAAAGAGCAACACCCCCGGCTGCTCTTGCCCCATGGTTTTGGCCTGCAAGACAGCCGTCACGCGATCCAGTTCGACCGGCTCCTTGTCGACAAAAATCAAACCGTCGGCCTTGACGGTGACGGCCAAAATTAATTTTTTATCGATCTTGACCGTTTTCGATGCCGGCAGATTAACCGGCAGCCCCCGATGGACGGCCATGGACAACATGGCATAGATAAAAAAAACCAGGAGCAGAAAAACAATGTCGATCATGGGCAGCATTTCGATCCGGGCTCTTTTTTTGTTGCGCAACATTATCTTCATTGCTGCTGTCCCTCGATCGTCAAGTCCTTTTGAGCCAGTTTTTCGTAAACGATTTCGAGACTGGTCGCATACTTCTCGATATGGATGGCGGCATCTTCGACCAGAGAATTGAAATAATTATAGGGGAAGACCGATAAAATAGCGATTCCGAGGCCGGCGGCCGTGGTAATCAGCGCCTGGGCGATTCCGGCGGTAACGAATTCCGGGTGTTCGATGCCGGTTGTTCCGAGCACATCAAATGAATTGATGATTCCGATAACCGTGCCGAAAATTCCGAGCAGCGGGGCAACCGTGATCATCGTGTCCAGCACGTTCATGAAACGGCGCATCCGCTTGGTTTCGTCGGCCGCGGACGCCTCCATAGCTTTGACCATCGAATATCTTCGGTGAAGAATACCGCTGATGAGGATTTTGACAATCGGGTCCTTGGACCCTGCGGTCTTACGCCGAACCGCCTCCCAGTTTCCGGACTCACACAGATCCATAATCTCATCCAACAGTTGCCGATTACTGCGACGGTTCAAGGTGACCCAGAAGATCGATCGTTCGATGATCACCGTTAACGAAATAATCGAACACGCCAAGAGCGGATACATCACCGGCCCGCCGCTGAGAAAAATATTCAGCATATTTTATCACCCTGATCCATGAGACATTTTCGCTTGCGGTAGTGGAGTCGTTCCGAAAGGGAAAGTGAAAAGACACTCAAAAACGGAATCGTGTACGGATCGACGCAAAGACAATAAACAGCAGCAGAGACCATCGGCCGCCCAGGATGTTCAGTACATCGTTTCCAATCGCATCGGCTGCTGCTGCGATAAAGCAAACCCCGCCACTGCCGTCGATACCGGCGGAACCACTGATGGGAACAACGGCCGCAGCTGTGGTGTCAGAACCGGCGCCAGCCGGATCCACAACGATTCCATTCGCCAACCCGTCGATGTCCCCGTTTCCGCCGTCTGTTATAGTGAAGGTTAGGGATCGCCGATCCACGCTGAATGCGGCATCGGCATAAATATGCCAGCCTTTGACAAGATCATATTTATACCACTTATAGGTATCCGGCAGGGGATCGGAAAAGTATACGACAGCCGAGGCTACAGCGCCTGCGTTCTGAAGCCGCAACCTGAAGCTCAGCAAACCGAACCGAATATCCCCCGGTTTAGATGCCCCGCCTTCATCAGGATAGGCATCCGGAGCGCACGATTCGACAAACTCGATGATATCGTTGGGGTTTGTCGTCTCAAGAGCAATCTGGCCGGACCCGTCGATGGTATTCAAGACCTTGAACTGATCGCCTATTTGAGAAACATCCGGTATGCCATTTTGATCTAAATCCGCCGGGCTCGCAGCGTCCAACTCCTGGTCATCCGGAATGCCGTTTCCATTGCCGTCCCTTGTAGCGGGCGTTGTTTTGAAAGCATAGGTTTCCGACCATTCAGAACCGGCTTCGTAACTGTCAAAATACCGGACCCGCCAGTAATAGATGACATCCTCGGTTAACAAGGAACCCGGAAGGATGAGCGTGGTCAACGACACCGGGCTTATCACATCAAGAAGAGGGGGCGCAAAACTTGAATCCCGGCTGACTTGCCATTGGGTCTGGTAATGAAAGTCTCCCTCGGCCGTGTTCTCGTCCGAAAAGGCACCGCTCATCAGGGTGATATCCAGCGGTATGTCTTGGCTTCCGTCTTCAGGCGACTCTAACGCCGGTTGGTTCGGGGCGTCGTTTGCGAATTGGTGGTAACGGACTCCCACGGCGTCCAAATCGAAGCCGGCACTTTGGGCCGTCGGATACGGATCCCAGATAACATCGCCACTCGTATCAAAGAAGGTTCCATCCCCGATGATGTCGATAATCCGGACATAGCCGATTTCATTTAACTTGACCAAACCATCGAGGACGTCATCTTTAGTGGAGAGATCCGCCAAATCAAATGGCGTGCCGAAACCCTGACGATACTTACCGCCAAAACCATCGATGTTGGTTGGATCTGTGGCCCCGAATCCACCGACGGGGTCGACGGTTAGCGAGTCGTTGTCAAATCGGATAAAATGCACACCATCTGACGAAACCTCGACATAGGCGAGCTCAAGAAAGGTGTCGCTGAAAGAATTTTCAAATATGGCAAAATCCCATCCCGAGCCGTTGCTTAGGGGGGGATCGAAGGTCATGGTAATTGACCCGCCACTGCCCAGACTGACAACTTCAAAAGAAGTTCCCTCAGCCGGACCTAGCGCTTTCTGGGGGTTCGTCCAGGTCGAGGCAAGATTGTCGCCGGGGATATAATCGACCCAGCCAGAAGCCCAATCGATAAATGCGGGATCATCCATCGATACGGCCGTCGATCCAGCTTTACCCGCGGCCGGCGCATAGGGACCGGCTGTCGCCGCTGAGGCAAACATGATAATAAAACAGCACCAGGAAATTGTTTTTGAGATTACAGCCATGGAGTTAACCTTTTCATAAGGACCATGCCAGCCCGGCATAATAATTGCGGGTCGGCATTGGAAAATAGGATTCGCTGAACGCCACCGTCTCATATAGTTCATCGAAAATATTATTGACGCCACAAAAAAACGTGAATTTCTTTAAGGTGTAAGTCAGCTTGACATCGAAAACCTGATAAGGATCCAATTTAGCAAAGCGATCGTTGGTGATATCATTGCCATCGTATTGGGAGCCGATAAAGGATCCGGTTAACGCCAACAGAAGCGGGTCAAAGATCTGCCATTCAATGCCAAGCTTGGCCGAATATTTCGGAACAAGCGGAACCTGGTTGCCGGTCTGTTTAAACTTGGCTTCCATGAGGGTGAAATTGCCCCACAGGTAGAGCCGATCGGTCGGGTAGTATTTGAGCGAGGTTTCGACACCGTAGCGCTGGGTGGTATCTTCAAAATTCCGATTCTCACGGGCATCCGCGTCAAAAAAAATCTCATCGTCGATTTCAAAGTAAAATAGCGACAGTGACACTTCGGCCAGATCCTTGAACTGTTGTCGCAGGCCGGCGTCGACATGCCAGCCATTTTGGGGCTTAAGATTATCGTCTGCAAGCGCAAATTCGTCTACGTTCGGAATTCTGAAACTGGTTGCAAGGCTGGAATAGAGCGAAGTGCTTTTGGCGGGGGCATAAACAATGCCGATATTATAAGCGTTGTCATAGTAGTTACGATCAAATTCGTCCCCGTTAACCCAGACATCGACTTCGCTGAAGTCGACCAGATCATCGTTGCGAAAGGTTCCACTATAGCTATTGTAACGGTAACCGATATCGAATGAGATATTTTCACCGAGTGAAGAGCGGTTTGTAAAAAAAAGACCGAGGCTGTCGATCTGACTGTTTTTCCGTTCGCGTTGATCTATGCGTTCACTGTAGTAATCCGTATAATAATAGTCTGTGCCGAACTGAAAAGTATTGTCCAGCCCCCACAGGGAATACTCTTTGGTGTATCCGAAGTCAATTTGCTGGGTGTCCTCATTCAACCGGCTGGTTTGCTCTTCTTTCGTTTTGAGGGGCGTAAACCCGAAGATAAAATCGCTGTCACGATGGCGCAAACCGCCGTTTAACGTCAACACGCCAAAAGAGCCGATATCTAATTCGATGCCGCCTCGAACACGATTATCTTCCGTCTCTGCACCGTCGTTTGGGGTGCTGGCTTTTGTGCGCTCACTTTCAGAATCGATATCCTCGATGGGAACACCGCCTGGGAAGCCCTGCTTATCTTCATGATAGCCGCCCGACAGAGTGAATAACGCGCCCTTTATAAGATTACCGCCGATATACTCGGTAGCGTCATAGCCGAGCCGGGCGCCGAAATCCTTTTTTCTGAGACCACCGTTATCCCGGTAGCCGTCCGTATCGAAGTAATCCGCGTTGAGACTGAGTTCGAGGTTTTCGAGCTGCCCGCCGCCCGAAATTCGCCCGTCAAAAGTATCATAGCTGCCGTAGGAAGCGTAAGGGCGAGCCGTCGTCTCTTTTTTGCCGCGCTTTGTGATAATGTTGACGACACCGCCGACCGCACCGGAGCCGTAAATGACCGAACCCGCGCCGCGTATGATTTCGATGCGCTCGATCTCATCGATCGGTACGGATGAAAAGTCCGGGCCGGCCAGATCCGGTGAATTCAGGCGAAAACCATCCACCAGCACCAGCACGTTGCTTGCGGTGGTTTGACCCATTCCGCGAATGTCAACGACCGCTTGCTTATCGGTTCCGTAGAGGCTTTGCAAATTGACATTGGCTTCCCGCGATAGCAGATCGGGTACATAATTGCTGGGGCTTTGGGCAATGTCTTCGGCCGTGATGACCGTCACGTTGCGCGCCACCTCACGAACTTCGTCTTCCAGCCCGGTGGCGGTAACCACCACCTCCTCCATTTGAAAACGGGACTTGGTCTTGTCTTCTTCTTTATCGCGAGTCGACTCTTGCGCATACGACGTCATCGAGAAAAACAGAAGAAAAAGCACGGTGACGATGAAACGGCGGGTGATGATTTTCTGTTCAACCATACCAATTCCCCTTGAGAAAACGTCATCTGGAGGTAACGCGCCAGATAGGCAAACAGCCGGGCTAAAAGAGGCAAGCAAGACGAGGTATTATTTCTTGCCGCGGCCCTGAGGGCTCGCTTAAAATAACGTTACATTTAGGACGTCGATGCATCCCGTCCGGCCTCCGGTACGAAAACTCGAAATATCCAGATATTCCTGCATTTTCGCGCCTAGCCGGCCATCCTCAACGGCCAAAATTGCCACCTTATTTTTTCGCGAACCCTAATCGCCGGGTCAGGCCAGTCATGGGCGGATCGAAATTGGCCTGGCCGCTCAAGGTTTAAAGCCGCCTTCTCCTGAGTCTCACAACGATGCCTATCCCCAAACAAAGCGCCGCTAAGAAAAGCAGCTGCAAGAGATGATTGCTATGATTCAAGGCACCGGGGCCGGCACTGTCGATAAAACAGCCACCACCGCCGCCACCGCCACTGCTGAATATCGGCGGTGTTGGGGCCGGCGGTGTTGGGGCCGGCGGTGAAGATGAAGCGGTTACGCCGACCCCGCCGGGATCGACTATTTCACCGTTTACGATGCGATCCAAATCACCATAATCACCGTCTTTTAGTTCGATCGTCACGGATTGACGATCGGCACTAAATGTCGCGTGGACTGAATAATCTGTCCACCCATCGACGGTGTCGTATTTATACCACTTGGCGTCTGCCGGAGCCGGTTCGGATAGATAGACTTTAACTTGGGCCGTACCGTCTGCGCTGGTCACCTTCAGCCGATAATTCACCAGGTCGAAAGGAAAGTCTGTGGGCCGATTGGCGGTCTCACCAATAGTGCTTGCAGCATCGGCCTCAAGAGACTCAACGACAACATCCGATCCCACCACCACCGGGCCGATACCGATTTGCTTCGAACCGGAACCGTCGGCCGTATTCACCGCCAAAATGACATCCGGCTGTTGGTTGTCCGGTATACCGTCTGCGTTTAGATCCACCGAATCATCCACGCGCTGGTCAGTCGGAACGCCGGCAAGACGGGTTTGCCAGAGCTGCAGCAGGCTGATCTCTCCATCGTCGGCACTTCCTGAAAAGGGAACCATGGCACTGATAAACAAAGACGTCCCGTCAAAAGTAATGCCGCGGGCTTCGTCATTAGTGGTCGCCAGCAGTGTTTTTTGGGTGCCATCGATTTCAAAAATCGATTTTCCACCGCCTGAGGTGACATAAATACGATTGTTGTAGCCGTAAGCCGCATCTCCCAAGCCGTCGGCAAAGGTCAGGTAATCCGCCTGAATAACGGCTCCGGAGGCGGTATTGACCTGATGAAAGTAGCCGTCTCCCAAGAAAACGGATTCACCATAAAGCAGCGTCGTTTCATTTTCAAATATGATAGGGCCGTTTCCACTACTGGCGCCCTTTTTCTCGAAGGATGATCGCAATGTTGCCGTTGTAAAGCCGGAGTCGATTTCATAAAGATAAAAATTATTGCCGCTGCCGAAAAAATCCGAAGACGAAAACCAGATGCCATTTGTCCAGGGATTTTCAGTAAATGCGAAAATGGCACTGGCGATACCGGTAGCGAGTGGCGTATAGTCTGCTGGCCACGTGTCGGTTAACTTTAATCGATAGATATTCGAGGTCACCGCATTATCATGGAAGTATAAATAATCGTCAGAGCTGACAAAGAACCCTTGGGGGGCCGTAAATCCCGAGCTTAACGAACTGGTGTCACTGATAACAACGGATTCGCTGGTGTCCAAATTGTACCCATAGATCTTGGTGTCGCTGCCGGCGTATATCAGATAATTATCGTAGTAGGCGATCGAACTCGAATAGAGAAATGCGTCTGGGACCGGGTCGTCTACAGCCCGCGCGCGAAACGGGTCAACCGGGCTGATTTCCGCAACGGAACTCGGATCCGAGCCTTTGTTAAAACTGATTTTGCCGTCGTCCCCCGTTCCGGTTGTAAACGGCACCATCTCGCTGACATAAAAATTGGCATCGCCGAAAGAAATGCCACGGGCCTCGCCATCAGTTGTCGCCAGAAGTGTTTGTTGAGTGCCATCTATTTCAAAAATCGATTTCCCACCGCCTGAGGTGACATAAATACGGTTGTTGTAGCCATAAGTCACGTCCCCCAGGCCGCCGGCAAAGGTCAGGTAATTGGCTTGGACGAGATCTCCCGTGCTGGAATTCACCAGATGAAAATAACCGGGTCCGCTGAAAGTTGCTTCCCCGTATAGAACCGTATTCGGGTCTTTAAATATTATCGGACCGTTTCCGCTGCCGTTGGGTTGCCAGTTGGGTTTCACAAACGATGATTTCAATATTATCTTTGTAAAGGCGGTATCCACTTCATAAAGATAAAAATTATCAGTGCTGACAAAAAAATCTCCAGAAGAAAACCAGATGGTATCTGTCCAGGGATTTTCAGCGAAGGCAAAAATGGAGCTGGTGATACCGGTATCGAGTGGTACATAGGGGGCCGGCCACGTATCGGTTAGCTTTAAACGATAGATATTTGGGGTCACCCCGTTGTCTGTAAAATACAGGTAATCATCGGAGCTGACCATAAAGGCCGTAACAGCCGCAAATGCGTTACCTAACGAACTCGTATCGCTGACCAAGGTAGATAATTTGGAATCGACATCGTATGCGTAAATTTTCCCGTCACTGCCGCCATAAATAATAGAATTATTGTAGTAAGATATAGCACTTTGAAATGTGAATACGGGCGGATCCGGGTCGGGCAAGGCCTCGGCCTGAAAAGGATCGATGGGGGTGAGGGCTGCAGAAGAATCACTTGCCGACATGCCGGCAAAGGCACAACAAACAAGTATAAGTACCCATTTAATGAAGATTCTAAACTTTTTCATCTTGTTCCTCCTTTTTTCTCTGTCGACCACAGGCGCACAATAAAAAAAACCCTTCAAGCGAAATGGCTTGAAGGGTTGCACCCAGTTTCCTTCACCCTTTTTTACGTGTTGTCGCAATCCCTGTTGCCCGCAGGACGACAGCACCCGAATAAAGGCAGGTTTTCTGGCT
>Ga0272441_10003581_pt1 | contig 29351 bp, 23 predicted proteins | sample SSMProp6N_FD_193582 | JGI IMG/M metagenome (GOLD analysis project Ga0272441, IMG submission 193582) | Marine sediment archaeal communities from Little Sippewissett salt marsh, Falmouth, MA, United States - SSM-Prop-6N | ecosystem: Environmental > Aquatic > Marine > Wetlands > Sediment ... | reverse complement strand
TACAACATCGACGACATGGAGCCGCTGCTCGCGATGGCCGCCAAGCGAAACGCCTATTTCATGGTCCAGCCCTACGGGCATCGGAAGATCAACTCGCGGGCCTATGCCCACAACGACGGGGCCGTCTCGCCGAGGCTGCTTGCCTTGCACCGACGCTGGCCGAACTTCCTGTCGAACCCGGACTACCTCTCGCGATTCGACACGTTCCTCCACGGCGGCGTGCCCGGCTGCCGCGCGGGCAAGGCGTTCTTCAACATCGACTCCACCGGCGACATCGCCATCTGCGTCGAGCAGAAGGACCGGCCGGTCGCGAACCTGTATCGCGATGACGTGCGCGACATCCTTCGGCGGCTCCGCATGGCCGCGAGGGGCAACACCTGCCGTGACTGCTGGTATAACTGCCGCGGCGAGATCGAAAGCCTCTACAGGCCCGGGGGGCTGCTGGCCTCGCTGCCGACACTACTGTTCGACCGCGGCGCGGCGGCCGCGAGGCCGCAGAGGTAGCAGAGGACGACATAAGCCGCGCCTTCCGGAACTGACGGCCGAGGACCGCGAACACATGGGAGACGCCATGCACAACCTGACCCCGCACGTGCCTGGGAACGTGCCCATTCTCGCTCTGGTTTCTCTGGGCTTCTGTGTCGCGTTCTGCTTCGCGGCCGCGCGGGCCGAACCGACCGAACTCCCCGCCGACGCGGAGTACGTGACCGTCCGCGACGGACACCTCACGCTGCGTGGCGATCGCGTCCGCTTCTGGGGGACGGTGGGCAACTTCCCCGCGAGGAGGAACGAGAAGACCGGCAACGATCCACACGCCGATAACGAGGCCGTGGTCAAGCGTCTGAAGGCCATGGGCTTCAACATGGTCCGCCACTGGGCGGGCAACCCGCAGCCCGTCGAGTACGTCAAGGGCGACGGCTCCGTGGCCGACCTGACGGACCACTTCGTCTGGTGCCTCAAGCGCGAGGGGATGCACATGTGGGCGGCCGCCCTCGGCGGTGCGGTCGGCAAGACCTACGCGACGCCCGGGAATGTGGACGTAATCGACGACCCCGCCACGGCCGAGGCGTGGAGGCAGGCCGTCGCGGCCGCCGGTGAGAAGGGGCTCACGCTCAACGGCCGGAAGACGCTCGCGCGGACGTGGGACCGGCGGCTCGAGGCGCTCGCCATCCGGCGGATGGTGCACTGCGCAAATCACGTGAACCAGTACACCGGCCTGCGGTGGGCGGACGACCCGGTCATCGCCATCTGGGAGCTGCACAACGAGGAGTGGTGGTTCAAGCGGATGAACCAGGGGAAGTTCCAGCAGACGCGTCCGTTCTTCCTGGGCGAGATGCTCGCGCAGTGGAACGCGTTCCTCAAGAACAAGTACCAGACGGATGCCGCGCTCAAGCGGGCGTGGCTGGGGCTGCTGCCGGGCGAGTCGCTCGCGGCCGGCACAGTCCTCCTGCTCCCCGTCGAGACGCCCATCGACCCCGCCCCGCAGACTAAGGCCCTCGGCAAGGCGTGGGAATTCAGCGCGCTGAATGACTTCCGGCTGCGTCTGCTCAGAGAGCCCGGCGCCGGTGCGGATGATGAACTGCTCCGCGACCTGGCGGAGGCGGCTGGCGGCGAGGCGCTGAGGCCGGAGAACCTGGACAAGCTGTCGAAGCTGATCGGGGACGCCGTCGGCAAGGAGCGCCTGACGATTGTCGTCCTGCACGACGGAACTCTGGCAATCATGCCTCGGGACGGAACCGTCACGCGGCGCGACATCGCGAGGGACTTCGCCCGCCCGGGCACCCCCGAAGCGGTGATCATCCTGTCCGACGGGAAGACGACCACAAAACCCGGGGGCGAGAAGTCCGAGGAGAAAGCGCTCCGCGACGTTCCCGTGCACCGCGTGGCCGTGGCCGACGCCCCGGCGGAGACCGACCTTCCGCCGGACGCCAACCCCGCCAGCGCCGCGCCGCAGGCGGGCGTGACCGGGCGCGAGTTCGGCCCGGACGACTTCAACGGCGCCCGGGCGGCCGACGTGATCGAGTTCCTGCTGAAGATCCAAGTCGCCCACAAGCAGCGCGAGGAGGATGCCGTCCGGCCGCTGGGCAAGGGCACGCGTCTGTGCCCGATCCTCTGGGACACCGGCGTCGGCAACGAGATGCAGAGCCAGTACATGCAGGAGCACGGCGACGCCGTCGCCCACTGCGAGTACCAGCAGGGCATCCACTGGGACCCGACGCACAAGCGTTACCCGTGGCACAGCATGCTGGAGGAGACGCCGCGACTGAGCCCCAACCGCGAGTGGGAGACGGTCGAGCACCCCCGGCCGCTGAACAAGCCGTACCTGATGTACGAGAACCAGATTCACAACCCGGCCAAGTACCGGGCGGAATACCCGATGCTGGTCGCGTCGCTGGCGGCGATTCAGGACTGGGACGCGGTGGTGTGGCACTACTTTGGCGTGCCGCCGGATTCCTGCGAGCAGCGCCCCTACGACAAGGCCATGGACTATTCCTCCAGCGAGTTCGGCCACCCGCAGGGGTTCCACTTCCAGTACGACGAGGTGCAGATGTCGTCGATGCGGGCGGCGGCCGCCGTGTTCACGCAGGGGCTGCTCAAGCCCGCGCCCGAGCCGACGATCTTCGCGTTCGGCCGGCGGGCGCTGCACGACCTGCAGATGGTGCATTACGGGCGGGCCGGCGACCGGTTTCTGCCGACGACGTACCGCTACGGATCGCGGCTGGTGATCGACCCGACGTTGGAGCAGACGCCTGACCATTGGCTGTTCGCGCGGTGGGCCGATCAGGCCGGCAAGGACGCGGCCGCGGGGTACCGGAAGTTCCTGCGGGATGGGTGGCTCACCGTCGGGCCGACGTATTACTCGCGCTACTACGAGCCGAACCCATACGCCCCGACGGAGCAGATCACGTACGACCGGCAGCGCGGGCACCTGAAGTTCGACGCCCCGGCCGCGGCGATGTACGTCGGCTTCTTCGCCCAGCACGGCGGGCCGGTCAGGTTCGGTAGCGGCGTAACGCTACGGGACGTGACCGTGCGCAACCCCGAGGGAATCGCGTATCCGGTCACGCCGGGGGAGCGGTTCGTCGAGTTCGGCTTGGTGGCGACGGACGGCAAGCCGCTCTCCAAGTGCCGGCGGGCCATCGTCTCCGCCGTCAGCACGAGCTTCAACAGCGGATTCAAGCTCGACGAGAGCAAGCTCCGCGAGCGGTTCTGGTGGTCGGGCAAGGGCGCGACGGTCAGCCGCGGTTCGGCGCCGGTGCTGGTCGCCCGCGTCGGGGCGACCGTCGAGGCGAAGGCAATCGGTGGGATGAGCTACCGACTGCTCGACTGGCACCTCAACGAGATCGCCGCAGGCCGGGTCGAAGGCGGCGTGCTCCGCATCCCGGCCGACCAGCCCGTCTTCCTCGTCGAGCTTGAGCGCCGCTGATCGAAACAAAGCCGCAGAGGCAGCAGGGGAAACAGAGCAAGAGAGGAGTTGCGAATGTGACGCCCGATGGTTGCTGGTGCTGCGGGGGCCGCTAACTGCCTACTCGCCTCCGTCGCTCATCCGGCAAGGGCCACTTGCGTTTCATCCGCCGTCGCCAGCGCAGGACCAACATGACGCCGCCCACAACACAGGCGGCACTGAGTGTGATGGCCAAGACGCCCTGTCCCCATTCAGGCAGGGAAGGCAGCTGGAGGTCGAGCAGCCAAGCCCCCAACCAAACGAGCAGCCCGGCGACAGCGAGGACCGAGAAGCACATGAACGTGGCCACGAGCCACAGGAGGAACGTGATCGCTGCCGACAGGCCTACGGGGAGTTGTATGTCCCGGTGCTTGGACACTACACGGCCACCTCGAGTTCCCATGTTCCGACCTTCAGCGGCGCCCGGCGTCTCAGTGGGGGCGATTGCGCCGGCGGAGGAACGGAAGGACGCTCACAAGGCCGATCAGAGCGGCCAATGCGAACAGGCCCCCACGATTGTCGGGCAACGTGTCATCCACGCGCGTCAATAGATAGAGCCCGCCGAAGGCGACCAGCGTCATGACGAGCCAGTGGATGAAGTTGCCCCGGAGCCGTTTCAGCCGCTCGCCCATGGCTCACTCCCGCAGCTTCAGACAGCGCTCAACACGCCCGAGCGCTCTGTCACGGCCGAGCAGTTCCAGTGTCTGACCGATGCCGGGGCTGATCGTCGTGCCCGTCACGGCCACGCGGACCGGCTGGGCGACCTTGCCCATGCCGAGCCCCTTCGCCTCGGCGTACTGCTTCAGCGCCGCCTCGATGGCCTCGGCCGTCCAGTCGCAGCTTGCCAGCACGCCGCGCAACTCCGCGAGCACCGCGAAGCCGGCGCCGTCGTTCCTGGCGAGTACCTTCTTCACGGCCTTGCCGTCGAACTCGTACGCGTCATCGGCGACAAACAGCACGCCGCAGCGGGCTGCCAGGTCCGCATACGTCCGGAAGCCGGCGTTCACCCGCAGCAGCTTGCGCAGCAGCGACTCGTCGTCCGCGGGGAACGGCTCCTGCGGATTGAGGGACAGGTAGTCGCGAAGGCCAGCCAGCAGCCGGTCCTCGCTCGGGGCCGCCGCGTAGTCCGTGTTGAACGCCAGCAGCTTCTCGCGGTCGAACTTCGCGTTGCTCCTGCCGATCCGGTCGGTGCTGAATAGCTCCACCATCTCGTCAAGGGCGAACTTCTCGCGCTGTCCGGACGGCTTCCACCCGAGCAGCGCGATGAAGTTGACCAGCGCCTCGGGCAGGTAGCCGGCCGTGCGGAAGGCGTGCACCTCGACGGCCCCGTCGCGCTTGGACAGCTTCCGCCCCTGCATATCGAGGATCAGCGGCAGGTGGCAGTAGCCCGGCTCGTCGAAGCCGAGGGCCTCGCGCAGCAGCACGTGCCGCCACGTCTGCCCGAGGAACTCCTGCCCGCGGCAGACGTAATTGACGCCCATCATCGCATCATCGACCACGTTCGCGAGGTGGTACGTCGGCCAGCCGTCGGCCTTGGCGATGACGAAATCGTCCATCTGCCCCGCCGGCATCGTGACCTCGCCGAACGCGTCGTCGCGGATGGTCACGTCGCCCTGCGGCGTCAGGAACCGCACCACGACGGGCCGGCCGTCGGCGCGGGCCTTGTCCGCGTCAGTCGTCGTCGGCAGCGAGTCCGGCCGCGGGTAGCGGAATGTCTGCTTCGCCGCCTCCGCCTTCCCGCGCAGGGCGTTCAACTCCTCGGCCGTGTCGAACGCGTAGTACGCCTTGCCCGCATCGAGAAGGCGCTCGATGTGCGTGCGGTAGATATCCAGCCGCTCGCTCTGTCGGTACGGGCCGCGGGGGCCGCGGTCGATCACCCGGCCGTCGGCCGCGAGGTCCACGCCCTCTTCCCATTGGATGCCCAGCCACCGTAGGTCGTCGATGATCTTCGCGACGGCCGTCTCGTCGTGCCGGGCGCGGTCGGTGTCTTCGATCCGCAGCAGGAACTCGCCGCCCGTCTTCCGGGCAAGGAGCATGCTGAACAGGGCCGTCCGCGCCCCGCCCACGTGCAGATACCCCGTCGGCGACGGGGCGAATCGCGTCTTGAGTTTACCTTCGGTTGCCATGGCCGGGAGCTTAGGCTCGCACTCATGCGAATGCAACACGCCCGCCTTGCCTCAGGAAGGACGATCTGCGAGAATCTTCGCGTGCATCGCATCGATGCCCGAGGATGGGACCATGGACGAACTCGTGTTTGAGGTGACGCAGGAGCCCGACGGCGGCTTCGTCGCCGAGTGCGTCGGCGAGGACATCTTTACGCAGGCCGACGACTGGGACGAACTCCGCGCGAATGTCCTCGAGGCGGTGCAGGCGTTCTACTTCGACTCCACGCCCCCGCCTCGCGTACGCCTCCACCTCGTGCGCGACGAGGTCGTCGCCACGGCATGAGGCTCCCACGCGATAGATCGGGACGGGATCTCGCCCAAGCGCTGGAGAGGGCCTACGGCTATCGCAGGATCCACCAACGAGGCAGCCACATCATCCTGGAGAGCGGTTCGCCGCGCAAACACCGACTTTCGGTGCCTGACCATAGCACCTTGCGCCTTGGCACATTGAACTCAATTCTGCGCGCTGTGGGAGCAGCCCAGGACGAGTCGAAGGAGCAGGTGCTGCAGAAGCTTTTCCCCTGAATCCCGTTGGGACACGGCATGGCCGGGAACGCAAAGAGCGAATCCCTCGACTTCATCCGCCAGAAGGTGACGGCCGACCTGGCGAGCGGGAAGTTCTCGCGCGTCGTCACGCGATTCCCGCCCGAGCCCAACGGCTACCTGCACATCGGCCACGCCAAGGCCATCTGGATCGACTACGGCGTCGCCCGCGACTTCGGCGGCGAGTTCCACCTCCGCTTCGACGACACGAACCCGATCAAGGAGGAGGCCGAGTTCGTCGAGGCCATCCAACGCGACGTCAAGTGGCTCGGCTGCGACTGGGGCGAGCACCTGTACTTCGCCAGCGACTGCTTCGAGCGGATGTACGAGTACGCCGTCACGCTCACCAAAGCAGGGCTGGCCTATGTGGACGACCAGACGGCCGAGCAGATCCGCCTTACCCGCGGCACGCTCACGCGGCCCGGCGCCGACAGCCCGTTCCGCGGCCGCTCGCCGGAAGAGAATCTCGACCTGTTCGCCCGCATGAAGGCCGGCGAGTTCCCCGACGGCTCGCGCGTCCTCCGCGCGAAGATCGACATGGCCAGCCCCAACCTCAACCTCCGCGACCCGGTGATGTACCGCATCCTCCACGCCCGCCACCCCCACCGCGGCGACGACTGGTGCATCTACCCCATGTACGACTGGGCCCACGGCATCGAGGACAGCATCGAGGGCGTCACGCACTCGCTCTGCTCGCTGGAGTTCGAGAACCACCGGCCGCTCTACGACTGGTTCCTCGACCGGCTCCGCGAGCACCATCCCGAGCCCGTCCACCGGCCGGAACAGACCGAGTTCGCCCGCTTCAACCTCACCCACACCGTGATGAGCAAGCGGAAGCTCCGCGAACTCGTCGAGGGAGGGTGCGTCTCCGGCTGGGACGACCCGCGGATGCCGACGCTGTGCGCGATGCGGCGGCGCGGCTTCACGCCCGAGGCGATCCGCGACTTCATGGAGCGCGTCGGCGTCGCCAAGTTCACCGGCACGTCCGAGATCTCGCTGCTGGAGCATTGCGTCCGCCAGCACCTGAACGAACTCGCCCCGCGCGTGATGGGCGTGCTCCGGCCGCTCAAGGTCGTCATCGAGAATTATCCCGAGGGGCAGACGGAGCAGCTCGAGGCCGTCAACAATCCCGAAGACCCCGCGGCCGGGGTGCGGCAGGTGCCCTTCTCGCGCGAGCTGTACATCGAGGCCGACGACTTCATGGAGGACCCGCCGAGGAAGTTCTACCGGCTGGCCCCCGGGCGCGAGGTGCGGCTGCGGTACGCGTACTTTGTCACCTGCCGGGAGGCCGTGAAGGACGATTCCGGCAACGTCGTCGAGCTGCGGTGCACGTACGACCCGGCGACGCGCGGCGGGGACGCCCCGGACGGCCGGAAGGTGAAGGCGACGCTGCACTGGGTCTCGGCCGCCGAGGCCGTCGATGCCGAGGTGCGGCTGTACGATCACCTGTTCACGCAACAAGACCCCGAGGACGTGCCCGACGGGGCCGACTGGAAGGCGGGGCTGAACCCGGAATCGCTCACGGTGCTGACGGGGTGCAAGGTCGAGCCATCCGTGGCCGACCGCCCGGCCGGCTGGCGGTGCCAGTTCGAGCGGCTCGGCTACTTCCGCATGGACGCCGACGCCGCCCCCGGCCGCCCCGTCCTCAATCGCACCGTCACACTCAAAGACACCTGGAAGAAGATGCAGAAGAAACAGGGCGCTGGTTGAGCAAGCGGCTGCCACAGTGCATCGGATCGATGAGAGGCAAGCGACGGGCAGGACCTCTGAACTCCACGCAGCCACTCCCGGTTTGGCCCGGCGCAGCGATGGCGCGCAACGACGGATACGCGGCGTGGCTACGGCGGATTCCCGAAGTCCGTTATGAACGTCACGTCGGCCGTGCCGCCGGTACGTTCGGCATACAGGTCCCTATAGTAGGGCAGCGCCGTCAACGTGTGTTTGCCGTCGGGCAAATCGCGGAACCTGAAGCCGAATGGCCCCGACTCAAGATCGCTGCCCGACAGCGTGAAGTGAGATGCCCGCACCTTCTTGCTGAAGCCGGAGTAGGCAACCGCCCGGCCGTCGATGAAGTACTCGATGCGAATCAGCGTGTAGTCAAGTCCGTCAGCGCGGAGGGTCTCTGGCGTGGCCACCTTGATCGTGTAGTCGGACGGATCTCTCACCACTTCCCCGTCGGCAAGGCCCCGGATCGAGCACTTGGGGGAATCGGTAAGATCGGCGGGTCGCCTGGCCGGCAACGGGGAACCGGTCACTTGCGCGATCTGGTGCGCGATGTTCCATTTCCCGGGCGAGGACATGGGGTCCCAGTTCGTCGGCACCGCCTGAATCCCGCTGGCATAGTTGTTCGCGCCCTGGTGGTAGATGGCCCAGCCGCTTCCGGTCTCCATGCCGCGTTCCATGCTGAGCGTGCTGCAGGCCTCACGAGCGAACGTCGGCTTGTTCCCCGCTTTGGACGCGACCGCACTGATTCTCGCGCCGACCTTGCCAGGCGGCTCGTTCGCCGAAAGGATCATGAAGAAGTCGGCGGCCGAGATCAGGGAATCCGGGACCCTCGCGTTGCAGTCGCTGCCGACGAGGAATCTGCCGTCGGACACCCGCCGCGCGTAGCTGATCGCTTCGTCCATCCTGTCGTCGCTCGCCAGCGTCTTCTTGTACGCGGGATGGTCGGAATCGTGGGAGATCTCGACGAGAACATTCCGATGTCCCGTCTCTGTCAGGAATGCCATCGCGCTGAGAATGCACTTCCTGATGGTCGCGTCGTCGGTGCCCGGAAGGTTCGCGAGCTGGTTGGGGTAGAATATCCCCACCAGAACGACCATTCCGAGCCCGTCGGCAGCTTCGAGCACCCGGCCGAGCCGGTCGGCGTACTCGGCCTTCAGGCTGCCGTCGTCGTTCCACGGCGCCACCTTCCATCGGTGTGATCGAGAATTGCCGGCCGGCGTGTTCCCCTGCAGATTGACGTTGATGAACCGGACGCCATACGCGTGCCACTTGGGGAGGTTCCTGATGAACTCGCTCGTGTTCCGGCCGGGGTCCCAGGGACCGTCCGGGTAGTCCCACGAGATGTTGCCGTAGGGATTCTCCCTGCTTCCCTGATCAGGATAATTCTCATCATCGAAGACGCAGTTCGGCGTCTTGATCATGATCACCTTCCCGGCGATCGAGGGATGGGCATTGGGGAAGCCCGACGCCGCTGTGAACGTGTCGCTTCCGTTGATCGTGAAGCGCTTGCCGGAGATCCCGACCACCGTTTCGGCACGAGTGCAGGACGTCGCGTTCAATGCCATCAAGACACCCATCAGCAGGCAGATCCCTGCCATGCTTCCTTGCTTGCGTAATGCACATGCTCCGGGGAACGCCATACACCTTCCTTCTCTACGCCGGCATTCCCTATCCGGGCCTTGTCCAGCTCCGTCGCCGGCTCTCGCGGGCACAAGCGTAGCCCCCCCGCAGGAAGCATCAAGCCTCCCGTAGGCAGGTGTGTCTGGCTGAGCAGTCCCATCGGGCTTTGCCCTGCGTGCCGTGACCGGCACGATATCAGGGCTCTGCGTGACCGCTCCCCGACCGTTGCGGCACGTTGCCAGGGGCGCTCGCGTTCGCGCGCGCCAGCCGCTACAGTCCGAGCCGATGGAAGGCGACGAACCGGAAGACAAGCCGCACGCCCGCTGGCGAAACGCCCTGCGCGGCAACGTGCTGATGATGGGGCTGGTGAGTCTGTTCACGGACTTCTCCAGCGAGATGATCTACCCCCTGCTGCCGATGTTCATCGCGGGGCTGGTCCGCGCCGCCCACCCGCAGGCCGGCACGGAGCGGGTGCTGGCCCTCGCGGCCGTCTATGTCGGCACCATGGGCGGGCTGGCCGAGACCACGTCCAGCCTGCTCAAGATCTTCTCCGGCCGGATCAGCGACAAGCTCGGCAAGCGGAGGGCCCTCGTCGCCGTCGGCTACGGCATCTCGACGGTGGCCCGCCCGGCGATGGCGCTGGCGGGCGCGGCGTGGCAGGTGGTGGGCCTTCGGGTGGCCGACCGCGTGGGCAAGGGCGTGCGGACTTCCCCGCGCGACGCCCTCATCTCCGACGCCGCCGACCCGCGCGTGCACGGACTGGCGTTCAGCTTCCACCGCGTGATGGACCACACGGGGGCGGTCCTCGGGCCGCTCGTGGGCATCGGCGTGCTGTACGCCTTCCTCGGCCGGACGCTGTGGAAGGGCGCGGCCAGCGTCGCCGGCGCCGACGAAATGTCGGCCCTGCGGTGGCTGTTCGCGATCGCGCTGGTGCCGGGCCTGGCGGCGATGGCGGTGATCTTCGGCAAGGTGCGGGAGATCGCCCCCAAGCCGGCCGAGCGCGAGAAGGGCAGGATGCGGCTGTCCGCCTGGCGGCAACTGCCCGGCAGGTTCTACGCGTACGTCGGAATCGTGTTCCTGTTCAGCCTGGGCAACAGCAGCGACCTGTTCCTGCTGCTCTACGGGCAGAAGCTGTTCGGCTACGGGCTGGGGACAATCATCGCCCTGTGGGTGCTGCTGCACGTGAGCAAGATCGTGTTCAGCTTTCCGGGCGGCATCTTGTCGGACAAGCTCGGGCGGCGGCCGATGATCGTCGCGGGCTGGAGCATCTACGCGCTGGTCTATGTCGGCATGGCGTGGCTGGGCGGCGGATGGTTCGGCGTGACGGGCGCGTCGTGGGCGTTCTGGGCGCTGATCGCGGCATACGGGTTCTACTACGGCATGACGGAGGGGGTGGAAAAGGCCCTGGTCGCGGACTTCACGGCGAGCGAGCATCGAGGCACGGCCTACGGCGTGTATCACGGGGCGGAGGGCGTGGCGAAGCTGCCGGCGAGTCTGCTGTTCGGCGTGTTCTGGCTGGTGGTCGGCCCGGAGGTCGCGTTCGGTATCGGGGCGGGCCTGGCGGCCGCGGCGGTCATCTGCCTGTCGATCCTGCTCTCGACTGCGCGGAAGAGGTAAGGGATGGATGCCACGTCCCCTCAGGGGCCGTGGGACCCGAAGCACGGGTTGCGAGCAACCCGTGGCGCCCCTCATCCCACACATCCACGACCTCACGCGTCCACGAGTTCACGGCCATGCCGGTGAACCGATCAACCAATCAAGCGAATCACCGGCTGTCGCGGCTTCACTCGTAATCCACCTCAAGCTTCTTGTAGAACGTGACCAGGTCTTCGGGCGTGTCGCCGGTCATCCACTCGATGCCCGCCCGCGGGTGCAGGTTGCGGATGCCCGTCAGCATGTACGGCACGTGGTAGCCCCAGTCGATCTCCTTTTGCAGCGGCAGAATGTACTTGCCGATCACCTCCAGCACCGGGCGGAGGTCGAACTTGGGGTTCTTCAGGAACCCGAGCAGCAGTTCCGTCGGGCAGTTGCCGGCCCCGCGGCCGAGCCCGTACATCGTCCCGTCCACGTAGTTCGCGCCCTTAATGATGCCCTCGACCGTATTGGCGAATGCGAGCTGCTGGTTGTTGTGCGTATGAACGCCGATCTGCTTGGTCTTGATGAACATCTTGTAGCGCTCGATGAGGTAGTGGATCTCCTCGCTGTAGAGCGCGCCGTAGCTATCGACGACATAGGCGGCCAGGGCGTTGGTCTCTTCCTCGATCTGGATGAGGGCCTCGTCCAGCGTCGGCCCGCCCTCGGTGGAGATGGCCATGATATTGATAGTCGTCTGGTAGCCGCGCTCCTCGGCCGTCTTCGCCAGGAAGACCGCCTTGTCGATGTCTTTAACGTATGTAGCGATGCGGATGACATCGACGACGGACTGCTCCTTGGGCAGAATGTCGTCGGCGGAGGATTTGTGGGCGTCCATCATGACGGCGAGCTTGGTGTTGCGCGGTTCCACGCCGGCCGTCACTTCGGCCATCTGCGAATCGTCGCAAAACCGCCACGGGCCGTACTCGTCCGGCGAGAACATGGCCCGACTGTTGCGGTAGCCGAGCTCCACGTAGTCAATGCCGGCCTCGCAGGCGGCGCGATAGACCGCCCGTACCGTCTCGACGTTGAAGTTGGAGTTATTCGTCAATCCGCCGTCGCGGATGGTGCAATCGACGACCTTGATTTCGGGGCGAAACATCGCGACACGCTCCTTATCCATTCGCCCGGGGCGGGGGCTCCGCGTCCCCGCGTCCGGCGCGAGCCACTCATTCTACCACACCGCCCGGGCATGCGAAGCCCGCTTTCGCGGCGGGAGACAAGGGATTACAGGATGATGGGAGTATGGGGAAGAACGGCAACGCCGAGACGACGGCGCAAGCGGCACAGCGGCCGCAGGCTTCCGGTCGTCCCCTCCCGGAATCCCTCGCTCCTCGCAATCCCGTTCTTCTGCTCTGCATGGCGGCAAACGAGGGACGTCATGCCACCCGCCTGCTGTTTCTGCGGACGCAGGGACTATGCGCGTCGTTGGCACGCGGTTATACTGCCCGCGGTCGCCCGGTTGGCACCATCTTGAGCCAGGAGCAAAGAACATGGTTCTTCATCTCGTTCGCATCCTTTTCCTGCTGGTCGTGCTTGCGATTACAGTGTCCTTCTCACTGCAGGACCAGGTGTACCAGAAGGGCGCCGAGTACGTCACGTGGTACATGCTGCTGCCAGCGGGGTTCGCCTTCCTGCTCATCCTGATCGACATGATGTGGCGGCGGAAACGCCTGCAACTGCTCAGCGGTCTGTTCTTCGGCTTGCTGGCCGGACTCATCATCGGCTACGTGCTGACGATGATCGTGGACCTGTTCGTGGCGGTGTATCCGACGCTGCGCGACCACACGGCCGTGCAACTCGTGAAGTTCCTGCTGGGGGCGGCTGCCGTATTCCTGTGCGTGTCGTTCGTGCTGCAGACGAAGGACGACTTCCGGTTCGTGATCCCGTACGTGGAGTTCGCCCGGCAGCGGAAAGGCCCGCGCCCCATGCTGCTGGACACGTCGGCGATCATTGACGGGCGCATCGCGGACATCACGGAAACGCGGATCCTGGAGTCGGAGCTCATTGTGCCCCGGTTCATCCTGGCGGAGTTGCAGGGCATCGCCGACTCCGACGACAAGCTGCGCCGCAACCGCGGCCGTCGCGGGTTGGACGTGCTCAACCGCCTGCGGACAAGCGACAAGGTCGATATCCGCATCGTCGATACCACCACGCAAGCGGTCGAAGAAGCCGACGAAGTGGACGCCAAGCTCGTCGCGCTGGCCGATCACCTCGACGGGCGGATCATCACCAACGATTACAACCTGAACAAGATCGCCCAGCTTCACGAGGTCATCGTGATCAACATCAACGACCTCGCCAATTCGCTCAAGCCAATCGTCCTGCCCGGCGAGACCATGAATGTCAAGATCATCAAGCCGGGCGAAGAGGCCGGCCAAGGCGTCGGCTATCTCGAGGACGGCACTATGGTCGTCGCCGAGCGCGGCCGGGACCACATTGGGCAAGAGATCACGATCACGGTCACGAGCGTGCTCCAGACGTCAGCCGGGCGGATGATCTTCGGCAAGTCGGAGGGCCCCGCGCCGCGCCGGGAGCGCAAGGGATGATCTCTCGGCGCTGAGGACGTTGCATCGTTCGTGGGGACAGGTAAAATGACACGACGACAGGGCCGGTAGTGAGCGCGCCCGATCAGGAGCACGCAATGGCCGATACGTCCCGGACCGACCAGGCCGGGCAGGACAGAAACGCGGGCGATGTTGGCGTCGGGCCGTTCATCACCATCTCGCGCCAATTCGGCTGCTATGGGTTCTCCCTGGGCCTGCTGTTGATGGAGATCCTCAACGACGATGCGGCCCCCGAAGAGACGTGGAGGATCTACCATCGCGAGATCCTCGAGCGGCTGGCGACGGAGACAAACATGGCCGCCGAGCTGCTCGACCGCGAGCAGGCGGAGCAACCGCGACTGCTGGTCGATTTCTTCCGCTCGTTCAAGAAGAGCCGCATTCCGTCCGGCTACGAGATCCGCAAGGGGATCACGACGATCATCCGCGGTCTGGCGATGGACGGACACGCGATCCTGATCGGCCAGGGCGGGGCGCAGGCGACGCACGACCTGCCCAACGGGCTTTGGCTGCGGCTGGAGGCGCCGGAGGAGTGGCGCTGCCGGGAGGTGGCGCTTCGCGAGGGGCTGTCGGAGACGCAGGCCCGCAAGCGGGTGGCCGAGATGGAGAAGCAGCGCGAGGAGGTCCGCAAGCTCTACCGCAAGCAACTGCAGCGCGTGCCCGAGTACCACCTGACCTACGACTGCTCCGTGTTCACGCTCGCCCAGATCGCCCGGCACGTCGTCCAGGCCATGCGCATCAAGGGCCTAGCCTAGCGCCGCTCGCCCTACGGTGGCGGCAACGACGAAACAGGTCTCCACGGATTGGCGGGGGCTGCTCCTCCGCTCCTCTCTGCCCGCGATCCCAGAGCTCCCGACTCCCCACGATCCCGCTCCGCTGTCGCCGTCCTCGCTGCATCGCTGTTCCGTTCTCGCTATTCCTGGACGGTTCGGGACCCGCCCAGATCCGGAATCGGAATCGGGAAAACCCTTCCGCGTGTTTGGGCTATAGGGTATAAGCTTCGGCTCGATAATTGAATGAGGCTGGTCGCCGTACGCCCCGGGAGCCCATCCATGCCGGAATCGATTGAAACATTCGTATCAAAGCTCCAAAACGAGGGGGTCGAGGCGGGCAAACAGGCCGCCGAGAAGATCAAAGCCGACGCCCGGAAAGAGGCCGAACAGATCGTCGCCAACGCCAGGAAACAGGCCGAGCAGATCGCGGCCGATGCCGGAAAGCAGGCCGAGCAGATCCAGGTCCGCGCCAAGACAGAACTCTCACTGGCGGCCCGGGACACGGTCCTGAAGCTCCGCGACAGCCTCGGCCGGGCGATGTCCGCCCTGCTGGCTGAGGGCGCCAAGCGGCAACTCGACGACGCCGACTTCCTCCGCGACGTGCTGAAGGACGTGATCGTCCAGTACGCCAAAGCCGACGCCGAGCAGGCCGGTGAGGTAACCGTGACGCTTGGCGATGAGATGAAGGGCAAGCTCGCAGACTGGGCGAAGTCGGAGTTATCGAAGGCGGTCGGCGGCAAGAACGCGAAGGTGGACATCAAGGGCGGGCTGTCGCAGGCGGGCTTTGAGTACGAGGTCGAGGGTGCGACCGTCGAGGTGACGCTGGATTCGGTGGTCGAGGCGCTTTCGGAGATGCTGAGCGACGCGGTGCGGGAGGTGGTCCAGCGAGGGCTCTCCGAGGGCAAGGACTAAGGACGACGGCCATGGCGGGCCAGCACTACTACCTGCTCGCCGCCCTGCCGGCGCTGGGCGAACTCGGCGTCGCCCCGCCCCTGACGCGCGAGGAGTTCTCGCGGGCCGTCGCCGAGGCGAACGGGCCGGCGGAAGTGGTGCGGGCGCTGCTGCTGAGCGACGACCTGATGCAGCGGGAGGCCATTCTCACCGGCGAGATCGAGCCGGACAACCTGGACCTTGCAGTGCTGACCCCCGCTCAGGCGCGGGGGGAAGCGCCGCTGCCGGCGAAGATCGCCCCGGAGGAAAACGACGACCAAGCCGAGGCCCCTCGCGCCGGGCGTGATGCCGCGTGGGCGGCGTATTTTGCCCACGCCGATGCGGTCGCCCGGCAGACGAGATCGACGTTCCTGCGGGCGTGGGTGGGGTACGAGGTGGCGCTGCGAAACTCGCTCGCCGTCGAGCGCGCCAAGACACTCGGCCTGGAGCCGGGCGAGTACGTGACCGCCCCCCACCTGGCCGATCTTGACGTGGATGTGAGCGAAGTGCTCGCCGACTGGTCGGCGGCCGAGGATCCGCTCGCGGCCCTGCGGGTGCTCGACCAGGCCCGCTGGGAGTGGTTGCGGCAGCGCGAGGCGTGGTTCAGCTTCGTGGACGGTGAGCTTGCCGTGTACGCCGCCCGGCTGATGCTGCTGCACCGCTGGCGCCGGCTGGGAACCGAACGCAAGAAATGATACCTCCGTGGCGAACCGCCTGCCGGACGCGGTCGTTGCTGTTTCTTCCTGCCGCTGCTGTCGGTTGTTCATTGATGGCTGACGGCTGATGGCTGATAGCTAGTGCGAGGTGCACCGTGACTGGACGAATCGTCGCGATTTTCGGAAACATGGTCATCGCCGAGACGAACGAGACCGTCTTCCAGAACTCCATCGGCCACTGCCGCCGCGCCGACGGGGCGGAACTACTCAGCGAGGTGATCCGCGTCCGCGGCAAGCGCGTGGACCTTCAGGTGTTCGAGGAGACGCGCGGCCTCAAAGTCGGCGACCCGGTCGAGTTAGAGGAAGAAATGCTCTCCGTCACGCTCGGCCCGGGCCTACTCGGACAGATCTACGACGGCCTGCAGAACCCCCTGCCGCGGCTCGCCGAGGCGAGCGGGTTCTTCCTGAAGCCCGGGATGTATGTGGACGGGCTCGACACCGAGCGGAAGTGGGACTTCACACCGACCACCAAGGCCGGGGACACGCTGGAGGCCGGCGACCCGGTCGGCACCGTGCCCGAGGGCATCTTCACTCACCAGATCATGGTGCCACTGTCGTGGCGCGGGCAGTTCACGGTCGAGTCGGTCGCGGAGGCCGGGGCGTATCCGGTCACGCACGAGGTCGCGACCGTCGCCGACGCGGAGGGCAACAAGCATCCGGTGACCATGCAGCAGACCTGGCCGGTCAAGCGCGCCCTGTGCGTGTGCAAGGAGCGGCTGATGCCCACCGAGCCGCTGGTCACGCGCGTGCGGATTATCGACTCGATGTTCCCCATCGTCCGCGGCGGCACATACTGCATTCCCGGGCCCTTCGGCGCGGGCAAGACGGTCCTCCAGCAGATCACCTCGCGCCACGCCGAGGTCGATGTCGTCGTCATCGCCGCCTGCGGCGAGCGGGCCGGCGAGGTCGTCGAGACCATCCGCGAGTTCCCCGAACTCGTCGACCCGCGAACCGGCAAGAGCCTCATGGAGCGGACGATCATCATCTGCAACACGTCGGCCATGCCCGTCGCCGCCCGCGAGGCGTCGGTCTATACGGCCGTGACGATGGCGGAGTACTACCGGCAAATGGGGCTCGACGTGCTGCTGCTGGCCGACTCGACCAGCCGCTGGGCGCAGGCCATGCGGGAGGTGTCCGGCCGGCTGGAGGAGATCCCCGGCGAGGAGGCGTTCCCAGCGTACCTGGAAAGCCGCATCGCGGGCTTCTACGAGCGCGCCGGGTCGGTGGAACTCCGCGACGGGCGGATCGCGTCGGTGACGATCGGCGGGTCGGTGAGCCCCGCGGGCGGGAACTTCGAGGAGCCCGTCACGCAGGGGACGCTGAAGGTCGTGGGCGCGTTCGAGGGGCTCTCGCAGGCGCGGGCCGATGCCCGCCGCTACCCGGCAATCGACCCGCTCGAATCATGGAGCAAGTACACGGGAATCATCGACCCGGGGAAGGTGCAGCGCGTCCGCACGCTGCTTCGCCGAGGCAACGAAGTGCGGCAGATGATGACCGTCGTCGGCGAGGAAGGCACCGGCGATGACGACTTCCTGATCATGCTCAAGGCCGAGTTCTTCGACAACTGCTACCTCCAGCAGAACGCCTACGACGAGGTGGACAGCGCGACACCGAAGAAGCGACAGCAGTTCGTCTTCGACAAGGTGCTGCAGGTGCTCGACCTGGAGATCGACTTCGGGAACAAGGACGAGGCGCGGGGGATCATGGTGGCCGCGTCCGATCTGTTCCGCAACTGGAACTACGCCGCGTGGGACGTGGCACGGGACGAGAAGGCCGATGCCGGGGATGAGTTGGCGGAAGATACAGCCGTCGAGGCCCCCACGCCCGGCATGAGCGACGAGTTCAAGCAGATCCTCGCGCAGATCGAGGAGTTCATCGAGAGCAAGCCAAGTGGCGCGCGTGGGCGGCGAACGGGAAGGCAAGAAAGAGACGAAGGCGGAAGAGACTGTGGGGGCGAAGTGACCAGTAAGCGATGGTCAATGACCAAGCAATGACCAATGATCGTTGCGGAAGGAACGTGCGGCGATGAGAAAGTACTATGACGAAATCACCCGCATCGCGGGGAATGTCGTGACGGTGACGGCCGAGGGGGTCGGCTATGACGAACTGGCCGTCGTCGCGATAAAGCGCGGGCCGTCGCTCGCCCAGGTCATCCGCCTGTCGGGCGACCAGGTGAGCCTGCAAGTGTTCGCCGGGACGCAGGGCGTCTCGACAGGCGACAAGGTGCGCTTCCTTGGCCGGGCGATGCACGTGGCCACCGGCGAGCAGTTGCTCGGGCGCGTGTTCAACGGCTCGGGCGAGCCGCGGGATAACCGGCCGGCCGTGCAGGAGGGCTTCGTGGAGATCGGCTCGCCGCCGGTCAACCCCGTCAAGCGACGGCAACCCGACCAGATGATCGAGACGCGCATCCCGATGATCGACATCTTCAACTCGCTCGTCGAGTCACAGAAGCTGCCGATCTTCTCCGTGCCCGGCGAGCCGTACAACGAGCTACTGGCGCGGATCGGTCTCCAAGCCGACGCCGACGTGATCATCCTCGGGGGCATGGGGCTGCGGCACGACGATTACCTCAAGTTCCGCGACGCGTTCGAGGGCGGCGGCGTGCTCGGCCGGACGATCATGTTCATCCACACGGCCGCCGACCCGGTGGTCGAATGCCTGCTGGTGCCGGACCTGTGCCTGGCGGCCGGCGAGAAGTTCGCGCTCGAGGGCAAGCGAGTGCTGGTGCTGCTGACGGACATGACGTCGTTTGCGGACGCCCTGAAGGAAATCGCGATCACGATGGAACAGATTCCGTCGAACCGGGGCTATCCGGGCGACCTGTACACGCAGCTCGCGCGGCGCTACGAGAAGGCGGTGGACTTCGACGGGGCCGGCTCAATGACGCTGCTGGCCTGCGTGACCATGCCCGGCGACGACGTGACGCACCCCGTGCCCGACAACACCGGCTATATCACGGAGGGGCAGTTCTATCTCCGCAACGAACGCGTGGAGCCGTTCGGGTCGCTTTCGCGGCTGAAGCAGCAGGTCAACGGCGATACGCGCGACGATCACCGCGCGATCATGAACGCGTGCATCCAGCTCTACGCACTGTGCGTGGAAAGCCGCGAGAAGCGCGACATGGGCTTCGAGATGAGCGGGTGGGATCGCAAGCTGCTCAGGTACGGCGAGCTGTTCGAGCAGCAGGTGATGAACCTCGCGGTCAACATCCCGCTGTTCGACGCCCTCGACCGGTGCTGGGAGATCCTGGCCGAGTGCTTCGAACCGGCCGAAACCGGCATCCGAAGGGCGATCATCGACAACCATTGGCCCAAGGCCGCGGTGCGCGAGGAAGAAAACGCCGAACCTGCGATGGCAGGCGCATAGGGAGCCGCGAATCCCGGCGCGCCGGAACGAGCGGCGCGAACGGAGTTCGGCATCGGGTTCGCGGAGTTCGCGGCCATTCGGAGACGTGAGTTGGCGCGAAAGATCAAACTGACGCGGCCGGAACTGAAGCGGCAGCGCGGTGCGCTGCAGCGCTTCGAGCGGTATTTGCCCATGCTGAAGCTCAAGCAGCAGCAACTCCAGCTCACGGTGCGCGACGTGCGGCACGAACTGGAACGGCTCGGCTCGGCCGTCGAGCAGGCCGAGGGCCGGTTCGCGCGGTATGCCACCATCCTCCGCGACCTGTCCGGCGTGAACATCCGGGAGTTGGCGAAGGTCGAGCAGGTGAAGACGAGCACGAAAAACGTGGCCGGCGTGCGGGTGCCGCTGTTCGAGGACGTGTCGTTCCCGGCGACCGACTACAGCCTGTTCGCCACGCCGCCCTGGGTGGATAAGGCCCTGGCGGACTTGCGCGAGATCAGCCGGCTGCGGGCCGAGCTGGACATCGTCCGCCAACGCCACCACCTGCTGCTCCGCGAGCTCACCCGCATCGTCCAGCGCGTAAACCTGTTCGAGAAGGTCAAGATTCCACAGGCGCGCGAGAACATCCGGCGGATCCGCATCCACCTCGGCGACGCGATGGCGGCGGCCGTCGCGCGGGCGAAGATCGCCAAAGCCAAGATCGTCATCGCCGAAGAGGAGTACCAGGCGGCCCAAACATGATCGTCCCGATGCGAAAGATCTATGTGGCGGCGCGGCAGGGCGAGCGGAATCGCCTGCTGACGGTCCTGCGCGGGATCGGGGTGGTCCACGTCGCGGCGATCGAGCCCGAGCAGGCCGTCGCCGACGAGCAGACGCTGGCCGACCTGAACGCGCTGCGCCGTGCGGACCAGATCCTCTCGGCCGTCAACCCGGCGGGCGCGTCGCCGGAGGTCACCCCCGCCGACGCCGCCCGCGAGGTGCTCGAGATCGACCGTGCCGCAGCGGAGGCGCGGGGGCGGCTCGCCGCGCTACATCACCAAGCCGCGCAGCTTGAGGTCTGGGGGGACGTTCGCCTCGAGCAGTTCGAGGCCCTGCGGCGAGCGGGGCTCGAGCTGCGCTTCTTCTCGCTACCGCAAGAGGATGTGCCGGCCGTTTCAGCTGAATGCGTAGAGACCGTCGCGGAGCTGCCGGGGCGGCGGGCCCTTGTCGCGGTCATCGACCGCGGCGAAGTCGAGCCGCCTGAGTTGGCCGAACCCGTCGAACTGCCCGCCAAGGATCGCCCGACGCTCCGCGCCGAGGCCGCCGAGATCGACGAGAAACTCAAAGAGAACGCCGAGCGGCTGTGCCGTCTCGCCCACTTGCGGCCGCGGATGCAGGGCGAGCGCGATCGCCTCGCCCAGAAGGCGGAATTCACGGCCACGCTGAACAGCGGCCTCGACGAAGGCGACTTGTACGCCCTGCAGGGCTGGGTGCCCGCTGAAGAAGCCGGCCGCCTCGCTGAGCGGCTGGAGAAGGCGGGAATCGCCGCGGCCGTGCACGAGATGCCGCCGGCCGAGGGCGAAGAGCCCCCCACCCTCGTCCGCTACTCCAAGTGGGCGAAGCCCATCCAGGGCCTGTTCGACATGCTGGGCACGAAGCCCGGCTATCGCGAGGTCGACCTGTCAGGCTTCTTCATGGTCGCGCTTCCGATCTTCGCGGCGATGCTCATCGGCGACGCCGGTTACGGCGCCATCCTGCTGCTGGCGGGGCTCGGCCTCTACGGCAGGCTAACGGCGAAGATGGGCAAGCCCGGCACGCACCTGCTCATCGTCATGGGCGCCGCGACGCTTATCTGGGGCGTGCTGACGGCCAACTACTTCGGGATCACGCCGGAATCGTTCACCGAGGGCGCGGCTGCGCGCCGCACGATGGCAGCGCTCGGCGTCTTGTGGCGGCCGGACCCCAACGCGGCCCGCATGTTGATCATCCAGATCAGCTTCATCTTCGGCACGATTCACCTGACGCTGGCGCACCTGCGGCAGTTCCTCGGGCTGCTGCCGAATCAGAAGGCGATCTCGGAGCTGGGCTGGTGCCTCGTGCTCTGGGCGATGCTGGGCGTGATCTGGCTGCTGTTCTTCGGCCGGGAACCCGTGCCGATGAGCGTTGTCCTGGTGGTGCTGGCGACCGGCGCGGCGATGGCCGTACTGTTCACTCATCCCCAGGGCGGGCCGCTCAAACGCATCGGCATCGGGCTGGCGTCGTCCATCCTGCCGCTGCTGGGTACGTTCTCGGACACAATGAGTTACATCCGCCTGATGGCTGTGGGGCTGGCGAGCTACTACATCGCCTCGGCGTTCAATGGGCTGGGGGCGCAGCTCGCGGATGCGGCGACGTGGCTGGCGGCCGCTCCGGTGATCCTGTTCGGCCACGCGCTGAATCTGGGGCTCGCCGCCATCGCCATCTTTGCCCACGGCGTGCGGCTGAACATGCTGGAATTCTCGAACAACGCCGGCGTGCAATGGGCCGGCTATGCGTACCAACCTTTTGCCGAATCGACAACCACAGGCAAGGAGAGCTGATCCATGGGACCGTTCCTCGGGCAATTGGGACTCGCACTGTCACTGGGGCTGGGCGCACTGGGCAGCGCCTTGGGCATCGGCGCGGCCGGGCGTGCTGCCGCCGGCGCGTGGGCTAAAGAGGCCAAGGCCGGCAAGCCCCTGAACTTCTCGTACATCATTCTGACGGGCATGCCGCTGAGCCAGACGATCTACGGCTTCATTCTGATGCTCGTGGGTCTCAGTTCACGCGTGTACGACGCGGAGCTGCTGGCCGCGAACGCGGGGGCGTTCCTCAGCATCGGCATCGCGTGCGGTCTGGCGGAGATGTTCAGCGCGTGGATGCAGGGGCTGATCGGCGCCGCGGGCTGCCGGGCCCTCAGTGAAGGCGAAGGCAAGGGCCTGGTCTTCATCATCATCGCGATGGGCATCGTGGAAACGGTCGGGCTGTTCGGCTTCGTTTTCCTGCTGCTCGTCCTGCCGTAAGCACGCCCTCATGGGTACGACGGGTTGCTCGCAACCCGCGTCGCGCACGGTCCCTCAGGGACCGTGGCACCCTCGGCACAAACATGCCCACGGGTCGCGGCCCGTGGGCTTTGCTTGCGCGCTCGCCTTACTTCCCCGTCGCCCCCAGTGACGGCTCCGACCTGCGCCAGTGGCGGCGGAAGAACTCCATCGCCACCTCCGGCTGCCGCTGATGCCCCAGACCCGGGAGCACTTTCGACTCGACGCTGAACCCGCGCGCCCGCAGGTAGCGGATGGCGTTCTCAGACTGCAGCACGATGGCCGCCGGGTCGTTCTCGCCATAGTAAACGAACACGTTCGTCCGCTTGGCCTCCTCGGGGTACCAGCCATCGGTGTTGCCTTCGCTGAAGTTGCAGTTGCGAGCGACGACGGCCGAGAAAATGCCCGGGTGCCGCAGACCGACCCAGTACGTGGGGAACCCGCCGCCGGAGAACCCCGTGATCATGATGTTGGCCTTGTCGATGTTGTAGCGGTACCCGAGGAAGCTGATGATGCTCAGGATCAGCCGCTCATCGGCGAACATGCCCACCAGCGGCCCGTCGCCGAGGATGCCGTCGGTGGCGCCCAGAATGGGGGCGACGACGATGCACCCGTGCTTTTCGGCGAGCATCTTCCATTCGCGGACGTGGTGCTCGGCCACGTCGAACGGCGGCGTCCCGTGGCACGAGACGATCATCGGCGCGGGCTTGTCATGGCTATACGTGCTCGGGACGTAGTAGTAGTAGCCCCCGCCGGTGACCGGGTCGCGCTCGTAGCGGTGCGGGACCGGGGCCTGCTCCAGGTGGTGCGGCACCGGGCAGCCCGCCAGCAGCCCCGCCAGCGGGGCGAGCAGCAGCAGTTGTCTCCAACTCGTCATCCTATACCCCTTCGTGGGGAGCCGAACGTTCGCGACAGGATACCAAATCGGCCCCCTGTGCCGGAACACTCGATCAGGGATTGCCCGGATTCGCACAGCCTCCGCCGGTTCACGGCGAATAGCTTCTCAAAACCGGCAGTACACAAACCAATCCGTCGAGGCCCTATTTCCTTCGCCCCGAGCGGGTCGAGGCCCCCAAAACGCCTATGGACAGATCGTAGCCCCACACGAAGGACAGCGCGAACAGCCGACGGGCGATTCGATGCTCGCCCCGCACCGCGGACAGCGGCTTTCCCCCACCAGTTCGCCGGTTCCGCGGGCCATCGGCTGGTCCTGCCGGCAGCCGTCACGATAGACCGTCACGCCTTTGCAGCCCAACTCGTGGGCCAAGCGGTACACTTCGTCCACGGCCGCCGGTTCCGCCTCGTAGGGCAGGTTGATCGTCTTCGAGATCGCGCCGTCCAGCGCCTCCTGGAAAGCAGCCTGCATACGGACGTGCCACATGGGCGCCACGTCGTGGGCAATGACGAACCGCTCGCAAGCCTCCTTGTCGAAGCCCTCGATCCGCGACAGCGGCTCGCCCTCAGCCAGCCGCCGGCCGACGTCCTCGCTCCAGAGGCCTCGCTGCTCCGCGTAACGACGAAACGGCGCGCTGACCTCCAGCATCTGCTGCCCTTCCAGCACGTGCCGCATAAACGCCAGCGCGTAGGCCGGTTCAATGCCGCCGCTGCATCCGGCGAGGATGCTGATCGTGCCGGTCGGCGCGATGCACGTAACGGCCGCGTTGCGCATCGGGCGCCCACGCTCGTCCCACACGCTGCCCGCGAAGTTCGGAAACGTCCCGCGCTCCTTCGCCAGCGCCTCGCTCGCGGCGAACGCCTCGTCGGCGAGCAGCTTCGCGACCCGCCGGCCGAAGTCGATCCCCTCGTCACTGTCGTACCTGATGCCCAGCCTGAACATCGCGTCGGCGAAGCCCATGATGCCAAGGCCAATCTTGCGGTTGCCGCGGCAGAGCTGTTCGATCTCGTCCACGAGATAGCTGCTCGCGTCGATCACGTCGTCGAGGAACCGCACGCCGAGGCGAACCATCTCGCGGAATGCGTCTTCGTCGAGCCGGCCGCCGCGAACAAACTTGCTCAGGTCGATCGAGCCGAGGTTGCACGCCTCGTATGGCAGCAGCGGCTGTTCTCCGCACGGGTTCGTCGCCTCGATGCGGCCGAGCTTTGGCGTGGGGTTGTCGCGGTTCACGCGGTCGATGAGGCACACCCCCGGCTCGCCCGTCTGCCAGGCGTTGTGCACGATGCGGTCCCACAGCTCGCGGCGGGTCACAGCTTGACGGCCCAAGTCGCCGTCGGCGGACGGCAGATCGGGCAGGCCGTAGTGCTCCACGTCCAGCTCGCGCGGCAGCAAGAACCGTTCGCCCGTGCGCGGATTCACGACGACGTGCGGCGCGTCGCCGTCGTCGACGAGGTCCTGCATGAAGCGGTCGCCGACCTTGACGGAGATATTGAAGTTCTCGAACTCGCCCGGCAACTGCTTTGCGGAAATGAACTTAAAGATGTCTGGGTGTTCGATGGACATCATGCCCATGTTGGCCCCGCGGCGGAACGCCCCCTGCTGGATCGCCCGCGTCGCCTCGCAGAGAACCCGCCAGAAGCTGATCGGCCCGCTGCTGCGCCCGCCGGACGAATGGATGTAGTCGCCGGTCGGACGTAGCCGGTCGAACGAGAAACCCGTACCGCCCCCGGCCTTCTGGATTAGCGCCGTGTGCTTCACGGACTCGAAGATGTCATCCACGCTGTCATCAATCGGCAGAACGAAGCAGGCGCTCAGCATGCCAAGCGTTCGGCCGGCGTTCATCAGTGTCGGGCTGTTGGGCAGGAAGCGCGTGCTGCGCATGGCCTGGAGGAACTTCGGCTCCCACTGTTGCGGATCCGGGTCGACCGCAGCGATCCTGCGCGCGACGCGATCAAACATCTGTTTGGGCATTTCGGTGACCTGCCCGGATTCATCCCTGATCAGGTAGCGGGCGCGAAGCGTTCGCAGGGCGTTCTCCGTCAGCGAAGGCACCTTGCCGTTCGTCATGCTCTGCCTCCTGCAACCCGCTCACGCTATTGTAGGCCGGCGCGGACCGACCGGCCGCGCGAGCGTTCTTGCGCGCGGCGCGAGATTCACTAAACGAACGCACGCCGAAGTGACGAGAAAAAATTGAACTTATTCTTGCGTGCGAAACACGAGCCTTTGTAAAAACTAGCTTGAGTGGACTTTCTTCGAAGCTGTTGGTCACTATGGAAGGAGACAACTATGGCGAAGAAGAAAGCAAAGAAGAAGGCTGCGAAGAGGAAAGTCGCCAAGAAGAAGACGAAGAAGCGCAAGGCGACCAAGAAGAAGAAGACCGCGAAGAAGAAGTAGCGCAGCCGAAGCAAGTCACGCAGTAGCCGCTGATTCTTCTGTGCAGCGGCGCCCCGAAAGGGCAGAACAGATGCAGGCGGCGGATGTCAGGCCACGGCGACACCCGCCGCCCTTTTTTGCGCCGGGCCCCTTCGCCACCTACGGCCAGCCGCCCGCGTGCCTGCATGCTTGTCTGCCCACACGCCCGCTCTATAATGCTCCTCGTGCGATCGATCGCGATCATCAATCAGAAAGGCGGCGTCGGGAAGACGACGACGGTGGCGAACCTCGGCGCGGCCGTCGCCACACTCGGCAAGCGCGTCTGCCTGGTGGATCTCGACCCGCAGGCGCACCTGACGCTGCATTTCGGCGTTGAGCCAAGCAAGTCACAACTCTCTATATATGAGTCGCTTACGGTTGATGCGCCGCTTGCCTCGGCGGCCGTTCAACTCCGGGATGGCCTCGCCCTGATTCCCTCTTCGATCGATTTGGCGGCCGCCGAAGTGGAACTCGCTGCCCGCGTCGGACGCGAACAGATTCTCTCCGACCGGATCGCGGCGGCCGACCTGCCGCACGACCTGCTCATGATCGACTGCCCGCCGAGCCTGGGGCTGCTCACCCTCAACGCACTGGCGGCCGCCGAGGAAGTGTACATCCCGCTGCAGCCGCACTTCCTCGCGCTACAGGGGCTCGGCAAACTGCTCGAGACGGTCGCGCTTGTGCAGCGGCGCATCAACCCGAGCCTTCGCGTGTCGGGGGTGATGCTGTGCCTGTATGACATGAACACGCGCCTGGCAAGCGAGGTGATGGCCGACCTCGAGAGCTTCGTTGCCTCGGCGCGCAGCGGCAACACGCCGTGGGCGGGCATGCAGATTTTCCGAACGGTCATCCGGCGCAACGTCAAGCTCGCGGAATGCCCGTCGTACGGGATGACGATCTTCGACTACGCGCCGAATTCGCACGGCGCCGAGGACTACCGCGCCCTCGCCGAGGAATTCCTGGAACGACTCGACGGCCCCCCCGCCGCCGACGCAACGGGCGGCGAAGCAACGCCGCTCCGAGAAGCACGCGCATCCGAGACCGCGGGCGACCGTTCGGTCACGGCACCGGCCCCATCCCCCGATCCGCAACCGGGTCAGCCCCAGGCTCCCCATCCCCCGGCACAGGCAGAAAGCGCCTCGGAATGAAGGCCCTCATCTCACGGCGCCGCGCGTTGAGCCGTTTCCTCCCGACCGTGTGCGTGCTGCTTTGGGTGTCGGCGTTCGTCGCTACGCATGTGCCCGCGCGCCGGGTGCCGCCGACGCAATTCAGCGACAAGACACTCCACGCGGTTGGTTACTTCGCGCTCGGCGTCGCGTTCCTGATGGCGATGTGGTCGCGCGGCGTCAGTTCGCGAACCCGCGCTGTGGTCGCGGCCTGCGTGATCCCCGCATACGGCGCCCTCGATGAACTGACGCAGCCGCTGGTCAATCGCACGGCCGCCTGGAGCGACTGGGCGGCGGACCTCGTGGGCGCCGCGGCCGCCATCACGGCGCTCGAGGGAGTACTGTGGCTGATGCGCCGGTTCGGCGGCGCTCGCCGCGGCGTTGACGGGTCCCCAGGCCCGAAGTAGCCTGAGACCGTGGCGGAAACCATCTACATCATCGACGGGCATTCGCAGATCTACCGGGCGTACTTCGCCCCGTTCCGCGATCTGACCAGCCCCGACGGCGAACCGACGCGGGCGACGTACGTCTTCTGCACGATGTTGCTGAAGCTCATCGAGGAAGGCTGCCCCGACTACCTCGCGATGGCCGTCGATGGACCCGTCGAGAAGCTCGACCGCCGCAAGGTCTATGCCGAGTACAAGGCCAACCGCCCACCCATGCCCGACGACCTGCTGCCGCAGGTGAACCGCATCTACGAGATCGTCGAGGCGATGCACATACCCATCCTGCGGACGGAAGGCTACGAGGCGGACGACGTCATGGCGACGGCCGCGGAGAGACTCGTCACCAAAGACCACAGCCTCGTCCTCGTCAGCCGCGACAAGGATCTCGACCAACTCGTCGGCGAGCGCGTGGTGCTGTACGACCCGATGAAGGACGAAACGTTCGACGCCGACGCCATCCGCAAACAGAAGGGCTACCCGCCCGGGAAGGCCGTCGAAGTCCAGACGTTGATGGGCGACTCGACGGACAACATCCCGGGCGTGCCGGGCGTCGGCCCGAAGACGGCCGCTCGCCTGATCGGCAAGTACGGCTCGGTCGACGAGGTGCTCGCCCACGCCGATGAACTGACGCCGAAGCTTCGGGAGAACGTGCTGGCCAGCCGCGAGGCAATCAAGACCTCGCGGAAGCTCGTTACGCTGAACCGCGATGTGCCGGTCGAGTTCGATCTGGAGGCGATGCGCTTTGGCGGCGTGCGTGCGGAGGCGCTGCGGCCGATCTTCGAGAAGCTCGGCTTCAACCGGCTGCTCGAGCGGCTCGACTTGCTGCCGAAGGCCGAGGAGAACTCGAATCCTTCCGGCAACAGCCCGGCCCCCCCGCCGAAGAGGAATCGCCGCCCGGACGGCCCGACGACGGTCGCGGACATCGAATGGCGCTGCGTCGATACGCCCGAGGCGCTCGCGGCGCTGGCGAAGGAGCTTCGCGGCGTAAAGCGGCTGGCCGTCGATACCGAGACCACGGCCACGCGCCCGATGTGGGCGGAACTCGTCGGCGTGTCGCTCGCGTGGGAGCCGTTCCGCGCGGTGTACGTGCCGGCCCGCGGCCCCCTGGGGGCGCAGACCCTCGACATGGACGCCGTCCGCGACGCGCTCGGGCCGGTCCTCGCCGACCCAAACGTCGAGAAGGTCGGCCAGAACCTCAAGTACGACCTCATCGTCCTCGCCAACGCCGGCATCACGCTCGCCGGGCCCATGTTCGACACCATGATCGCCGCCCACGTGCTCGACTCGTCCCGACCCAGCTACGCCCTCGGCGCCCTCACGGCCGAGTTCATCCGCCACACCTGCGTGCCCATCGAGGAAGTCATCGGCCGCGGGCGAAAGCAGATCACGATGGACGCCGCTCCCGTCGAGACCGTCGCCCCCTACGCGGCCGAGGACGCGGAAGTCACGCTGCGGCTGGCCGATACCCTCGCCGAGAAGCTCACGGCCGAGGGGCTTACTGACCTGTTTGCAGACCTGGAGATGCCGCTGCTGCCGGTACTCGCCCGCATGGAGCAGGCGGGCGTGCTCGTCGATCCGAAGGCGCTCAAGCGGCAGGAGACGGAGTTGTCGAAGCAAGCGGACGCCCTTCGCGAGCGGATCGTGGCGGCCGCCGGGCACGACTTCAACCCCGACTCGCCCAAGCAGCTCGGCGAGGTGCTCTTCTCCGAGATGAAGATGCCCGTGCTCAAGAAGACCAAGACGGGGGCAAGCACGGACCAGTCGGTGCTCGAGCAGTTGGCGGTGGATCACGAGTTGCCCGGGTTGGTGCTCGACTACCGGCGGCTGATGAAGCTGATCGGCACGTACCTCAAGGCGCTCGCCGCGTGCATCCACCCGCGCACCGGCCGCGTGCACACCGTCTTCCATCAGGCGGGGACCTCGACCGGGCGGCTGT
>Ga0272441_10003580_pt1 | contig 29359 bp, 20 predicted proteins | sample SSMProp6N_FD_193582 | JGI IMG/M metagenome (GOLD analysis project Ga0272441, IMG submission 193582) | Marine sediment archaeal communities from Little Sippewissett salt marsh, Falmouth, MA, United States - SSM-Prop-6N | ecosystem: Environmental > Aquatic > Marine > Wetlands > Sediment ... | reverse complement strand
TGATCCACTCGGTCTTCAGGATCCCGGATGGACCCACGGTATTGGAACCGATCGGATGTACCCTCCCTATGGCACGAAGGGCGTGGACCTAGACCCCGTGAAGTTGCCGACGAAACCGAGTTGGTGCAGAAAATGCGCGGTTCTCTTGTTCGCTTCCGCCGAGCCCACATGGGGCTCGACGTGGATGGCCGTCGAGATTGCAGATGATGAGGGATGCGATCTGGTTCATATAGCCACATTGGCGCAGTTTAAGCACCTCATCGGAGACGGCTGCTATCGACGCATCCTGATCATCGCTGAAGGGGTGGATCTCGTCGGCCGCAAGATACCTAAATGGCCTTGGACCGCCCCATGGGCGACTCTGGGCGATGCTGATCCTGGAATTCTAGTTGACCCTGGAAGTGATGTTGCGCTTACTCCGGGTGAGCTGCGTAACATGCCCAAGAGTTGTGGTTGTTTGGAGGAGGTGGAGCTGTTTGCGTGCTATCAGGCGTTTGGCAGGCGCTCTGCTGCGTGGTCAGATGCTTTTGGCGAGGATGTTGATGTCAAAACGTATTCAGGAGAGTGCACACCAGTTTTGCGGTGGTTGATCGAATGAGAAGCACGACTGTTTGGTATGTGGTGGGGGGCTTCGTGTTGGCGTCTGTGGTTGTTCTGTATATACCGAACGGATGCCAGTCGCGCGCTCGGAAGGGGCTCCGGCTGGTCCGGAAGATCCACGAAATCGAGGACGGACTTCGTCGTGGTGATAAAGCTTCTGTGCGCGCCCTTGTGGCGGAGATGGACCGCAGCCCGCGCGGTGATAATTGGTATGTATTGGCCAGACGATACGTGGTGCTCCCGCCGCGACACATGTGCCCTGCTCTGTTGCACAGGTGGCTGTCCGAGAATCAGCACGCTTTTGAGTACAATGCTGGTTTGCGGAAATTCTGTATACCGAACTCCCCTGGCTCAGATCGTTTCGCGTACGTGCCACTGCAGACCATTGATAGGTCGGGCATAGCAGTCTATGAGGAGTGTCGCACGTTGCTTGAAGCAGAGGATCACATACGAGCTATGTGCGCAGTGCTCTCGCAGCATGGCGAGGAGTACGAACTCCGGGACGGGTTTCTGTTCATCAGTCAGCGTCTCAGTCAGGATGCGCAGTTGCTTGCGAGCTACACTCGCCAAGCTGAGCAGATGCGGGCGACGCTGGAGCACGAGCCGCGGTAGCTCAGATCGCGGGGTGCCGTGGATGTTCCATAGAGAGCAAGGGTCTTGACAAACCAACGGTTGAAGGGTGCCTTCCGCACAACCCTGATCGCTGTTGAGTGAGACGGCCCCTCGTCAATCCAGCACGACTCGCCGCTTCAGGCGGCCGGTGAGGTGGCTGACGCTGTCGGGGCTCAGGACGTGATCTTTGAGCGCTTGGCAGGCCCGGCTCAGCTGGGCGGCGATGTCCGGCTGCTGAGCCAGGTCTTGGCCCGTCAGCCCGGCGATCTGCTGCTTCAGCCGCGATAGCTTCGGGGGCGCGGTTCAGGAGCCGAATAGCACCTGAAACGCGGTTACATCATGCATGTCGACGTCTGCGTCGTCATCCATGTCCAGGCAACTGCAGTCAGGCGGCAGGATATCGGGTCCGCCGAGGCAATCGGGCAGAAACGCGAACTCCGCCTCGTCGATTTCTCCGTCACAGTTGCAGTCTCCCGGCACCAGGCTGGTCGGGTTGCAGAAACTGAGCGTGATCGTCGTTTCCAGGTAGATGTCGTCGAAGTAGGTGGGGCCGAAGCCGCTGCTGCCGCCGGACGTCTTGATGTAGAAGGTGCGCAGCTCGCTGGCATCACCGGAGCGGAACTCGAAGGTCTCATCCCCATCGGAAGCGGCCAGCTTGTCCGCCGCGGATGCGGTTGCGCCTGGCATGTCGTTCATCCAGATTTCGCAGCAATTGCCCTGTGTGTCCACGCGAATCCACACATTGTACCACGTGTCAGCGCTGAGTTGGCAAAGCGTCTCGTAGTTGCCACCATCGTCGTCCCAGACGCGCAGGTCGAGGTTGGGCGCGCTGTTTGCCATTCCCAGTTCGGGGGCAAAGTCGCTGTACTCGCTGGGATTGGCGTTTGGTGACAGGCCCACCGAAAACGTCTGCTTGTTGGCCACGCGCATCCGGAAGAACAGCACGCGGCTGGTGTTGTCCGGGCAGCTGAGGTTCTCAGCCGCCAGAGCCTTGCGCAGTACGGACGATGCGGACGGCACGTACAGGCACTGATTGAATGGGTCGGCGGGATCCACCACAACCGCGTTGTCGCCCCCATTGGATACCCAGTCGTCCTGCCCACCGACGGGCCCCAGGACTTTGTCCGAGAAGTCGTCAAACAACCGGTACTCCGCCCGCGCGGTTCCGGTCCCCGCGATGAGTGATGAAACGAGAGCTGCTGTGAGGCAGAGAGTTACGGTGTGCTTCGCATGCATCTTCGGTCCTCCGCGGCAACCGCGATTCACTGTTGAGCCCGGGCGCACACGCCGGCGTGGACACGGTGGAATCGCGGACGCTGTACCAAGATCGTCGTCGGGGAGAAGCTACGGGCTTCCGCTTTCATCGCACGCAACGCATCCACGACCATGTCGGTGGCCTGCGCCGGCGGTGCTCATTGTCCGCATCAGCCTGTTGGCCGTATCGCCATCGGCATCGCGCCGGCAATCGCGATGCCCGCAAGTGGACTAATGCTACCACAAAATCGCGTCAGAGTGCGTCGAAATGCGAGGCATCGCGAAAACGGCGAATCATGCTAAAGTGCTGCCAGTGCTAGGCTTCTAGGGCCAATCGGTCAGGTCGGATCCTGGTTTCCCAGGCCGCTCGTCGCGCGTTCGATCGAGAAGCCGAGATCGCCGCTGAGCATGCGAGGGCGCACGAAGAGACGCCACCCGTCTCAGAAACATGCTCGCCGTCGGCTGTCACGAAGCGGGCCCAGGAGGTTCGAATCCTCCGATTCCACCGAACGCCTTGCTTACTCCGCTACGTTGGGTGTGTCCGACTCGGCTGATTCCTCCACGTCGGTATCGGGCTGGCTTTCTTTCAATGCTTCTGCCTCGGCTTTGACCTTCAACTCGACGACGCGCGTCATCGTCATGCGCTTGACGTTCAGACGGTAGTCGCCGCCGCCGGCGATGGCTTGCTCGAATTCGGCGGCGCTGTGCACCGGCTGGTCGTTGACGGAGAGGATGATCTCGATCGGCGTGATACCGGCGACGTTTGCCCGGCTGCCGCGCTCGACCTTGGACACGATCACGCCGGGATCGTCCGGCTTGCAGCGGAAGTAGCGCCGGACTTCGTAGGTCAGGTCGCGGACGGTCAGGCCGGCGGCCTTCGATTTGAACCGCTTGGCGGAGTTGTAGTGGGCCGGGCCCTCGATGACGACGAAGTCCTTGCGCAGGATTTCGCCGTCGCGGAAGACCTCGGCGGTGAACTTCTTGCCGAAGCCGATGTCGGTCAGGGCCCGAGTGAGCGCGTTCTCCACCGCTCCCCACGGCTGCACGTTTTCGAAGTATTCAGGTGGCACCTGATCGCCGGCGCTCCAGAGTTGTTCCATCATCCCGCTCATCGACCTCGTGTCTGCAAGCTGGATCTCGAGCGGCTTGGGCTGATCCTCGATGTGCAGCCGCAGGAGCACGTCGCCGATCTCGAGACCGCCGATGGCGGCGGGCGAGTCGGGGTAGAGGTAGGTGACGATTGCACCAGTCGTACCATTGGCGGTTTGGTCGGCGATGCCGTTCATGCGCGCCAGGTCAGCCGTCATGGACTGGAGTTCGACGCCAAGCCATGCAAGGCGATTCTCCTCTTCCTCGGTCAGCGGTCGGTTTTCGGGGTCGACGGCGGCGAGGCCGGCAGCCAGAACGCCGGTGACGTATTCGCCCGCGAGCAGTGTCGCGCCGCCGCTCGATTCCATGCTATACCAACTCTCTTCGCTGGCGATGTGGCGTCGCTTGGCGATCGGAACGGCCAGCAAGCGGCCATCGAGCGTGTACAGGAAGTTGAGCGCGACGACCTCGCTCGCGTCCCAACGGCGCTGGGCGACGCTCGTGGCTGCCGAGTTTGCGGGGTAGACCTGACGCCGCCAACCGAGGTGGAGCGAGTCGATACGATCACGCCAGCAGTACACGTTGCGCGATTCCCCCAGTACGCGGATCTGCGCCTTGAGCAGCAGCTGACTCTCGTACTCGCGGATCGGCCGCGTTTCGAGGGCGACCTCCCCGCTGAGCGGCTTCGCAAGCTTGGCGAGGAATGCACCATAGTCCTTCAGTGTGCCGGCGAACGTGGCCTCGACCTCCGTGCCGTTGTCCCGGAACAGGCGAATCGCCTCGAGCCGAGCCGTCACCTTTGGACGCAGGTTCGCCAGCACGAGCGCTGTCTGATCGTCGACGAGCACGGCGGTGCCGTTCCACTCGGTGACCGCATCGCCATCATCGCTTGAGCGGTAGAAGTCGTATGGCGAATTGGCGGACGAGCGCGGGCTGCGGAGCCGCAGTTTGGCCCGCAGGAGACTCTGCGACACGGCCTGCTCGACACGGGAGAGCGCGGCCTCCATCTCGGCGGCGGAAACGGTCGGCCAGTCGGCCGGCGTCTGCCTCCAGCTCTCGCCAAGCGGGAGGTTCTGGCGGCCGGTCATGTAGACCGGTACCCCTTCACGATCAACGCACAGGCCACTTTCCCCCTGGTTGAAGGCGATGTGGCCGTCCGGGGCGCGCTCAACGCCGAGGTGCTTGGTCATGCGGCTGACCTTGGTCTTCCAGATGCTGTTCTCGTGGGCGAGCGCCGCGAGGAAGTAGGGCCCTTCGCGCGAGGTGTCAAAGGCGAGCGGCCGGCGGCCCTTCAGCGGCTGGGCCAGCTTGAGGAAGATCGCGTCGCGATCGCGCCCGTAAGCTTCGATTTCCGCCGCGACGACCTCCTCGCCGGCTCGCACCATGATCTGCTTGATGAAGCGCGGATGCAGCGTCGGGTCGGCGGTGAGCACGCGGTTATCGGCCAGGAGGAAGCCGGGGAACTCGGCCGGACGCTCCTCCTCGACGCAATCCCCCCAGTCGTTGAACCAGCCCGCCGTCGCGGCCTGCAACCTCGACATCCAGTTCCAGTCACGCTCGGGCACTTCGCCCTTGTCGCTCTGAATGGTGAGCTCGACGACGACAAACGAGCCGGCCAGTTTCTCGGCGATCTTCGCCAGCTCGGGCGCCGTCGTCGCATCGTCCTCTTCAGCAGCGAGCGTCGCCGGCAGCGCTGCCAAGAGCAGCGCCGCAAGCAGCAGTATCGAGGTTTTCGCGTTGCGCATGAGTTGTGATCCTCCCACCGTTGATTATTCCTTGGAGTAGTCGCGAGCGAAATCCAGAACCAGTTGCCGCATCAGCCCGTCGCGCAGCACGACCATCAGCACGCGGTGCCGCTGGGTGACGTCGGCGACAAGCCCCTCGTGAATCTTCTTGATCTCCTCGATCGTCTCCACCTTCTTGCCATCGATCTTGAGGATGATGTCGCGCTCGCTGAGGCCGGCCGACGACGCATTCCCGGGGTACTTGACCGCGAACACGAACACGCCTTTCTGCCGGTGGAAATACAGACCCGGGTTGTCGAACTGGTTGATCCCCTTGATGGAGAAGTCGAACCGCTCAAGCGCGTATTCCTCGCCTTCGACGGCACCCTTCTCGCGCGGCGTTAACTCCACGCTGAGTTCCTCGCCGCCGCGCACAATCGCGAGCGTGAGGGCCTGTGCCTTGGGCCGCAGGCCGAGCCAGCGGCGCAGCGCGGGCAGGTCTTCCTCGGTCAGGGCGGTAACGGGGTGGCCGTTGACGCTGACAATGCGGTCCTTCGGCTGGCAGCCGGCGCGGCGTGCGGGACTGTCGGGGTCGGTGCCGGCGACGATGACGCCTTCGGTGGCATCGAAATACATGTCGCGGTTGAAGTCCCGCAGTGGCTGGAGCTGCAGGCCGGTCCAGCTCCAGTCGACCTTGCCGTGCTCGCGCAATTGCGGCAGCAGCAAACCGATGGTTTGCGATGGGATGGCGAAGCCCAGTCCGTCACCCATCATGATCCCCCGCGAGTTGATGCCGACGATTTCGCCCACCGTGTTGACCAGTGGTCCGCCGGAGTTTCCGGGGTTGATCGCCGCATCGGTCTGGATGTAGAGGCTGTATTCGCTGACCTGCTCGAGATAGCGGCGTGTGCACGAGACGATGCCGATCGACACGGAACGGTTGAGCCCCCAGGGTGCTCCCATCGCCATCACGAAGTCACCCTCCTTCAACGCGGAGGAGTCGGCCAGGATGGCGTGGGGCAGTTGGGGTTGCTTCTCATTGAAACGCAGTCGCAGGAGGGCGAGGTCGGTGTCCTTGTCGAAGCCGACCACCTCGCCGGTTGCGTGGCGGCCGTCGGAAAGCAGGCAGCGCACGCTCTGCGCTTTGTCGATCACATGCCAGTTCGTCAGCACGTCGCCATCGGGCGAGACGATCACGCCACTGCCGGTGACCAGTTCGGATTCGCGCTTGCCCTGCTCGTTTGTTTCGCGGACACAGCGGACGTACACGACCGCGGGGAAGACGCGCGCCTTGGCATCCTGCACGATGGCTCGGAAATCCGGGTAGTCGGTGACGGCCGGCGGAAGGCCGTCCTGGCCCCGCGCGAGCCCGCCCAGACAGAGACTTAGCATTCCGGCAATGGTTGCGAGACGTGTGATCTGCATGTGCCCCAGCCTCCGGTGTGTGTCAGCTCCCCCATGTGGAGAGACCGGCTTGGATGATGTTCACTCGCAGGTAGTGTAATCGGTGCGTGGGTGGAGTCCAGCCAGGACACCTGCCCAAGATCGGTCGCCCGCGAGAATCGCCGGCTTCGGTCCTCATCCGTCACCGAGAACACACCGCGCCCCTGTAGCGCGCGGCGTGGAGCGTGTAGGACCACGGTACACGGTAGTCTCTTGGCTGGTAGACAACAGTGGGCACAGACTTGTGTTGCAGTGTGGAAACGGCGTGGTCGGGCTTGTTTTCTTCCTTCAGGGCGCCCGGAGGATGGTACCGCGTTTTTCCGTATGGTGGGCGAACGTAGGGGGATGGTCTCTACCGCTTCTTTCGGCCGCGTTTCTCCCAGGCGGGGATGCGGGCGTCGCGAATCCGAAACGCCAGCCACACCGCGCAGAGGACGGCGCCCAAGCCGGTGGCAATCCCGAACAGCAGAATGAACCCCGACAAACTCAGCGCGGCGCTCCTCGTTTGCGAATCAGCGGCCTGCTCGGCGGCGGGCCCTTCCGTGATCCGCGATAGCCACACGAGGGCTGCCGACACCACGGCGCAGCCAGCGCTCAACGCCGCGATTCTCCACATGGGCCAGCGCTTCGAACGACTCTTCATGTGAGCCCCGATGAGTTGCCGGCGTGACGCTGTCGCGACCGCCGATCAGGGTGTTCCTTTACCCTCCACGCTACCCCGGCACGCCGACATGTCAAGCAGGTTGGAAGCGGACGGTCCCGTTGGGGGGCGGCGGCCTCGAACGATGGACGTGAGCCACAGGCCGTAGGCTGTGCGTTCATGGCTTCCAAGCCGATGGCTTTGGCCGGCGAACGTGGGGAGCGACAGACCGGAGAGGGGTGCCCGGGCGAGGCGGTGTCGTCTCTGGCTTACGGCTTGTAGCTCGTGGCTAACGGCTCGATGATGTTCGTCCGCTAAAGCCACGGGGAGTGGACAGGCGATGAGAGAGAACCTCGGCGTGGTGAACGCCCCCAAGGGGACTCGAACCCCTGTCGCCGGCTTGAAAAGCCGGTGTCCTAGGCCTCTAGACGATGGGGGCAGCGTTCTGTCAGCAACCTTTGATCATAGACCCCGTCCGTGCGATCGTCAATCATCGCCCCGCACGGCGTCAGGCCCCTCGATCAGGACTGCGGCAGCGTGAGGGCCTGCCCCCACCGGCCGGCGCAGGCAAACTCGCGGACCGCTCGACGTTGACGGGGGGCCTGCTCACGCTCGCGCAGCTCAGCCGGTAGATCGTTGCGGTCACCGTAGTATCCGACAGCCATCATCGTGGCGGGGGCGTGTGTATCAGGAAGCCGGGCCGCGGCTCGCGCCTTGTCGGGGTCAAACCCCGCCATCTGGTGAATGTGCAGGCCGAGCGCTGTGGCTTGCAGGGCCAGGCTGGCGACGGCCTGGCCGACGTCATACCAGGCGTGCGCGTTCATCTGGCCATTGCGCTCGAAGTGCAGTCTGACCGCCGACAGAATGAGCACCGGCGCACGGCCGGCCCACACGCGATTCGCATCGATCAGGCATTCCGCGAGTCTCTCGAAATCGGCCGGCTGGTCGCGTGTGGCGACGACGAACGCCCACGGCTGCTCGTTGTAGCAGGAGGCTGCCCAGCGTGCCGCTTCGAGGAGGCTCGCGAGATCGTGTTCGGCTACGGGCCGGTCGGAGAACGCGAGTGGGCTCCAGCGATCACGCTGGAGCGAGTGAATCGGAAACTGCGTGTCTGCGGGTCGATTCATGCCATGCTCCTCGTTGCGCCCCCGTCCCGATCGCACCCATCGCGCCGGCTGTCTGCAGGGATTGTAGCTGGCTCGATGCTGGCGTCCGCGAATTGGCTCGGCGAGCGCACAGTAGCGGACGGGGATGGCCATCCATCCTTTCACGCTGCCTGGAGTCGGTCGGAACAGAAGGAAACCCGGCACGGTTGTCGATGACGCCGGTGCCGGGTTCGTGGTCGATGTTGCAGGTCGGGGGCTATTCGTCGTCGTCGTCTTTGGTCTTGTGTTGGGCGACGATCTGTTGCTGCACGTTGGGCGGCACGATGTCGTAGTGGCTGAGCTCCATCATGTAGCTGCCCTGGCCGCCCGTCACGCTCTTGAGCTGCGAGGCATAGCTCGAGACCTCAGCCAGCGGGACCTGGGCATGGATGACGACCTGGTTACCCGGCAGCATGTCCTGACCCTGGATCTGGCCGCGTTTGCCGGCGATATCGCGCGTGATGTCTCCCATGTAGTCCGCCGGAATCGTGACTTCCATGTTCACGACGGGTTCCAGGAGGATCGGCTTGCACTGTGCGAACGCTTTCCTGAACACGTTGCGGCCGGCGATCTGGAAGGCAATGTCCTTGCTGTCGACCGGATGGGTCTTGCCGTCCACGAGATAGACCTTGACGTCGACGACCGGGTATCCGGCGATGACGCCCTTCTTCATCTGGTCGCGAACGCCCTTGTCCACGCTGGGGCGGAACGACTGATCGATGGATCCGCCGAAGATCTTGTCGACGAACTCATACCCGCCGCCGCGTTCGTTGGGCTCAAGGTCGATGAACACGCGTGCGAACTGGCCGGCGCCGCCGGTCTGTTTCTTGTGCGTGTACTCGATGTACTTGGCGGAGCCCGCGATGGTTTCGCGATAGGGGATCTTGGGCGGCTTGGTGTCGACGTCGACCTTGAAGTGCCGCTTCATCTTGCTCCGGACGACGGTCAGGTGGAGATCGCCGAGGCCCTGCATGACAAGCTCGTTGGTCTCGGCCTCGCGGTGGAATTCGAAGCAGACGTCCTCATCGGCAAAGCGATGGAGGGCGCCGCTGATTTTCTCGACGTCACCGCGGGCCTTCGGCTCGATGGCGAGCGCGAACATGGGCGTGGGTGTCCTCGGCATGGCCATGGTGCCTTCCCCGTGCTTGGCGAACAGGACATCACCGATGCTGAAGTCCAGCTTGGCGAAGGCGATGACGTCACCGGCGCCGCCGGCGTCGATCTCCGCATGATCGGCCCCGTGTAGCTTGAGCAGGTGGCCGGGGCGTTGCCCCTTGCGATCGCCGGAGACGAACACCTGTCCTTCGCCGCTGAGCGAGCCGCTGAGGACGCGGGCCACGGAGTACTTGATGTTGCTCTTGGGATCGGAGGTGATCTTGAAGACCTGCGCGACGAAGTCGGCGTTGGGCTTCGGCTCGACCGGGGTCTCCTTGGCTTCCTCGCCTTCGCCGACCCTGAGGACGCGCTGCTTGCCGACGCATGGTGACGGCGCGTAGCAGACCAGGGCGTCGAGGAACTCGCTGATTCCCACATCGCCGCGGGCACTGGTGAAAACGACCGGGATCACGTGACCGGAGGCGACGGCCTTACCGATGGCGGCGTCGAGCTTCTCGGGGGCCACGGAGCCCGATTCCATGTACTCTTCCATTAACTCGTCATCGGTCTCGACGATCGCGTCGAGCAGAGCTGTGTGGCACTCGCCGACGTCCAACAGGTCGGCCTCGCCGCTGTCGTTCTTCAGGCAGTCGACGACGGCCTTCCCGCCACCGGTGGGCAGGTTGACGGGGTGACACTGGGCGCCGAAGGTCTCACGGATGCCGTCGAGGATGTCCTTGAGGTTGACGTTTTCGGCGTCGATGCGCGACACGACGATCATCCGCGCCAGGCCGTAGTCGCGGGCCGAATTGAACATGCGCCGCGTGTTGACGCCGACTCCCGATGATGCGGAGACGACGATCGCGGCGGTTTCGACGCCGGCGAGCGGGGCAATGGCCGAGCCGCAGTAGTCGGGCATGCCCGGGGTATCGACGAAGTTGAGCAGGTGGCCATCGTGGTCTATGTGGAACAGCGAGGAATCAACCGAGTGCTTGCGCTCCCGCGACTCCTCGTCGTAGTCGAGCATGCTCGTGCCGTCCTCGACGCTCCCCATCCGGGTGGTGAGTCCCGCCTTGTGCAGAATGGCTTCACCGAGGGTTGTCTTGCCTGCCCCGGAATGGCCGGCAAGGGCCACATTGCGGATTTTGTCGACTGCGTAAGCGCCCATGCGCGAGCCTCCGTATGGGATCCTGACGTCATCGCCCTGGAATTCGGCGAAACTATCAGTATACCGCGCGGAGGGCCTGTGCCAAGTGGCCCCGCTTCTCGCGTTGGGTGGCACAGGCGGGGCTACTGGTGATCAGACATTTCCCGCGGCCCGACCGTGAGGACACAGAGCTGGTCGAGCGGCAGCGAACGAGCGTAGCTCGTCACGTGCTCGGTGGTTACGCGTCGCAGGGCATCGAGCTTCGCTTCCTGTCCGACGGGGTGGCCGAAGTGGAACAGGTCGCCGCTGAGGTCGCTGGTTCGGGCGCGCGTCAGGTCGTCCTCGGTCTGGAACTGGGCGATGAGACCGTCGCGGGCTCGCACGACCTCCTGTTCCGTGAGGTCTTCCCCGACGCGACGCATCTCCCGCAGGAGCGTCTCGTACGTGGTGTGGCAGCGTTCCGGTGTCGTGCTGGCACCGAGGTGGAGAATGCCCCGGGCGCGCGGCTGTTCATGCCAGGCACCAACCCAGTAGACGAGGCCCTGTTTCTCCCGAACTTCCGTGAAGAGCCGGCCGCTCATGCCCCCGGCCAGTACCCCGAGAAGCACCTGCTCGACTGCGTATTGCTCATGGCCGCGGGGCAGGCCGGGCAGCGTGATGCCGATGTACTGCTGTTCGAGCTCTTTGTGGCGGTGTCGCCGGGCTGGTTTGAACTCGAAGTCGGCGGGTCCGCGTCCTGCGTGAGCCGACGCTCCGAAACCTGAGAACCGTTTCTCGATTTGCTGCGCGAGCGCGCCGGCGTCCACCGGGCCCGCGGCCGCCACCTGGAGCCGGCCGGCGTGGTAGAAGCGCTGCCAGTGATCGCGCATCGCTTGCGGCGTGATGCGTTCAAGTGATTCGAGCGTTCCGGTCGGGTTGCGGCCGAACACCGGTCCGAGCGTGGTTTCCTCGACGAGGGTCCGCAGCAGTTCGAAGGGCTCGTCCTCCATGTGACGCAGCTCCTGTCGGGCGAGCTCGATGGTCACACCGCAGGCCTCGTCCGGCAACGTGGGGTAGCGGAGCATTTCCGTGATGAGCTCCACGATCTCGGATACGAACTCGGGCAGGCAGAGGACGCGCACCAGCATGGACTGCCGGCCGCTGACCGATGCCCATTGCGCGCCGAGCCGATCCATTGCATCGGCGAACCCCCGTCCATCGTACCGCCGCGTGCCCTTGGACAGCGTGCGCTCGACGGCGGTGCTGATGCCGGGCAGGTCGCTTGGGTCGTTTGCCACTCCGACCAGCATCCGAAAGCACATCGCGACGGTATCGCGCTGCGGCAGCACGTCGATGGCCAACTCCACGCCGTTGTCCAGCGCGGTGTGCACGCACTCGTCGGTGAGGGAACGCTGGCGAGTGGTCATTAGTGGTCCACCGGCTTCCCGAGCATCGGTGTCAGCTCCGCGAGCTTCTGCTCCAGCAACTGCCCGGTGTGCGCTTCCATGTTGAGTCGCAGAAGCGGTTCGGTGTTGGAAGCCCGCACGTTGAACCACCAGTCCTGGTACTGGACGGTAACACCATCGACGTAGTCGATCTCGGCGTCGGCGTATCGCTCGGCGATGCGCTGGAACGTGCCTTCCTTGTCGTCGTTCTCGAAGTTCCGTTCGCCGCTGCTGGCGTAGATGTTGAGTGGCTCGATGAGCTCGCCCAGCGGTTTCCCGGTGCGGGTGAGCATGTTCAGAATGGCGATGAAAGCGAGCATGCCCGAGTCGCAGAAGTAGAAGTCGCGAAAGTAGAAGTGGCCGCTGAGCTCTCCACCGAAGATCGCGTTGGTGTCGGCCATCGTCCGCTTCATGAAGACGTGGCCCACGCGCTCGCGCTTGGCCACTCCGCCCGTCTTCTCCACCTGCTCCGCCACGACGCGGCTGGATCGCAGGTCGTAGACGACGGTGGAGTTCGGCCGCTCGCGCAGGTAGTCGGTGGCAAGCATGGCCGTGATAAGGTCGCAGCGGATGATCTCGGCGTTCTCGTCGACGAACATGCAGCGGTCGGCATCCCCGTCGAAACATGCCCCGAAGTCGGCCTTGTGCTCGCGGATTGCGGCGCGGAGCTGTTCCAGGTTGGCGGGTACGAGCGGGTTCGGCGGATGTACGAAATCGCCATCGTGCTCGAAATTGAGCGGGATGATCGAGAGGTTCGGCACGCCGTTGAACAGAATCGGGAACCAGCGTCCGGCCATGCCGTTCGACGCATCGACCACGACCTTGAGCGGTCGCGGCTCGCGGAGGAAGCGGTGCAGGTAGCTGCGGTAGGGCTCGGACAGGTCCATGGTCGTGATCGGGCTCAGCTCGGGGACCTCGTGGCGGGCGATGGCGGTGGCAATCCGCTCGATCTCCTTGAGACCCGTCTCGGCGCCGATCGGCTTGCCCTTCGGCCCGCAGATCTTGAACCCGTTGTACTCGGCGGGGTTGTGGCTCGCGGTGGTCTGGACGCCGCCGCAGCAGGGCATGTGGTTGGTGGCGAAGTAGATCTGCGGTGTGTCCACCATGCCGATGTCGATGACGGGTGTGCCGACGGAGGCCGCACCCTCCATGAGCGCGCGGCAGAGTTTCGGGCTGTGCTTGCGCATGTCGCGCCCGACAATGAGCGTGTTCATTTTGGAGTCACTGCGGTCATAGCCGGTGAGTGTTGTGCGCAGGAACTGGGCGGTGGCGTTGCCGATGCGCCAGGCGATATCCTCGTTGAGCGGGTCAGGAACGGTCGCGCGCACGTCGTAGGCTTTGAAGATTTTCTCGATCATGTTTGGCTTTTCCATTCGCAATACGGACTGGGACAGATGCCGGCCGCCGATGGTCACGCCGGCGGCGGTGTTCGGGGGCCGTCCTTTCTCATCGTCGTTGAAGGGGCAGCCCGGACACTTGCGGAAGTTCGCGCGCCGACGCCCGAGGCACACGGCCTCCGAGATGCGAATATGCTCCTCTCCGGGGCAGTAGCGATCGTATTCTTCCGCGTTGGCATCCACTCTTGGAACTCCCGCATTGACGACGTTCGGATGCTAGCAGACGCGGATCGAATCGGCTACCCTCGTTCGCGGAGCACGTTTGACCAGGGTAACCCCGGAGGTTCGAGAGCGCATGGGTGTTGAATTCGGGATCGTCCACTCGCTGTGGGATCATGCAGCGGATCGTGGCGAGTTTTTGGAGCGCGTCGCCGGCGAAGTCGGGCTCGATCACATCACGGTTCCCGTCGTGACCGGGGCGCAGGCCGAGTTCCGGTGTGCCTGCGAACCACAGCAGCCCCACTTCCGCACCGAGGGTGGATGGCATTTTCCACCGACGGCCGAGAGCTATGTGCCGACCGGCCTGCGACCACCCAAGGCGCGCTGGCTGACGTCCACCAACCACCTGGCGCATTTGTGCGACCAGGCGGAGAGGCTGGCCGTGCGGCTCATGCTGCGGATCGATATCCGGGGTGTGCGCGGCCTGCTAGACGTGCGGCCGCATCTGTGCCAGCGCAACGCCTGGGGGCAGGAAACGCCCGAGGCTGGGGCGTGTATCTGCAATCCGGAGTTGCGACAACTTCTGCAGGCTACGCTCACGGACGTTGGGCGGTTCAATCCAGCGGGCTTCGAGTTGATGGACTGGCGGCTCGACGCGGCGGCCAATCGGGATGCATCTCGACCGCTCGACTGGCGCCCGGTCGTTCGGCGGTTGCTCGACATGTGTTTCTGCCCGTCCTGTCGCGAAATCGCGGCTCAGGAAGGGGTGGATGTGGATGCCGCCGCGAAGAACGTGCGTGCCGAGGTGGAGCGACATTTGAGCTCGTCCGGCGGCGAACCGCCCGCACCGGAGGATGCGGTTCTCGAGGCGTACTCGGCCGCACGCCGGGCCAACTGCACGGCGTGGTTGGTGCGGCTGGCGCAGGCCGAACCGGAGCGGCGTACCTTCCTTGTGCACGACTTCGGTGAGCCGCAGACCCTGGGTGACGGCACGCCGGTTCAGGGGCTCCTGCGTGAGCCAGCTCGCGGCGAGGGGGTGTCGGACGGGTTGGGCTGGGGGGCATTCGCGCAGGCGGCGGCAGGCGGTGGCGGGGTGGCCTTGCCCGTGTGGCATCAGACGTTTCAGGCGCCAGCTGACCTCGTGCGGATCGTGTCGGAGCTAGCGCACGCCGGCGTGAGCTACTTCGACATGGAGGGCCTGGGTGAGACGTTCGGCGACGCGGTGACGTGGGTCAAACAGGCCGCTCGCTTTGCTCGGCGGGGCTGAAACCTGATTTCCGGCTACTGGAGCGAAGTGACGCGGGCCACGATACAGCCCCTGCGGCTTACTGTTCGGCATCGCCCTGGCCGGCAGCCGCCTTCAGATCCGTGTCGGAGTCTCCTTCGAGATCCAACTCCCGCCCGCCGAGCAGTCGGCGGATGTTCTCGCGGTGGCGGATGATGATCATCAGGCCGAGGAGCACGGACACGACCTGTAGTGGCCAATGATCGGCGAGCGCCAGCCCGCGCACGCACAGGTACGCAAACAGGGCGGCCGGAAAGCTGATAGCGAGCAGCAGCGATCCCGCCGAAACCATGCCGGTGGTGAATCGGACGGCGGCGTAGACGATGAGGCTCAGGGCCATCGGGATGGTGAAGTAGGGCCAGATGCCCAGCGCGACGCCGACGGTTGTGGCGACGCCCTTGCCGCCGCGGAAGCCGAGGTAGACGGGGAAGACGTGACCGAGCACGGCTGCGATGGCGACGAGCAGCAGCGCGAGCTGGTCGTGCGGATTCGCCCGATCTCCCACGAGCGTGAGAGAGGCGGCGAGCGCCGGCGCGAAGCCCTTGAGGATGTCGAGCGCGAGGCAGGCATAGCCCCACCTTCGCCCGACAACGCGGCCGACGTTCGTGGCCCCGATATTGCAACTGCCGCGCGTGCGCACATCGACGCCGCGCATCCAGCCGATCAACAGGCCGAATGGGATCGCGCCCAGCAGGTAGCTGCCGACAATGAAACATGCGGTTTGCACGCGTTGACCACTCCAGGATCGGGTGTTGCCCGGATGCAGGGGAGCGTCAGGGCTTGTCAGTGTCACCGTCCTCGCGCCGCAGCCGCAGCCAGGAGGGGCGCAGGCGGTCGCGCAATCGCTCCGTCAGGCGGACGTTCATCCCGCGGAGCTGATGTCGGAAAGCCCACCGCTGCACGTCCTCGGGCAGTACCTTGGGCCGACGCCGCGCTGCGAGCCAGCCACCCAGACGCCAGACGATGGCTGCGGCCACAGCGCGGAGCCAGCGAGCCGGCCTCAGCGCTGAACGGCCTGACGCACGCTGCTGAGCACGTCTTCCGGGGAACGGGATGGGATCGCCGGTTGACTCCATAGCTGCTGCTTGTCGAGTACGGTTTCTGCCTCGTGGTAGTAGTTTGTAACGTGGCTGGTGCCGCCTTCTGCCATGTCCCCACCTTCGAAGCCGGCTTCCAGAAGCCAGTTGGACATCTCGTCTTCGTACTCGGCGGGGTAGACCAAGGCGGTCACAAAGCGTGCGGGCTGTGCGGCTTCACCGCGGTCCGCGAGGTGGATGAAGGCCCGGCAGGGTGCGCCCTGCGACTGTCCGAGTTGCGACAAGCCTGCAAAATCCTCGCGAGCGGCCTCGAGCGAGGCACGGTTGAAGAGCATGCCGCTCTCGAACTGGAACCGCTCGGCCGACACGCCGCGCAACTCCATCTGTCCGTCGGGCATTGCGCGGACGATCTTGTACACCTTCCCGGATTGGTAGGCTTGGCTTTCGAGGAGAACGGCGACCTCGTCGGCGGTGTACCCGAGGGCGGTCCAGTCGCCGAAGTCCACGACGTACAGGCCGCGGTAACGTGTGGGCTCATCAATTGTTGGCAACTTCATGGCAGAGAACTCCACTGTACGACAGCCACGAATCCTGTGGGATTATACCCGAAGGAGGCCTTGGGGGTGGACTGGGGAAGGCCGGGGCCGATTCTGAGAAAGGGAGCGGGCGAGTCGAGCGTGGGCGTGGGCGGGACTCGACTCGCCCTTCATCAGGGGAACGGAGGACCGAAAAAGGGACCCGCAGCGGCCTCGTTGATCCGGTGTCCCACATACCGGGGATCTGAGGCAAGCCATCCCTGGGCACACTACGAGCCCCGGGCCATCATGGCTGCTTCTTTCCGCCGGACGACTGTTCCAGCCGTGGCGCACGTAGGCTCATGCGTCCGGGAGCAGTGCAACCGAACTGCTCAACTCTCCTTGTCAGACCGGCGTGTCGCGACGGGTGGGGGCTCGCAGTGCGAGTCCTCCAGTCGCAAGGCCTGTGCATCCGCCAGTCCCCATGCCAAGACTTCGTTGCGCACCAGCTCCGCGAGAAACGTCTTGGACACGAGCCGGTAGCCCAATGCGAAGACCTGTTTCTCGATCTGGCTGGCGATGAACCTGGCGACAGTCTGCCCCAGGCCGAACCGATTCTGGAGCGTGGCGACGATTGCGATCTTGTGCCAGGGCTCGCCCGGTCCGATGGCGTGCCCGGTGGCGAGCACGCGGATTCGCCTTCGTCGAAGACGCCGCAGGCGACGGTGCGCGGCCAGATCCGTGGCGACATCGCTCAGGCCGGTTTGCTGCAGCACGGTGCGGACACAGCGATACACGTAATCGGTCGACGGCGGATTCGCATTTCGCCAGTCCCGAAGATGCATCGCGACCGCACGGGTCAGCGGGCGCGCCAGAGACGGATCGTAGGCCCGGCCGCGCATCACCCGATCCAGGCAGTTGGTCAGCTTCGCCATGCTGAAGCGCTCGAGGCTCCCATCGCGCTTTGCGACGATGATCTGTTTTGTGCTCTTCACGTCCCGGAGGGTCCTTCAAAGAGGTTCTGCTGCCCCGGTATGTCGTTCGCCGAGCGCTGGATCACATCCTGCGCCTCGTCGATGAAATCACCGACGTCTTCAAACTGACGATAAACACTGGCGTATCGAACGTAAGCGACCTTATCCACTCGCCGCAGCACCGTTGCGATTCGCTCGCCGATTGTCTGGCTCGAGACCTCTTTCTCGAAGTTCGAGGACAGGTACTCTTCTACCTCATCCACCACACGTTCGAGCCGCTCCGCCGATATGGGGCGCTTGTACGCAGCCCGCTGAATGCCCCGCAGCATGTTGTCGCGGTTGTACGGAACACGTGAGCCATCGCGCTTGATGACCGAGAGCTTGACCGTCGGCTCGGGCTTCTCGTACGTGGTGAACCTTCGCCCACAACGCAGACACCGACGGCGACGACGTATGCAGCGACCACTCTCCGTGGATCGCGAGTCGATGACCTTGTCGTCGTCTTCCTTGCAGAACGGACACCGCATTGTGCCCTGCTTCCGATCCAGCTCAGTCAGGGACCGCCTAGGCTCCCGTCGACTTGCACGGGCAAACCACGCTCAGCGCTGAGTCACCATCTGATGACGCAATGCCACTACAGATAGTAACTGCATGCAGTTTAAACCACAACATCCAGGGTGTCAAACAAATTCAACTGCCCTGCAAGACTTTCGCCGCACGACCTTGTATAACTCGTCTCCCCATGGCTGGACCGGTGGCTGAGTTGGTGCACGAAGGACTCCGGCTGGTAGGCTCTTCGCTTGCCGGCGAGGAGTCCTACATCGTGGCGCCGGAGCTCAATCTGGCCTTCGACATCGGGCGCGCGCAGCGCTCGGCGTTGGCGGTCGATCATGTGTTCCTGACCCACGGCCACATGGATCACGCCGCCGGCATCGCGTACTACTTCTCGCAGCGGATGTTCATCGACAACCAACCCGGGCATCTGTACGCGCCGCGACTGTTGATCGAGCCCATCCAGCGCCTGCTGCGGATATGGGCTGACATCGATGGGCACGAGCCGCCGGCCCATATCCATGCTGCGGAGCCGGGCGTCGATATCGAGCTCCGACGGGACCTGATTGTCCGTCCGTTCGAGGTGAACCATCCCTGCCGGCGGCACGATCGCAGCGTGGTCCACGCGCTGGGGTACACGGCGATTGAGGTCCGCAAGAAGCTCATCGACGAGTACCGCGACCTCACGGGCCCGCAGCTCGTCGAGTTGAAGAAGCAGGGCGTGGAGATCACCCGGCGGGTCGAGATCCCGCTGGTGACCTACTGTGGCGACACGGCGCCCGGGCCGTTCATCGACCTGGACCACGTGCGGCAGAGCAAGGTCCTGCTGCTCGAATGCACGTTCGTAGAGCCGGATCATCGCGATCGCGCCCGGGCCGGTGCGCACATTCACCTCCAGGATCTGCGCGACATTGTGGGACGGGTGGAAAACGAGCGGATCGTGCTGATTCACCTGTCGCGGCGGACGCCACTGTCGGCTGCTCGGGCCATGCTCCGCGACGCCCTGGGTGAGGAATTGAGCGCGCGGGTGTCGTTCTTCATGGAGCACCGCCCGCGGTCTCGCCGTCGCCGGCCGGGTGAGAACGTCGACGAGTCATGAGTTCAGTCGCGACGGCGGGGAGAACGGGCTAGAATCAGGGCATGAACAAGCAGTCCGTACCGCTCCCGATCAGCGAACCTGGGGGACGCCAGCGTCGCCTGCCTCCGTGGCTGAAGCGGCCGATGCCGGCGGGTGAGGCCCTGATAGACACACGTCGACTGGTGCACGGGTTGAAGCTGAACACCGTGTGTGTGGCGGCTCGCTGCCCGAATCTGAGCGAATGCTGGGCCCGGCACACGGCCACGTTCATGATCCTGGGTGATCGGTGTACGCGCGCCTGCCGGTTTTGTGCGGTGACAACCGCCCGGCCCGAGCCGCCGGACGAAGGGGAACCGCAACGGCTGGCGGAGGGCGCAGCCCGCTTGGGCTTGCGACACGTGGTTATTACGTCGGTGGCGCGCGACGACCTCGAGGATGAGGGTGCCGGCCATTTCGCGAGTTGCATCACCGCGGTTCGCGACCGGATCCCCGAAGCGACCGTCGAGGTGCTGGTGCCGGACTTCCACGCGCGCGAAGTGTGCGTGCAGGTTGTGCTCGACGCGGCGCCGGAGGTCTTCAATCACAACGTGGAGACGGTTCCGAGCCAGCACGAACGCGTGCGGCCGCAAGCGAAGTACCCGCGTTCGCTGGAGACGCTGCATCTGGCCAAGCAGCTTCGGCCGGATGCGGTCACCAAGAGCGGCGTGATGGTCGGGCTGGGGGAGAGGCACGACGAGCTCATCGGCGTGTTCCGCGATCTGCGGTCGATCGGCTGCGATCTGCTGACGATCGGGCAGTACTTGCAGCCCGCGCGCAGCCAGCGGCACGTGCCGGTCGAGAAGTTCTACACGCCGGAAGAGTTCGATGAACTGGGCGAGATCGCGAAGGGGCTGGGTTTCGCGGGCGTGGCGAGCGGTCCGTTCGTGCGCAGCAGCTACTTCGCGGAGACGCTCTACCGCAACGCGTAACGCCGCTTGGTGGCGGGCTGGTGTTGTCGCGCGGTGGTGCGCCGGTCCTTTTCGTTCCTGATCACGCGCGTGGATTCGCATGCCATCGGGATTATGGGGGAGCGTGCACGGGCTTTCGCTGGGGCCTCGCCCGGGCTATTCTCAGACCGCAGACTGCGATCTTGTGTCATGGAGGAGTGCAACGTGGGCAAAGCTTCGCCCCGGTCAGCCGCCGACAAACCGACGAAACGGGCCCGCCCCGCAGGCAAGGCCACACGCAGAACCGGGCAGCGCGATCGGGCGGCGGCGGGAGAGCGGATTCGCAAGTTGGCCAGGGGGATCATCGACATCGTGCACACGCGGGACGATCCCTACGTGGAGATCCCCTCGCGCACGCTCAGCAACGTTCGTTTCAACGAGAAGAAGCGCATCATCGAACTGTTGGACGGCAAGCAGCGTCGTTCGTTCTTCAGCCTGCTCGGACGCCGCAAGGGCGAGGGCAGCCAGGCGAAGAAGTTCATGCAGACCATTCGCGTGGCGGAAGTGTGCAAGAAGCTCATCGATGCCGGCGACTCGACGAGCATCCGTGATTTGTTCTACAACCTGAAGGTGCCGGTGAAGTCCGTGGACGGCAAGAGTTCCAAGGAGCTTATCTTCGGCGAGCAATCCGAGTCCGACCCGATTATCGAGGACGTCGAGGTTGCGGTCGCCGCCCTGCGCGAGGAACTCGGCGTTCACGCGGAGACGAAGGGCGCCATGGTCGGGCCGATGACGATCGTGGACAACGGCGACACGATCCATCTCTCGAACATGGGTTCGGGCGGCTGGGCCGTGCCGAGCATCGTCGAGCCCGACGTTATTCGGTTCAAGGAGCACAAGGCCAAGTACATCCTGCTGATCGAGAAGGGGGCCGTCTGGCAGCGGTTCAACAAGGACCGTTACTGGGAGAAGAGCAAGTGCATGATTATCCACGGTGGGGGGCAGCCGCCGCGCGGCGTGCGCCGGTTGATCTATCGCATGCACGCCGAGTTGAACCTGCCGGTTTACGTTCTCGTCGATAACGATCCATGGGGGTACTACATCTACAGCGTTCTGAAGCAGGGGTCGATCAACCTTGCGTTCGAAAGCCAGCGAATGGCGATCCCGGAGGCGCGGTTCATCGGGATGAGCAGTTGGGATGCCGAGCGGTTCGACATTCCGTCGCATGTGGCGATGCCGCTGACGGATGAGGACCGGCGTCGAGCGCGCGAGATTCGCAACTACCCGTGGTTCAAAAAAGCCGCGTGGCAGCGCGAGATCAAGTACATGGAGGCGCTGGGGGTGAAGCTGGAGCTCGAATCGCTCTCGAACAAGCGTTTCAGCTTCATCACCGAGGAATACCTGCCCAGGAAGCTGAAGGACAAGCGCTGGCTGGATTGAGATGATGAAAGCCGGGACAGGGACACGTGTCCCCGTCCCGGAGCCGTAGTCTCGAAGTTCCTCCAGTGAGCGAGCCGCTAACCACCCAACATCGTGACAAACGGATTGATGTCGTCGAAATCGACATCGCCATCGGCGTCACAGTCGGCGTTCAGCCAATTGCACTCGGGGTAGACGGCGTTGTATGCGGCCTCGCCGTTGAGCGCGAGCACGAACGGGTTGATGTCATCGAAATCGACGTCCCCGTCGCAGTCGAGGTCGCCGGGCGCGGCCATCGGGATCCCGCTGATCTGAATATCGTCGATGTTCCATCCGCAGTAGCGCCACGCGCTGTCGGACGTTCCCATGGTCCAGCGCAGGTAGACCGTCTGCTGGTCGTCGGCGACGGTGGCGATGTCAAACTCCTGATACTGCCACGAGCTGTCGGAGATGGTGGCGTTGTTCTGCCAGATGGTGTTCCAGTTGACGCCATCATTGCTGACGCGCACGTACGCATGGTCGTACGTGGGCTGCTCGACGCCGAGCCAGCGCCAGAAAGCCAGCGTCGTGCCGGTGTGGCCGGAGCAGTCGAACGGGCCGCTGGTGAGGTGGCGTTCGGGCATGCTGTTTTCGTAGTCGCCCTGGAGGTTGTACCCGTATACGAACGGTCCGGTGTGTCCGCTGGTGGGGTCGGGGCCGCCGTATTGCCCGCCGCCGCCGGTGGGCTGTCCGAATGCCCATTGCCCTTCGCAGCTCCAGCCGGGGTCGCTGTCGAGCGGCAGATCGTGGATGACCACGGGGCCGAAGGGGGTGATGGTGAAGTTGGCGTCAGAGATGTCCTCGCCGGAGTTCCCATCCCCGTCGTTGGCGACGACCTTGATGCGGCAGGCCGAGGCATTCATGCTCGGTGCGGTCCACGAGTAGGTTCCAGTGTTGGGCAGGCCGGTGTCAACCACATGTGGAAAGGTGTTGCCACCGTCGGTGGACAGGTAGATGTCGACATCGACGACGGCGACGTCATCGATGGCGGTCCACTCGATATCGTAGGGTTGACCGACCGTCCAGACCTCGCCTCCATTCGGCGTCCGGACGCCGACGAGCGGTTCCGGCCCGAGGACGAACTTGGGGAGCGTCAACGACGGATCACCCAGCAAGACGAACATCTCGTAGTGATCGCGGACGGTGTTGGTGGGGCCGTAGTGGCTGCGCAGGCGATAGAGAGCCGCGTTCCAGGCGGGGCCGATCTGCCAGATGTTGTCGACGAAGAACGACTGGAAGAAAAACTTCTCGAGGTTCTGGGATTCGTGCCAGGGGCTCTGCGTGTAGTAGATATACGTGGATGCGGAGAGGTACGCGGCGGCCCCCTTCTCCTGGGCTCGGATCCACGTCTCCCCGGAGCACTCGCTGTTACTGAAGTGGGTCGTGTTGCACGAGAATCCGAACACCAGGCCGTACAAGCCGCTGTTGGACAGGGCCGCCACGTCCCCCTGGTCGAACGAGGGGTCCCACCAGCCGCTGGAGTTGCTGTGACCGAAGTAAACGGCGAAGAGGCTGCCGGCGTTGATGGCGGCGGCGACGTCCGATGTGTTGCCGCCCAGCCGTGCGTAGATCTTCGTGGCCTCGTAGGCGGCCGGCTCGATGTAGTTGCTGATAACCCAGTCATGGGCTTCCTCGCCGCCGCTCGACATGTCGTCCGTCGCGAGGAAAGCGGCCCGCTTGATGTACGCGGGGTCGGGGAAGCTGCCGGCTTCGATGTAGAGGGTTTTGTCGACGACGTTCCGCAGTTGGGCCACCGACGTCACCGAGAAGCGGCCGATGAAGATGTCGGGATACCAGTCATCCCCAGCGTCCATGCAGCCGTAGTACATATCGGTGTCCGCCCCACTGACATTGCCGGACCAATGCGGAATCGTTGTGCCCGTTGACGGGTCGCCGCTCGTGTCGCCGACGATCAGCATGTATTTCGGTGCGTTCGGCAAGCCCCACATGGCCTGGATGTGGGCCTTGATCGTTGCCCTCGTCGTCCCCGACGGCACGGAGTACACCGACATGCTGTAGCCTTGTGCCGTCTTGGCGGCGATAAAATCGTCCAGCGGGTCGCTGCCGACGAAGTCCTCGGCCGCGACGATCAGGTAGTTTGGGCCGTCGGCCAGAGCGCCGGCTACGACAACGAACGACAAGGCGAGGCCGATAACTGTCCGGCCGGGAATCCGCCAACGATTTACTGCTGCACGCATCATGGGTCTCCTTAGCCCATTCCCACGCAGATAGTGATGTCAACCGGTTGCCTGCTAGAGGTGTCTCCCGCGGGTATCCAGCCGCACCACTTACACTTCACGGGGGCCCGAGAGGCCGGCCGCGTTTCCCGTCACGATAGCACACCGGGGAGTCCCGATGCAATCAGAATGTCGACATCCTCGGCGGCCGGCGCGCATGCCACACTGGTTGCGCGTCCTGGGAGCATGGACGCGCCGGCGGTGACCGGCGGGCAGACAGGTTGGGTTAGCCGCCGAGCAAGGCGACGAACGGGTTGATGTCATCAAAGTCGACATCCCCGTCCTCGTCGCAATCCGCATTCAGCCAGCGGCACTCGGGGTACTGGGCCAGGTAGGCGCTCTCTCCGTTGAGCGCGAGGACGAACGGGTTGATGTCGTCGAAGTCGATATCGCCGTCGCAGTCCAGGTCGCCCGGGTCCCCCGCTGGTTCGGTGACCTCCCCGACCAGCGTCACGACGCGGCTGGGTTTATCGGGCGCGTTCGCACTGATGACGAGCGTGCCGTTCACAGGACCGATCGTTGACGTGTCCATCGTGATGATGTGTTGGTTCGCGGGGTCGCCGGCCACACTGACGAACGTTCCGCCGGGGGCGCCGAAGCCCGCGCTGGGCGCGAGATCATAGGTCAAATCGGCGATGCCCTCGGCGTTCCACAGGGCCACGTCGCCGGCGTTCCAGATTGCCAGTACAGCCTCGGCGAGGGCGTTTTGCTCAACCAGCCCGAAATCAAGCACGTCGTCCGAGTCGATCTCCGGCGGGACGCGAAGGTCGAGGAAAACCGGCAAGTGTCCGCCGGATGAGGTCGCCACGTTCTTCAGGGCCTGCGCGATCGTCGGGCCCACCATCTGGTTTCCAGAGACGGTCAGCTCGTCGTTGAAGCTCGTGCCGTCATTGCCCCAGGCGCGGTGTGAGTGCTGCGGATCGTTCCACGTGGTCGTTGAGTACGCCATGAACGGATTGCCGATGTAGTCGAACCCGTCGCCGTCGATCAGGTCGTCACACAGGAGGAGTTGGTCGAAGCGATCATCCATGCCGACCGGATAGGGCTGAGCGGGGTCCTGCGTGTGAACAAACCGGTAGGAGCTGCTGTTGTTCCAGTTTCCCGGAGTGTTGATCGGGTCGAAGAAGCGCCCGTCGTTGTTAGCCTGTGAACCGATGAGCTCCTGATACGCCGACTGTGACGAAGCCGGGATGTTGAAGTCACCGACGAGCAGGAAGTGCCAGTCCGGGTTGAGCGACTGTGCATCGTCCCGAATGCGCTGAGCCTCGAGAAGTCGCCGGGACAGGTCGCTGGACGAGCCCCCGGCCTTCATGTGCGATGAGTAGCAGGCCAGCAATGCTCGACTCGAGGTGTAGCCCTGGAGGCGAAGATTGTAGCGGATCGTGTGCCGTGGAGGATCAGGCGAATAACCGCCCTGCGAGACCACGACCGGCGGCGACAGGAAGATCACCTTGCTGGTTCGGTAGAAGAGCGCATTGTCGGTATCGGGTCCGTTGATGAAGGGCGCCGCGGCCCAGTCACCCGGGCTGCCCGGTGCCGTGTTCAGCGCATTGCGAAATGCCGTCACGCCCGTTGTGCTGATGAACTCCTGCCCGATGATGATGTCCGGTGCCATCGAGCGGCCGGCGTACACGCCATAGACCGCAGTCTGGATATCCTGGACCCGCCCGCCGGTGTAATTCGTCACGTTCCACGTCACGACGCGCAATTGCCCCTCGGCCGCCGGTGCGGCGAGCAGGCAGATTCCGGCGGCGAGAACAGCGATGTGACCAGGTCGAACTCCATCAGCCATCGGGCGGTCTCCTGTGCGTCTTTGCGGTTTCATGGCGGGTGATGGCGCGGGTGCCACAGAACCACATTGTACCAAAGCTATCTCGATTCCTGGGCCGTTCGAGCAGCGATGGGAAGAGATCATGTTATCGGCTGTTGAGTGGTCGGCGGTGGGCGAACGCGCGAAGCTCCGGGCTACGCTCTCGGGCACCCCGTCTCAGTCGCCGATGCTTGTCTTTGAGGATATTAGACCCCCGGAAGTGCTTTTCCACGTAGCCCCTTGGGCAGGTGCAGGCCCAGGGCCCTCAGCGTTGTCGGCAACACGTCGTACAACGACGCATCTCGCCGCTCTGATGCCAGTGCCGGGTGCGAGAAGATGTACGTGCCTTGCAACGCGTGGTTGGCACCGTCGGGGCCGGTGTCGTTCTCGAAGGTGTACACGTCCGGATTCCCGATCGTGCCGACGCTTCGCCAGCGCAGATCGCCGAACACGACGATCACATCCGGCGGATGTCCGTGCACGTTGTCGTAAATCTCTTCCGGCTTGTAGGCCCGGTTGCCCAGGGGGCGGCCCTGGTGATCGGTCAGTGCGTGGAGCTTGTCGATGAGCTCGTCGCGAAGGGCTTTGAATTCCTCCGGAGGCACGATGCCGCGCGGCTCGCGGCCGGCCTGATTGATGAAGCATCGACCGGTGTAGCCACCCTCGCCCCAGACTTTGGTTTTCGACCAGTCAACATCCGTGAGGTTGAGCCGCCGCCGCTCCGTTACCGGCGATCGCAACGTCAGGAACCCCTCTTGGATGAGCCAATCGTTGAGGCAGAAACTCCCCTCGAGCCGCTTGGCGCCGTGATCGGACACGATCCAGACGGCGGTGCGTTCGAGGTCGAGCACGTCGAGCAGCTCGCCGATCTTCCCGTCCACGTGGATGTAGTAATCGTGGATCGCGTCCTGCCATGGGTTGCCGGGCTGGTAGCGATGGTGCTCGGGGTCCATGAACTGCCAGAAGCCGTGCTGAATCCGGTCGACGCCCATATCCACCATCCAGAACAGGTTCCACGGCCGCGACGTCAACAGGTGCCGGCCGAGTGTGAACCGCTGGTCCGCCATGCGGCAGATATTCTCGAGCAGCGTGTCTTTCTCGTCCGTGCGGAAGCTCGGCACATCCAGCATGTACTCACCCACAAGGTCCGCGATCTCATCGGCGAGCTCCGGGGGGTGGGTGTAGGCACTGTCGGTGCCGGGCGTGAGGAAGCCGGTTACCTGGCAGCCGCGCGGGGGATGCATGATCGGGAATGTCTGTGGGACGCCGACGGTGATCGACCGTAAGCCGGCCCTGCCCACGAAGTCCCACAATCTGGGCTGCCGAATCTCCAGATTCGTGGCGATGTTCATGTTCTCGTACGACCAATCGCGGCGATCGCGGAAGCCGTACACTCCAAGCGTGCCGGGATCTTTTCCGGAGGCCATGCAGCTCCAGGCCGGCACGGTGATGGGCGGGATGCAACTCTCAAGGTTTCCGAAGAGGCCCGACTCGGCCAGGCGGCGCAGATTGGGGAGTTCGTTCCACCACCGGTCGAAGACGAGCGTGGGCTCGGCGGCGTCCAGACCGATAATCGCGACCTTGTCGACGCGTGGCATTGGCACAATCCCCTGCACGCGGCGGCGGTGACGAACGCCCGGCCGCCGTTCGAGACGTTGGTCCCACGGTACTCTACCGTGCGTCGCGTGGGCCGAACAGCAACGGGGCGTCGGACCAGGCTTGTCCGGCAGGCGGCCACGTGGGAACAGGGTTGAGGATTCTGTGAAGAAGGGTGCAGGCAGCTTGCGGATTCGCTGTCACGCCGGCATCCGAGTTCTCGGGCTCGGAGCCCGTCCCCTTTCTCAACGGACTGCTGGGAACCGCGTAGCGCTTGACCATGGTTCCTTGGCGGCTATCGTGTCGCCAAGGTTGGGTGTCAAGCGGCGATGTCGGAAAACGCGAAGAACACAACACGGGACGAGGTCCTATCGGCCGACGGGACGGGGCTGATCAAGCGTGACGCTTGGTTGGAACCGTACGCGGACGATTTGCGCCGCCGGTACAGTCACTACCAGCGGACGTTGGGCCGTGTCGCTGCTGCTGCCGGGTCGCTGGCGGAATTCGGTCGGGGTTACGCGCACTTCGGCCTGAACCGTGGGGAGTGTGAGGGCCGGCCCGGTGTCTGGTATCGAGAATGGGCCCCGAGCGCGATCGCGATGTCGCTGACGGGTGACTTCAATGGGTGGGATCGCCTCGCGCACCCGCTACGGCCGGACGAGTCGGGCGTGTGGAGCCGCTTCTTCGCGGACGAGGACTATGCGGAATGCCTGACGCATGGCAGCCGGGTGAAGGTGCACGTGCACAGCGTGACCGGGCCTCGTGACCGCCTGCCGGCGTACATCCGCCGAACCACGTACGATCCGCAGTCACACGATTACTGCGGGCAGTACTGGAATCCGCCTGAGCCGTACGCGTGGCAGCACCCGATGCCGAAGCTTCGGGGCAGCCTGCGGATTTACGAGGCTCATGTCGGGATGGCGACGGAGGAGGAGCGCGTCGGGACGTACCGCGAGTTCGCCGAGAACGTTCTGCCACGAATCGCGGCGAGCGGCTACAACGCCGTCCAGCTCATGGCCATTCAGGAGCATCCGTACTACGGGTCCTTCGGCTACCAGGTGAGCAGCTTCTTCGCGGCGTCCTCACGGTTTGGTACGCCGGAGGATCTCAAGGCGCTGATTGACGCGGCACACCGGCACGGCTTGCTCGTGTTCCTGGATCTCGTGCACAGCCACGCCGTGAAGAATGTGCACGAGGGGTTGAACCACTTCGACGGGACGGACCACCAGTATTTCCACGCGGGCACGCGAGGTTTGCACCCGGCATGGGACTCGTTGGTGTTCGACTACGGCAAATGGGAAGTCCTTCGATTCCTCCTCAGCAACGTGCGATTCTGGCTGGAGGAGTATCACTTCGACGGATTCCGCTTCGACGGCGTCACGAGCATGATCTACCTGGATCATGGGTTGGAGCGGCACTTTGGCTCATACGACGACTACTTCCCGCCGCACGTGGATGAGGACGCGATCACGTACCTGCAATTGGCGAACCAGCTCGTGCACACGCTGCGGCCGGACGCCCTGACGATTGCCGAGGATGTCTCGGGTATGGTCGGGCTGGCGTGGCCCATCGCCGAAGGCGGCATCGGTTTTGACTACCGCCTGTCGATGGGGATCCCAGATCACTGGATCCGGCTCCTCAAAGACACGCCGGATGAGGCGTGGCGGATGAATGAGCTGTACCAGATGACCACGAACCGCCGCGCCGGCGAGAAGCACATCGCCTACGCCGAGAGCCATGACCAGGCGTTGGTTGGGGACAAGACGATCGCGTTCTGGCTGATGGACGCCAGCATGTACTTCAACATGGAGAAGAGCAGCCGGAATCTCGTGATCGACCGCGGGGTAGCGTTGCACAAGATGATCCGGCTGATGACCTTCGCGCTGGGTGGCGAAGGGTACCTGAATTTCATGGGCAACGAGTTTGGGCATCCGGAGTGGATCGATTTCCCTCGCGAGGGCAACGGCTTCTCCTACCAGTACGCCCGCCGACAGTGGTCTCTCGTGGACAACCCCCAGTTGCGTTACCACGACCTCGCGGCCTTCGATCGCGCCATGCAGCAGCTCGATGTCGACTATGATCTGCTCGCGCAGCCGGCGTGGGAGGCGCTGCACGTGCATGAGGACCACAAGCTACTGATTTGCAGTCGGGGGAGGGTCTTG
>Ga0272441_10003579_pt1 | contig 29365 bp, 26 predicted proteins | sample SSMProp6N_FD_193582 | JGI IMG/M metagenome (GOLD analysis project Ga0272441, IMG submission 193582) | Marine sediment archaeal communities from Little Sippewissett salt marsh, Falmouth, MA, United States - SSM-Prop-6N | ecosystem: Environmental > Aquatic > Marine > Wetlands > Sediment ... | reverse complement strand
CATAGCAGCCCTCTCCAGCTGCTCCGCCGGACGGGTCCCCATCATCGCCGGGACATCCGCCTGCAGCACCCGGGAGGCCGTCATCCTCAGTCAGGAAGCCGAAGCCGCCGGGGCTGCTGCGGTCATCGCCACGCCGCCCTACTACTTCAAGCTCCCCGAACAGGCCATCATCGAACATTACAAGCAGATCGCCCGGGAGATCTCCATTCCCCTCGTCGTCTACAATAATCCGCTCTACACCGGCAACGAACTTTCCTCCGACGCCATCGTGCATCTCATGTCGGTAGACAACATCATCGGCCTCAAGCAGAGCAACAGTGACATGGGCCAGCTCGTGGACATCCTCCGGCTCGCCCCTGCCGGGCGGTCCATCTGCACCGGCATCGACAGTCAGTTCTACCCCGCCCTCTCCGTCGGCGCAGTCGGCATCTACTCCACCGCCGCCGCGGTCATACCCGCTCAGATGGTCGAGCTCTACAATCTTTTTCAGGAAGGAAAGCACGAAGAAGCCCGGGACCTGCACATGCAGCTCCAGCGCCTCAACACCTACTTCGAATACGACCCCGGCTACGTCGCTCCCTGCAAGGAAGCCCTCCGGCTCCTCGGCCTCCCGGCCGGACCAGTACGCGCCCCCCTTCCGGAGCTCTCGGACTCCGAGAAGACCCTCATCCGGGTGGCACTCGAAGATCTCGGGTTGTTGTAAACTTTCGGACCGGAACGCCTATTTTAAGGAACTTCACTCCTCATTCTTTGAACACCCGGCGGTTTGTTCTTCTATCTCCATTATCCGCCGCCGCAGGATCTCTCTCAAGACATCATCGGGAATCGGACTTTCCGTAGTGAATTGTATTGTCGCGCCGCTTATCTTTACCCGGCCGTGCAGCTCTTTTTTCATCGCCTTCATCAAAGCCGGGCTCATGGTGTGAAGAGAGCAGTGATTCGCGCTCACCGAGAGCCCTACCAGGTCTTTTCCCCGGCGAAAAATCGGAATACCGTAACTGACCCGCTCGGTGACATCGTGGGCCATATCATGAATCAGCCGCCGGATCCGGTTCAACTCCGCTCTCACCGGTTCATCGAAGGCATCAAGATACGCGTCGACCTCCTCCGGCGCCCGGCGTGAAGGATTTTGCTCGTGTCCCATATTTTCAGCATAATCAATCCCAGAATCCCGAACCAGGTTATATGCAATAAATTCAGAGTAATAATTTTTTCATTCCATTTTAGCTCCTTCGTACTGTTCTGGAGAAAACAGCTTGTTTTTATAAAAATCACGATGCTACAGTAAGGAGGAAAAATGAAAGTAAAAATGAATGTATCGATCCACGGCGACGGCCGCGGTCATCTGCTGGTCCAAACTCCGTATTGTCCGGACATAGTCAAGCAGATCAGAACCGTTCCAGATAGAACCTGGGATCCGAACCATCAGGTGTGGCTGATTCCGGACACCCGGGAACACCTGGATGCTCTCCTTGCCGGACTTTTCCGGACAGGAATGTTTACTTCTCCAAATAAAGCCCCCGAAAGCACTCCGTCGATCAAGGGGGAAAAACCGGAACCGTCTCCCACCGATGAACCTGATGAAATCCGGCAGGGTATCGATAAGGTCAGGCGCCATCTCAGACTGAACGGCTACAGCCGTCACACGGTGAAGGCGTATACGAACCAGCTTGAACAGTTTTTCCGCCGAACAAATGCAGTACCCGCAACGGTCCACCGGGAAACCATTCTGCTCTACCTCGAAGAGATCGCCGGCAGCATCGGCCTGTCCCGGTCCATGGCAGCGCAGTGCATCGGCGCACTGAAGCATTATTTCCGGATCAACTACCCTCGGATTGTTCCAAACCCGGCTGATGCAATTAAACCCCCGCGGCGGGGACGACACTTCCCGGATATACTCTCAAAGGCCGAAGTTCGAGTACTCATCGACAACATCCGGAATACCAAACACCGCATGCTGATCAGCCTGACCTACTCGTGCGGCCTCAGAGTCAGTGAGGTTGTGCATCTAAAGGTCAAAGACCTCGACTTCAAACGTGGCCTTGTCCATATCCGTTCCGGCAAGGGCGATAAAGACCGATTTGTCATGCTCTCTCCGGGCTTGGAATCCCTCTATAGACAGTACCGTCGTGAAGTCATGATCCACTCCTGGCTCTTTCCGGGCAGGAGTCCTTCGGATCACATCTCCGTGCGGACCGCCCAGGCCGTTTTCAACGCCGCCCGAGATCGGGCGGACATCCGCAAACATGTCAGCATCCACACACTGCGACACTCCTTCGCCACTCATCTGCTGGAAGAAGGCACCGACCTTCGCTACATACAGGAACTCCTCGGCCACAGCAGCACCCGAACCACCGAAATCTACACCCATGTAAGCCGCCTGGACATTCGAAATATTCACAGTCCCTTCGATACTTTGTTTGACAACAAAGAGAAGAAGGAGGATAATTGAAGAAGCTTACGTGGGTTATACACATACAATACAGAGAGATAAATACTAGTTATGCGAAAGCCAGAGCGCAAGGTTTTTTTGAAAAACTAAAATATCAAATCCCAAACACCCGCGCCCTAAGAAGCCCGGCGTCCATGCCGGGCTAAGAAAAAGGGTTGAAATAGATATAACATCTGCTATAATGTATGTTATAAACAGAAAAGGAATATTCAATGTCTGATAACTTTTCAGATTTCGTAAAGAAAGTACGACTTCAACTCGAAATGAGCCAGGAAGATCTTGCCAGGAAATTAGGCGTCAGTTTTGCAACAATAAACCGTTGGGAGAATGGAAAAACAGCTCCCTCCCGATTGGCTCGTAAACAATTTGATACTTTTTGTGAAGATATGAGAAAAACAGGAAAGCTAAACTTGTCGGGAGCAGAATAATAATGAATAACAGTACTGGCGCAAATCTAGGATTTGAAGAAAAGCTATGGATGATGGCAGATGGCCTTCGGGGTACGATGGATTCTGCCGAGTACAAACATGTAGTACTCGGTCTGATATTTTTAAAATACATCTCTGATTCATTTCTTGAAAAATATGAATCGCTCCAGGCAGAAGAATTTGCCGATCCCGAAGATCGTGATGAATATCTAGCAGACAATGTGTTCTGGGTACCTACAGAAGCCCGTTGGAGTTTTCTACAGGGAAAGGCCAAAGACCCGAAAATCGGCCAATTGATTGATGAAGCCATGACTGCCATTGAGCGGGACAACAAGACACTCAAAGGCGTTCTTCCAAAAGATTTTGCCCGACCGGCACTGGATAAATCACGTTTAGGGACTTTGATTGATAAAATTGCCACCATCGGTCTTGGCGATGCTGAAAGTCGCAAAAAGGATATCCTAGGTCGTGTGTATGAATATTTCCTTGCCAAGTTCGCAGAAAAAGAAGGAAAAGGCGGCGGAGAGTTTTACACACCCCAATGCGTTGTCAAGATATTGGTTGAGATGCTGGAACCCTATAATGGACGGGTTTATGACCCGTGCTGCGGATCAGGGGGCATGTTTGTTCAGGCTATTAAATTTGTGCAAGCCCATTCTAACGGTAATGGTAATGGTAATGGTGTTCCTAATGGAATGAAGCGGGATATTGCCATTTACGGGCAGGAATCAAACTATACAACCTTCCGTCTGGCAAAGATGAACATGGCAATTCGTGGAATCGATGCTCATATTGAATGGGCTGATACGTTCCAAAACGACAAACACAAGGATCTTAAAGCTGACTACATTTTAGCCAATCCGCCGTTTAATGATGAAGACTGGGGATTCTCAAAAGTAAAAGAAGATGTCAGATGGGCTTTCGGCACACCTCCGGCAGGCGGCCCCCGCAAGCAGAAGGACGGTTCGACTATCAATGTAGATGGCGGCAACGCCAACTATGCGTGGATTCAGCACTTCATTCATCATCTGAGCCCCAATGGAACAGCCGGCTTTGTTCTGGCCAACGGTTCCATGTCGACCAACACATCAGGAGAAGGCGAAATCCGCCAGAAACTGATCGAGGCTGACATGGTGGACTGCATGATTGCACTGCCCGGCCAGCTTTTCTACACCACCCAGATTCCTGTTTGCCTCTGGTTTTTAACCCGCTCCAAGAAAGCCGATGCCAAAAGAGGATTTCGTGACCGCCAAGGCGAAATCCTCTTTATCGATGCCCGTAAAATGGGTTCATTGATTGACCGGACACACCGAGAGCTTTCATCTGATAGCCCGGAAAGTGAAATTGCTGAAATCGCTCGCACCTACCACGCCTGGCGTGGTGAGAAGAAGGACGGCGACTATGAAGACAAGCCCGGTTTCTGTAAATCCGCCTCCTTAGATGACATCAAGTCTCACCACTATGTACTGACTCCCGGCCGCTATGTTGGTGCAGAAGCCATTGTAAATGACGGAATACCTTTTGAAGAAAAAATGGCTGAACTTTCCGGCACTCTTTATGACCAAATGAGGGAATCCATGGAGCTGGACGCGGTGATTCGAAAGAATCTGGAGGTGCTGGGCTATGGGGAATAGACCCTTAACTTTTGGTAAATGTGCTACAGAGGTTCGTGATAAGGTACAACCTGAGGATGCCAAAAATGTAAGATACATAGGCCTTGAGCATATTGAACAAGGAACACTGCATATAAATGGTTTTGGTTCATCTAATGACGTTTCCAGCACTAAATCAAAATTTTCAAAAGGAGATATTCTCTTTGGAAAACTGCGTCCATATTTCAGGAAAGTTGTTCGGGCCCCATTTGACGGCGTATGTTCAACCGATATTTGGGTTGTTCGTTCAACAAATGGAATAAACCAAGATTTTTTATATTACTGGATGGCCTCCCAAGAGTTTGTGGATTTTTCAATGCAAGGTTCTGAAGGAACCAAGATGCCTAGAGCAAAATGGGATCATGTCAGCAGACATCAGATTCCATTTTTTTCCGAGGATGAACAAAAAGCCATCGCCCATATTCTCGGTTCATTGGATGACAAAATCGAACTGAGCCGCCGGATGAATGACACGCTGGAAGCGATGGCACAGGCGCTTTTTAAAAGCTGGTTTGTGGATTTTGATCCGGTTATCGACAACGCCCTTGCTGCCGGCAACGAGATTCCGGAAGAACTCAAGGAAAGAGCTGATATCCGCGAAGCCCTTGGTGTTGGTCGCAAACCATTGCCGGAAAAGATCCAGAACCTTTTTCCATCCGAATTTGAACACACAGAAGAGATGGGCTGGATTCCGGAAGGGTGGAATATACAACCGTTGTATGATATCGCCAATTTCATCAATGGGGCAGCATACAAGGACTTTCATTTTACAGAGGAACCCGGGTCTTTACCAGTTGTGAAAATTGCAGAAATAAAAAACGGTGTCTCATCTCAGACCAAGTTTACAAAGACTGAAATTGCGGACAAATATAGAATTGATGATGGTGACATCCTTTTTTCGTGGTCGGGAAACCCAGACACTTCTATTGATACCTTTATTTGGACCGGTGGTCCTGGATGGCTGAATCAACACATTTTTAGAGTTTCACTAAAAGATGATTCTGACAGAAATTTTGTCTATTATCAGCTCAAACTCTTAAGACCTGATTTCGCAGAAATAGCACGCAACAAACAGACAACAGGTTTAGGTCATGTGACTGCTCAAGATATGAAAAGGATGTATGTTACGAAATGTCCCACTCGAATAATGGAAGCTTTTAATACTAATGCAGGTACATTTTTCGATAAGTGGTATTCAAATTTAATGTCCATCAAGAACCAATCTAAATTGCGCGACACTTTTCTCCCCCAACTCCTGTCGGGTGAAATACGGATACCCGAAGCTGTAAAGCTGGTGGAGGATTTAGATAAAAACGGAGGTCAAAATGCCTGATAAATTTACCAAAGCACGATTCTGGAAGTGTGCTCTTCAAGTAAATTCATCCACCTATATAGAATACCGTGGCACAGAACATAATCTTTCTGAAGATGAATATAATGCTCAACTTCTGCAAATATGCCAGGAAGAAAAAATCAAGATTATTGGTATTGCGGATCATGGCAATGTCGATGGTGTAGATAAAATTCGGGAACTTTTTGTTCAGAACGATATTATTGTTTTCCCCGGCTTTGAAATTGCTACAACAGAAAAAGTACATTTTGTCTGCCTATTCGCGGAAAATACAACGCAATCTCAATTACAGCAATTTCTAGGCGATTTAGGAAGAGCAAAAGCAGGAACTAATACTACTCCACTCGATTTATGTGCAAATGATCTTCTGAAAAAAATAAATGAATTAGGTGGTTTCTGTTATGCCGCACACTCAACGGATGATAGTGGAATATTAAAACAAAAACTAACCCACGTCTGGCAGAATCCATTGTTAAAAGCAGCACAAATTCCCGCTTCTTTGGATGAACTGAAAAATGATGAGGGAAACAGCTTCAGGCAAATACTTCAGAATAAAACACCTGAATATAAAAGGGAAACCCCAATCGCCATAATTAACGCAAAGGATGTGGAGACACCGGAGACACTAAAAGATCCGAAAGCGTCGTGTCTCATAAAAATGACTAATCCGGGATTTGAAGCCTTTAAATTGGCTTTTCAGGACCCTGATTCCAGAGTGAGACTGAATAGTGACGTTTCGGAGCAGTATTATTCTCAAATTTTGTCCATGAATATCACAAATGGGTATCTGGATGGGGTAAACATTGATTTTTCAGAGCATCTTAATGCCGTCATCGGAGGAAGAGGTACTGGAAAATCAACTCTTTTGGAATGTATCCGATATGCCCTGGAACTGGAACCCATCGGAAAAAATGCCGTTAAACAGCACAATGAAATTATAAAGGAGAATATCGGAAAATCAAAAGCTAGAATTGAATTGACAATCCGTTCCTCTAAAATGAATGGGAAGAAATTCACTATTAGTAGAAAGTATCCCGATAGTGGCTTTGTAAAAGACGAAAACGGAAACATTTCTTCATTCAAACCCTCCGATCTTCTTCCGGAAATAGAGATCTATGGACAGAATGAAATATATGAAATTGCTCAGGATAATGATTCACAAAGAAAACTCCTATCGAGATTTCTGGAAGATGGTTATGGAGAAAGTGATTTTAAGATAAAAGAATCCTTGAAAGCCCTTTCCGATAACAGAGTTAAACTTGTCTCCGCTATGGACAATATAGCTGCAACCGAAGAAGAATTATCTCGACTTCCAAAGCTTGAAGAACAGGTGAAACAGTTCAAATCCCTCGGAATCGAAGATAAACTTAAAATCATACCCTTACTGGAAAATGAGAAACGTCTCAAAGAGAGAATACAAAACGAAGAGTTAAAATCTGTGAAGCAGGCTATTGAAAGTGTATTGGGGAGCCTTCCGGATACGGTTTTTCTAAGCGAAAAAGCTTTGGAAAATTTACCTCACAAAGAAATACTGCAAAAAATAAAATTCAGTCTGGATAAAGTAAGAACGGAAACAGAAAATCTGATTCAAAAATGGCAAACAGACATGAATCCCTATTTCAATGAAATAGAAACTCTGCTTTCCGAATTAACGGTATCAATGAAAAATGAAGAATTGAGTCTGGAAAAAACCTTTAAGGAATTGCCCGCAAGTGAAGGAAAAAGCGGCAGGGATATCGGTTTGGAATTTCAGCGACTGCTTTCAGAAATCGAGAAAATTAAACCGAAAAGATCTCTTGCAGAAAATCAGGAAAAGCTTGTTGCTGAATTGAGAGGCAGAAGACGTGTCATTTTATCTGAACTATCAGAACAGAGAGCAGCACGATCAGCCCATTTTAATAGATCATTAAAGAAGATTAAAAATAAACTTAAAGGACAATTAAAACTGACTGTACTCCCGGAAGCGGACAGAACTACTTTAGTTAATTATCTTATTGATTGTAATCTTGAAGGTGTCGGAGAGAAAAGGCTTTCATGGATAAATGACAAGGATGAAGTAACTCCAATAAAATTAGCAGAACTAATAAATTCAGGAGTTGAAGCATTAACTGCTGCAGGTTGGGGAATAACCCAGTCTACGGCAAACTCCATGATCAAAATGTCAAATCAGGAAGTCCTGAAAATGGAAGAACTGGAATTACCCGATATTATCCAAATAGAATTGAATGTGGCTCATGGTGAGCAAGAAAATTATCGGAGTCTTGATAAATTGTCTACAGGACAACAATGCACGGCGATTTTACACTTGTTGCTTTTACAAAATAAAGATCCCCTCATTATGGATCAGCCGGAGGATAATCTCGATAATGCCTTTATTGCCGACAGGATTGTGACAGAGTTAAGATCAGAAAAGATTAACCGACAATTCCTCTTTGCAACTCATAATGCCAATATTCCGGTTTTTGGTGATGCTGAGTGGATTGGAATATTAGAGTCATCCGAAAATCAGGCAAATATGTCTGAAAAAAACCAGGGAGCAATTGATGTGTCTGTAGTTCGAGATAAAACGGCAAACATTCTTGAAGGTGGAAAAACCGCGTTTAATCAAAGAAAAGAAAAGTACGGATTTTAAGGAACAGATATGCTGAAGTCAGAATTATTAGAGATTATCTCCAATGGAGAGAATTCCGGAGTAGAATTTAAAAGGGATGATATCAGACCGGAACAACTTGCCAAAGAAATTGTCGCCATGGTGAATTTCCAGGGAGGGCGTGTTTTACTTGGTGTTGAAGACGATGGATCTATCTCTGGTCTTATGCAAAAAAATACGGAAGAATGGGTAATGAATGTCATTCGTGATAAAGTCCACCCAATTGTGCTTCCTTACTATGAGAAAATTAAAATTGATGAAGAAAAATATGTTGCTGTAATTACTTTCCCACAGGGAATCTCAAAACCTTATGTACGGCGTCATTCAGGTAGAGAAGAAATCTATATCAGAGTCGGAACAACTTCACAGATTGCAACTCGGGAACAACAAATGCGGCTCTTTGAACTCGGAGGAATGCTTCATACCGAATTACTACCTGTTCCCGGTACAGGTTTTGAAAATCTGGATATTGCTAGATTAGAGAATTATCTTAAAGATATAATTAAAGATCCAACAATACCAAAGACTCAAGAAAACTGGATCTCACGCTTATCAGGCTTGGGCTTTATGACAGAATCCTCTGGAGCGAACTATTGTACAATTGCCGGTTTGGTTTTGTTCGGCAAAGCTCCCAGAAGATTTTTAAGACAAGCAGGCCTCCGTGTGTTTGGATTTGACAGTGAAGACAAAGAATATAAAGCTCTATTCGATGAGATCCTGGACGCTCCATTAGTTGGCCGTTGGGAGATTAAAGACTCTGAAAAGGCATTGGTTGATTCCGGAATCATTGAACGCTTTATAGATATGATAAAACCATTTATTTCTGAAGAATCCGATTCTGTTGATGAAAATTTCCGAAGAAATGATCTTTGGTATTACCCATTGGAAGCCATAAGAGAAGTTTTCATAAATGCATTGGCTCATCGGGATTGGACAAGATTTGTTGAGATTGAAATCGGTAGTTATTCAAATAGATTGGAAGTTATCAGTCCTGGAGCTTTAACCAATTCTATGACTATCGAGAAAATGATTGCTGGTCAGCGATCTCCACGGAACCCCATTATAATGGAGGTTTTAAGAGATTATGGCTATGTAGATTATAGAGGTATGGGAATAAGGACAAAAGTTATTCCATTAATGAAAGAACAAAATAATATAGATCCTCTTTTTGAATCCACAGAAGATTATTTGAAAACAGTTTTCTATCGAAAGAAGGTATCTGGATAGTATATGGGAGATTTAAAGCCATGGGCAGTCGGACCATTTGAAATGCTCTATCATGCAGAGACACACTTCCTTAAAGGCGACGATTTCGACCGAAGGATTGCTTTAATCTCCTTTGATAATTCCATCGAGGTAGCAATCACAACCTATCTTGCTTTACACCCTATACAACGTGGACAGCGTCAATACCAACGCACTGATATTGAGACATGGCAAAAAAACTATCATACAAAGCTGGATTTTTTCTATGAGGAAGTCGGTACTCGAAGTCTGCCGGAGCTTGTAGAGAAAGCCGATATCATTTTCTACCACCAAAATAGAAACGATCAATATCACAATGGTGGAGCCGGAGTGCCTGAGCTTCATAAACTTGAAGGTATCCGGCAGGCGGCCATCTGGGTTTTTAGCACTTTATTTGATGTGACAGACACCGACATAATCCTGCGGGAAAAAGTTGAAGCTGCAAGGCGGGATGAAAATCCTCATATTCGTGAACTTGATAAGGACCGTGTTATCGATTCGGAACATGGAATGGCTGATATTGCTGGTATATCCTACTACACCAGCGAAATACTATTTAATGTAGACTACCAGGCATACAAAGAAATTGGAGATGAACTACTATCTTTACAGGAGCCTGATGAAGAAAATTCGGAGGATCCTGTATGAACCATATAACAGAAAATATTTTGGAAGAAACATTTCTTTTCTGGTTCGAAGAGCTTGGGTGGAATACCATATATGGTCCTGATATTGCTCCTGATACTCCAATTGCTGAGCGTTCAAGTTATTCAGAAGTAATTTTGAAAGAACGGCTCAGAACTTCCCTTTCTCAAATTAATCCAGATATTCCAGCTGCTGGTATAGATGAAGCGGTCAAAAGATTAATAGTAACTGATTCGCCGGACCTGATTGTGAACAACAGGAATTTTCATCGTTACTTAACCGACGGTATAGATGTGGAAGTACCGTCAAACGATGAATATGGTGGAACAAGACACCTTAAGGTTTGGCTGGTTGATATTGAGACAATAGAAAACAACGACTGGCTGGCATTGAATCAGCTGACCGTCATTGAAAAATCGGTCGCTGGACAGTCTGAAGTAAACCGTCGTGCTGATGTGGTGCTTTATCTTAACGGTTTGCCTGTCGCAGTAATTGAATTAAAGAATCCGGGAGATGAGAACGCAACGATAAAGCACGCCTTTAATCAGCTTCAAACATACAAAAATGACATACCAAACCTATTTGCTACTAATGAATTATTAGTGATTTCAGATGGAATATTAGCTAAATCAGGCACCTTGACAAGTGGTTGGGATCGTTACATGCCTTGGAGAACTGTTACAGGTGAAGAGGTTGCGCCCAAAGGAACTCCAGAGCTGGAAACACTGGTGCGTGGACTTTTTGAACGGCGTTTTTTCCTTGATTACATTCTTAATTTTATTGTCTTTGAAGATGACGGATCAAAATTGATAAAAAAAGCTGCTGCTTATCATCAGTTCTGGGCCGTGAACAAGGCATTAACCTGTACACTTTCAGCATGTGGTATAGACGCTGATCCGTCAAAGTTAATAGGTCGATTTCCGAAGGAATCAGATCCGTGGCAAATAAAAGACAAAGCAGGCCAGTATGGTAAAGGTACGGATCATTTCAATGGCAAAAGGATAGGTGTGGTCTGGCACACCCAGGGAAGCGGAAAGAGTCTTTCCATGACGTTCTTTTCAGGAAAGGTCGTTCGCCATCCTGACATGGGGAACCCTACACTGGTTATAATTACTGACCGAAATGATCTCGATGATCAGTTATTTGGTACATTTGCTAACTGTAAGGATCTTCTTCGCCAATCACCTGTACAAGCAGGAAACCGATCTCATCTTAGAGAACTATTGAAAGTGGCTTCTGGCGGGATAGTTTTTACAACAATTCAGAAATTTATGCCCGATGAAAAGGGTGATGTTCATCCTCTCCTTTCAGAAAGAAATAATATTGTAGTAATTGCAGATGAAGCCCATCGTAGCCAATATGATTTTATCGATGGCTTTGCAAGACACCTGCATGACGCTTTACCAAATGCATCATTCATTGGTTTTACCGGTACCCCTATCGAAAGTGAAGACAGAAGCACCCCGGCTGTTTTTGGTGATTATATAGACAAGTATGACATTTTACGCGCCGTAGAAGATGGTGCGACAGTTCCGATCTACTATGAAAGCCGGCTTGCTAAAATTGAACTGAGTGAATCCGGTTTTTCTGGTATTGACCCGGAATTTGAGCAAATTACCGAAGCTGAGGAAGAATCGGGAAAACAGAAGCTTAAAACGAAATGGGCAGCTCTTGAAGCTATGGTCGGAGCTGAAGACCGTATCAAACTGGTCATTAGTGATTTAGCTGCTCACTTTGAAAAAAGATTGGATACGATGGACGGAAAAGCATTGGTTGTTTGTATGAGCCGCCGTATCTGCGTTGATGTTTATAACGCACTTAAAGATATCCGGCCAGCCTGGCACAGCGACGATGAATCAGAAGGATTCATGAAAATCGTTATGTCTGGTTCTGCATCCGACAATATCGAATGGCAGCCGCATATACGCAATAAGACCGGACGCGAGGATTTAGCCAGGAGATTTAAAGATCCGAATAATTGTCTCAAATTAGTTATTGTTCGTGATATGTGGCTTACTGGTTTTGATTGTCCAAGTATGCATACAATGTATATAGATAAACCTATGAACGGGCATAACCTGATGCAGGCGATCGCCCGAGTGAACCGTGTATTCAGAGACAAACCCGGTGGTCTTGTTGTTGATTACATCGGCTTGGCGGATTCACTGAAACGAGCACTTGCCAATTACACAGCCAGCGGTGGGAGAGGCGATGCCACTATAGATCAGGAACAGGCCGCGGCAGTTCTTATGGAAAAATACGAAGTCGTACGTGATATGATGTACGGCTTTGACTACCGTTCGGTAATTGATGATATACCAGCTAAAAGAATATCCGGAATAACCCAGGCAATGGAATTTATTCTTGGTCAGGATGATGGTAAAAAAAGGTATCTCCCAGCAGTTTCCGCATTAACTAAAGCATTTGCTTTAGCTGTCCCACATAAAAAAGCGATACAGATTCGTGACGAAGTAGGTTTTTTTCAGGAGATAAGATCAGCCCTTGTTAAGACTACCGGAGATGAACAGGGAAGAACCCCGGATGAAATTGATTCAGCAATAAAGCAATTAGTCTCAAAAGCCGTATCGTCAACAGAAGTGGTTGATATTTTTGAAGCCGCAGGAATGGACAAGCCGGACATCTCCATTTTATCTGATGAGTTTTTGGAAGAAGTTAGAGCTTTGCCACAAAAGAATCTGGCACTGGAACTCTTGAAGAAACTGATAAATGATGAGATTAAAACACGCTCCAAAAAAAATGTGATTCAGGCACGATCATTTGCTGAAATGCTGGAACAGGCTGTTAAGAAGTATCAGAATCGTGCAATTGAAGCTGCCGAAATCATTCAGGAACTGATTGATTTGGCCAAAGAGATAAGACAGGCTGGAGAAAAAGGGAACGAACTTGGTTTAACAGAAGATGAACTGGCCTTTTATGATGCTCTGGCAGATAACAGCTCTGCAAAAGAAATGTTAGGAGACAAAAAACTTGTTCTTATGGCACAACTACTTGTTGAGAGGGTGAAGAAAAGTGTTTCCATCGATTGGACTTTGAGAGAAAATGCGAGAGCTCAAATCCGCGTAATGGTGAAACGGATATTAAGAGAATATGGCTATCCGCCAGATTTGGAAAAAGCTGCAACAGAATTAGTAATTGAACAAGCAGAAGTACTTTGCAAGGAATGGAGTATTGATTAAGGAACCGCCTCCGCACGTCCTGTGCTCCGGCGGGGGCGCGGGAGGTTTTTCTCTGAAGTTGCGCTCTGGCCATCGCATAACACGGGGTATATGCGGCGTCGCTATCGCTCCTTGGCCTTCGGCACATTTGCCCTACGGGCAAACGTCATATACCCCGGGAACGTTATGTTCAATGCTTGGGAGGCTACACTCTATACAATAGAAAAATAAAAACTGCCCGTCTTGGATGCTCGCCGTCCATGGCTCGCTATAAGAAGGAAATATAAATTGCATTTTTTTTATTTAGATGAAAGTGGATGTACAGGAAAAGATTTAAAAGCAAAACAACAACCAATCTTTATTCTTGGGGGTATCATTGTTCGTGATGAAGGCTGGAATAAGACACATGTTGAATTTGAGAAAATACTCGAGGATTATTTTGAAGGCACCATTCCTGAAAATTTTGAATTACATACAAAGGATCTCTTCTCTAACAAAGGAAGTGGCTTTTTTGAAAACCATCCCAGAGAAAAAAGAAATACATTAATTCACGATATTTTGAATCTAATTTCTACAAGAAAGCACCACTTTTCATATATTGCAGTGGATAAAATAAAACTTGATAAATCCGATGTAACTAAAATTGAAAACAAAGCATATATCGATCTAAAGTACCCATATCAGATAGCCTACGATTATTTGATTACAAATTATGAAAAATACACAAAGCAGAAACTAGGCAAAAGTGCCAGAGCAATGGTTATCTTGGATGAAAAAGATAGTATCATCGAAAAAATTGAAGAAATTACTCGGTATCGCAGATTTGAATGTGCGAAAAATGATAGAGTGAAATGGCTCGTAGAATTCAGCTACGCCATAGATTCAGAAAAAAATACAATGATTCAAATATCAGATATGTTTCTTTTTTTGACTAGAAAATACCTGGAAATTGAAAATGGCTATAAAGAAGATTTAGATGCCAATGTTAAAGGAATATTTAGAGGTTTTTATAGTAAAATACACGATAGACTTATTTATAAGACACTTCAACAAGAAGACGGAAAAAAAATGAATGAATATAACAATTTTTTACATACGATAATTAGTCTTCCAAGCACACGATGGAAATCAAAGATTTATTAGGGGAATTTTAGATGAATTACAGTATCCATAATTCAATAACAAATTTCATCTGGAACATTGCAGATGATGTCCTGAGAGATGTGTATGTCCGTGGCAAGTACCGGGATGTTATTCTACCGATGACCGTTATTCGCCGTCTTGATGCACTTCTTGAGCCGACCAAAGAATCTGTCCTTAATATGAAAAAGCAACTCGACTCGGCGGGGATTGCCAATCAGAACGCAGCGCTGTGTCAGGCATCTGGCGAGGCATTCTTCAATAGCTCCCCATTTACACTTAAAGACCTGAAAAGCAGAGCCAAGGTTCAGCAGCTGAAAGCTGATTTTGAAGCCTACCTCGATGGCTTCTCGCCCAACGTTCAAGAGATCATGGACAAGTTCAAATTCCGCAACCAGATCCCGACGCTTGTGGATGCTGATATCCTCGGAGCTCTCATTGAAAAATATCTGAACCCAAGCATCAACCTGATCCCTAAACCGGTGCTGGATGCCGATGGTAATGAAAAACTTCCCGGGCTGGATAATCACAGCATGGGAACGGTCTTTGAAGAGCTGATACGTCGTTTCAATGAAGAAAATAATGAAGAAGCCGGAGAGCACTTTACGCCTCGTGATGTGGTGAAGCTGATGGCGGATCTGATCTTCCTGCCGATTGCAGCCCAAATTGAATCCGGAACCTATTTAGTGTATGACGGGGCCTGCGGAACTGGCGGTATGCTGACGGTGGCTGAAGAACGGCTGCAGAATCTGGCTGAAGACGCTGGCAAAGAAGTATCCATTCACCTCTACGGACAAGAAGTTCAGCCGGAAACCTACGCCATCGCCAAGGCAGATCTTCTTTTAAAAGGCGAAGGGGCTGAAGCCGAGAATATCAAATACGGCTCCACGCTTTCGGCTGACGGCTTCGTCTCAGATCAATTTGACTTCATGCTTTCCAATCCCCCTTATGGCAAAAGTTGGAAGACTGACTTGGAGCGAATGGGAGGCAAAAGCGATCTGAAAGACCCGCGCTTCATTCTGGAATACGGGGATGATCCTGAATACAAAATGATCACCCGCTCCAGCGACGGCCAGCTGATGTTTCTGGTCAATAAGCTGATGAAGATGAAGGAAAAGAGTAAGCTTGGTAGCCGTATTGCCCAGGTTCACAATGGCTCATCGCTTTTCACAGGTGATGCCGGTCAAGGTGAAAGCAATATCCGCCGCTGGATTATTGAAAACGACTGGCTTGAAGCGATCATCGCTTTGCCGGAGAACATTTTTTACAACACCGGTATTTCAACCTATATCTGGGTGCTGACAAACCGCAAGACAGATGAACGCAAAGGTAAAGTTCAGCTGATAGATGCTACAGGTTGGTACCAGTCTCTTCGTAAAAATATGGGTAAGAAAAACTGTGAGCTGAATGAAACCCATATTCAAGATATCTGTAATCTGATCACCGGGCCGGAAGAGACCGAACAGTCCAAGATTTTCACTAACGAAGCATTCGGATATCAAAAGGTTATTGTCGAGCGTCCATTACACCTATCTGTTCACCTGACCGAAAAAATTCTGCGCCGATTCGAGCGACTTTGTACCGAAACCAAAGAAACAAATCTCTATTCAATTGTTGAGGCCGTAGCCGGTGCAATTGGCGAAGGGCCGCATCTGAATTACAACAGCTTTTTAGAGACTATAGAATCCAAGGCCAAAGACATGGCGGTGAACCTCTCGTCTAAATCCATGAATTTTATAAAAGCCAATCTGGCGGTGATTGATGAATCAGCAGAACCGGTCATCAAGAAAATTCACAAAGCAGGAAAAGCTGAACCCAACCCGCTTTACGGTTTATACGACACAGTGATTGACAGCAAAAAGGTGGTCGTTGAATACGAGCCGGATACTAACCTGCGGGATTCGGAGCAGGTGCCACTTTTGGAAGATGGAGGTATTGCCGCCTTCATTGAACGGGAGGTGCTGCCTTATACGCCCGATGCCTGGGTTGACTGCTCCAAAACGCAAATTGGCTATGAGATTTCCTTTACCAAGCATTTCTACAAACCCATTCCCATGCGGACACTAGATGAAATCAAAGCGGATATTTTTGCCATTGAACAGGAAACAGAAGGCCTGCTAGAAGAAATTGTTGGGGAGGCGGAATGATGAGAGCTTACCCGAAATACAAGAATTCTGGCGTTCCTTGGCTGGAGCATGTTCCAGAGCATTGGGAGACAATCAAGACTAAGCACCTCTTCAGTGAACGTGTACAGAAAGGCTACCCAAACGAGCCTCTGCTTGCTGCTACGCAGACAAAAGGTGTTGTCCCGAAATCAATGTATGAGAATAGAACCGTTGAGGCTCAAAAAGATTTGCACCTTTTAAAACTGGTTGAACCCGGTGATTTTGTGATTAGCCTCAGATCTTTTCAGGGGGGTATTGAATACGCATATTTTCGTGGGATTATCAGCCCTGCATACACTGTAATGGTTCCAAAGAAACGGATATTGCCAGAATATTACCGACAGCTTGCAAAATCGAAGAAGTTTATTTCTCTACTACAGACTTGCGTTACTGGGATTCGAGAAGGGCAAAATATCAACTACGAAATTTTGCGAAACACACCATTACCTGTTCCTTCTGAGGATGAGCAACAACAGATCTCCCGTTTTCTTGATTGGCAGACCTCAAAAATCAAAAAATTCATCAAGGCCAAGAAGAAACTCATTGCCCTGCTGAAAGAGCAGAAGCAGAACGTCATCAACGAGGCGGTTACCAAAGGTATTAACCCCGATGTTGAATTGAAAGACAGCGGAGTGGAATGGCTTGGGCAGATACCGGCGAATTGGGATGATAGATTCTTCTTTCAATCATTTCGTGAGAAATCAGTCAAGAATACTGGTTTGGTTGAGAAGAATCGCCTTTCTCTAAGCTACGGTAGAATTATTCGAAAGAGTATTGATTCAGCAGAAGGGCTCCTGCCTATGTCATTTGAGACATATCAAATTGTAGAACGGGGCGACCTAATTCTAAGACTTACTGATCTTCAAAATGACCACAAGAGTCTGCGAGTAGGTTTGGTTCAAGAGAGAGGAATAATTACTTCTGCATATCTATGTCTAAGAACTTTCCCAACCATTATTCCAGAATATGCTTATTTATTGCTTCATGCCTATGACTTAAGGAAGGTCTTTTATAGCATGGGCGGAGGTGTACGGCAGTCGATAGGGTTTTCCGAACTGAAAAGATTGCCTTTTCCTGTGCCAATAGAAGAAGAACAAAAGACGATTGTTGCAAAAATCAATTCAGAATGTAAGGGAATAGATCTATCCATAGAAAAAGCTGAACGAGAAATTGAACTCATTCAGGAGTACCGCACCCGCCTTGTTTCCGACGTCGTGACTGGAAAAGTTGATGTCCGCTTTGTAGAGATTCCGGACTTTGAGCCTGTTGAGGTTGATCTGGAAGCTCAGGATTGTGAAGCGTCTGAAGATGAACTGATTACGGAGGGTATCGAAGATGAGTAGACCGGTTCCCACAGATATCAAACTTTACCACATTGTCCACTTGGACCGGCTGTCATCCATCATTCAGGATGGTTTTATATGGAGCGATGCTGAAGTACAACAAAGGATCTCTTCCGGGACAACAATAGGCATGAGTTCAATAAAAGAGCGTAGAATGCATAACGCCTTAACATGTTACCCGGATCTCCATGTAGGAGAATGCGTTCCCTTCTATTTTTGCCCACGATCAGTCATGCTTTACCTGTTTTATATGAATAACCACCCTGATGTAACCTATACTGGAGGCCAGGAACCGATTATTCATTTTGAAGTTGATCTACATAATGTAGTAGACTGGGCTTGTAGAAATGACAAACGTTGGGTGTTTACAGATTCCAATGCTGGATCCTTTTATTTCAATGATTACAATGATCTTGATCAGTTGTACAGGATTGATTGGCCGTCAGTTCAGGCAAGGAACTGGCAGAATTGCCGGGAACGAAAACAGGCGGAGTTTTTAATAGAAAGTCAACTGCCTTTTGAGTTGATTGAATCTATCGGAGTGTATTCAATCAACCAGCAGCAGTCAGTAGCGGGATTTTTAAGCTCATCAGGGTATAAACCACCTGTAAATGTAATGAAAAATTGGTATTATTAATAAGGAGTGAGATATGATAACTTATAAAACCGGTAACTTGTTAACCGAAGACGTGGAAGCCCTTGTCAACACAGTCAACTGTGTGGGTGTTATGGGACGCGGTATAGCACTCCAGTTCAAGAAACAATTCCCTGAAAACTTTAAGAAATATGAAAAAGCTTGTAAACAAGAGAGTGTTGTGCCTGGCAAAATGTTCGTACATGAAACAGGCAATTTGACTAATCCGAAATTCATCATAAACTTCCCCACAAAACGGCACTGGCGTGGGGCCAGTCGGTTGGAGGATATTGAAGCTGGACTAACTGATTTGGTAAGTGTCATAAGAAAATATAATATCAAATCCATTGCTTTGCCTCCCTTAGGGTGTGGATTGGGTGGATTGGACTGGAATGTTGTGCGTGAACATATTGAGAATAAACTCAAAGAATTATCATTCCTTGAGATAACAGTTTTTGAACCAAAAGGTACGCCCGATTCCGGGGAAATGGTAAATAACCGCAAAGTCCCTAGTATGACTCCCGGTAGGGCTGCCCTTGTTGAACTAATTCAAAGATACTTATCGGGCCTTCTGGATCCGATTATTACACTTCTTGAAGTGCATAAACTTATGTATTTTTTGCAGGAGAGCGGTGAAAACCTGAGGTTAAAATATACTAAAGCCGCCTATGGCCCTTACGCTGAAAACCTTCGCCATGTCCTTAATGCAGTAGAAGGACATTTGCTATCCGGATATGCTGATGGAGGTGACAAACCGGATAAGCAACTCAAGCTTGTTCCTGGCGCCTATGAAGATGCATCGAAATTCCTGGTTAAACATCATCAAACGAAGGAACACTTTGATCGTGTCTCTGCATTGGTAGAAGGATTTGAGTCACCCTTTGGTATGGAGTTACTGTCAACGGTTCATTGGGTAGCTTCGAAAGAAAATGCCTCCACAATAGAACAGGCAATTAACGCTGTGTACAGCTGGAATGAACGAAAACAACAGTTTAACAATCGGCAAATTGAACTGGCTTACAATGTACTTACCGAACAGGGATGGTTCGCTTGAAATTTACCGATACAAGCGAAGCAGGACTTGAAACCACCATCATCAAGTCGTTGATTGAAGAAGCCGGTTATCAGGCAGGAAATCCTCAGGACTATGATCGTGCCCATGCGGTTGACCTCGCCAAGATGACGGCATTCATACAGAAGACTCAGCCGGAGGTTGCGGAGCGTCTCAGCCTTGAAGTCGATTCTCACATAAGAACACAATTCCTTCATCGGCTACAGGGTGAAATTGCCAAACGGAGCATCATTGATGTTCTGCGCAAAGGGGTGAAACATGGCCCGGATTCCGTCACGCTATTTTACGGCAGCCCGACGGCAAATAATGAGAAGGCCAAGGAACTGTTTGGACAGAATATTTACAGCGTAACGCGTCAGTTACGTTACAGCGGCAGCGAGACTCAGTTGGCATTGGATATGGGTGTTTTTATTAACGGCCTGCCCATCGCCACATTTGAACTGAAAAACAAGCTTACCAAGCAGACCGTCGAGGATGCTGTTCAGCAATATAAGAATGACCGTGACCCCAAGGAGCTTTTGTTCCAGTTCGGCCGTTGTGTGGTTCACTTTGCCGTCGATGACCATGAAGTACGCATGTGTACCCATCTGAAAGGCAAGGATTCATGGTTTCTGCCTTTCAACCAAGGGTATAACGACGGTGCTGGCAATCCGCCGAACTCTGCAGGACTAGCAACCGATTATCTCTGGAAAGAGATTCTGACCAAGGACCGCCTCACCGACATCCTGGAAAACTACGCGCAGGTGGTTGAAGAGAAAGACGAGAAAACCGGCAAGAAGAAACAGAAGCAGATATTCCCTCGCTACCACCAATTGACGGTGGTGCGTAAACTTTTGGCAGACGCCCAGCAAACAGGTGCCGGGAAGCGGTATTTGATCCAACATTCGGCTGGCAGCGGTAAGTCAAACTCCATTGCGTGGCTGGCTCATCAGCTGGTTGGGTTGGAGCAGCACAAAAAAGCAGTCTTCGGCTCCATCATTGTGGTTACCGACCGGCGTGTTCTGGACAAACAGATCCGGGACACCATCAAGTCCTTTGCTCAGGTTGGCAACGTGGTGGGCCATGCGGAGCGATCCGGTGACCTGCGCCGCTTCATCAACGAAGGAAAGCAGATCATCATTACAACAGTTCAGAAGTTCCCTTTCATTCTAGCGGAGATTGGCGACGACCACAGGCAGAACAGGTTTGCCATCATCATCGACGAAGCACATTCTAGCCAAGGCGGTCGCACTGCCTCGAAAATGAATATGGCGCTCTCTTCGGATATTTCGGAATCTGAGGAAGAAGAAAGCACAGAAGATAAAATCAACGAGCTGATGGAGAGCCGTAAAATGTTGACCAATGCCAGCTATTTTGCGTTCACAGCTACTCCCAAAAACAAAACACTTGAAATCTTTGGTGAGCCTGATCCACAGCCGGACGGCAAGGTGAAGCATCATCCCTTCCATAGCTACACCATGAAGCAGGCCATTCAAGAAGGCTTCATTCTTGATGTGCTGAAAAACTACACTCCGGTTGCGAGTTTTTATCGCCTGATGAAAACCGTGGAAAGCGATCCGCTTTTTGACACCAAGAAAGCCCAGAAAAAATTACGCAAATATGTGGAGTCCAACACTCATGCCATCCGTGAGAAAGCGGAAATCATGGTGGATCATTTTCACGCACAGGTCATGGGGCATCGTAAAATCGGCGGAGAAGCGCGTGGAATGGTCATTACCAGTGGTATCATGAGGGCTATTGAATATTTTCATGCTATCAACGGTTATCTGATTGAGCGTAAGCTTCCATACAAAACCATCGTGGCATTTTCGGGAGAACATGAATACGGCGGTCGAAAGGTTAGTGAAGCAACACTGAATGGTTTCCCCAGTAACAAGATTGAAGACAGGATTGTTGAAGACCCATATCGCTTCCTGGTTGTGGCGGACAAGTTCCTCACCGGATATGACGAGCCGATAATGCACACAATGTATGTGGATAAACCACTTGCTGGAATTAAAGCTGTCCAGACTCTTTCGCGCCTCAATCGGGCTCATCCCAAAAAACACGACACCTTCATTCTGGACTTCTTCAATGATGTTGATGTGATCCAGAAGTCGTTTTCTGATTATTATCGCACGACCATACTAAGTGAAGAAACTGATCCGAACAAACTTCATGACCTGAAGTCCGATTTGGATGGTTATCAGGTTTATTCCCCTGAACAGATCGATGGCTTGGTTGAGCTCTATTTAAATGGCGCGGAACGGGAAACACTCGACCCAATTCTGGATGCCTGCGTTGCGGTCTATAACAGCGACCTTGATGAAGATGGACAGGTGGGATTCAAGGGTAATTCAAAAACTTTTGTCAGAACATATGGATTTCTCGCATCTATATTACCATTTACGAATGCTGAATGGGAAAAACTATCGATCTTCCTTAACTTTCTGATCCCTAAACTCCCAGCACCAAAAGAAGAAGATTTATCAAGAGGCATTCTTGAAACTATAGACATGGATAGCTATCGAGCTGAAGTACAGGCAAGTTTGGATATAACTCTCGCTGATGAAGATGCAGAGCTGGAACCTGTACCATCCATTGGAGGAGGCTTCACCGCAGAACCAGAACTGGATTATCTGAGTAATATAGTAAAATCCTTTAATGATTTATTTGGGAACATAGACTGGAAAGATGCTGATAAAATCCGTTCTGTTATTGCTGAAGAAATTCCTGAAAAAGTGGCTGCGGATGCAGCATATCAGAATGCAATGAGAAATTCAGATAAAAAAAACGCACGTATAGAACATGACAAAGCTTTAGGACGTGTGATGGTAGAGTTGTTATCAGATCATACTGAATTATTCAAACAGTTTAGCGACAACCCATCTTTTAAGAAATGGTTAGCCGATACAATTTTTGGTGCAACATATCAAGCAACAGGGACTGATGGCTAAGACCTCAGCTTCCGCCATCCATGGCTCCAGCTGAGAAGACGGGCAGTTTTTATTTTTGAAAACGGTGTAAGAAGAGGTGATTTGTAGTCATACCGCCTCCCAAGCACTAAACATAACAGCGAATATGAGATTCCACCTTCGGCTCCATCAAAATTGCCTGCGCTTCGCTTCGGAAACCTCGCATATTTCTAGAACGTTATGTGATATACTGCTATTAGAAAAGAATGATTGATAAAAACTACATAGATGTTTTTAGAAAAATATATTCTCATCTTAATGATAGCACAATAAACTGGGCTGTAACTGGAAGTTTTAGTTTTGCTCTTCAGGGAATAGATATCGTACCTAATGACATTGATCTTCAAACAGATAAAATAGGAGCATATTCTATTGAGAATCTCTTTCGTGATTACGTTACAAAAAAAGTCAAATTCTCTTCTACAGAAAAAATTCGTTCGCATTTCGGCAAATTATCTATAGATGGAATCAAAGTTGAAATTATGGGAGATATTCAAAAACGTCTTGAAGATGGAAGCTGGGAGGATCCTGTTGATCTGTTACGTTACAAAAAAATTATTGAATCACTGGGAATGAAAGTACCTGTACTCTCAATAGAATATGAATATAAGGCATATTTTAAGCTTGGCAGAGTAGATAAAGCAGATATATTATGGAATTGGATTAAGGACAATCATGAAGACTAATGCAGAACGTCACATAACAGCGAATATGCAGCTGCGGGGTCAAACCCCTCCGCCCAAATTGCTCCCTGCGGTCGCAACTTCGGGTACTCTCGGAACGTTATATGACATTATTTGCTAATAGTAATGAATAAATTGTCTTTTAGAAGGTATTATAAATATAGCCTTTGAAACGAGGAGAATGCGATATGAATTTATTCTGGGGAATACTAATGATTGCAATAGGAGCATTTTTATCGATTAGTGGATTTCTTAAAAGTGAGTTTACCATTTATAAGATTTTAGCTGCTCGGTCAAAAATACTATGGGGCGATAAAGTTCACGTTTTTTATGCAGTTGTTGGGATTTTAGTAGCTATTGTAGGGATTTTATTTGCTGCCGGTATTTTTAAGAAATGATTCAAAGCCGCAGCAAATTACGTCACATAACAGCGAATATGCGTTTCCGTTTCGCTTCACTCAAATTGGCCGTTGGCCAACTTCGGGTACTCGCAGAACGTTATATGACATTTCGGGGGCTATGGAAGTGATTTATAAAATGGAAAAAGCAAGAGTTATTAAATATGAATAACACTAGTATTGCCCCATGTGGAGTGATATGTGATCTTTGCTTAGGTTTCCAAAGAACAAAAAATAAATGCGTTGGGTGTAAAAGCATAGGTAATAAACCGCACCATTGTACTGTTTGTAGTATAAAAGCATGTCCTGAAAAAAATGGTAATAAAAATTTGTTATGCAACGAATGCAGTAAGTTTCCTTGTAGAAGAATTAAAAATCTGGATAAACGGTATACAACAAAGTATGGTGAAAGCCCGATAATAAATCTTAAGACAATTAAGGAAATAGGACTGACTAAATTTATAAAAATAGAGAAAGAAAAATGGAAGTGTAACGAGTGTGATCATCTGTTATGTGTTCATAGGGGGGTATGTTTAAACTGTGGAAATAAAAATCAATTTTTTCCTGAGGTAAAGTAAAATAGTATGTTTAAGAACGCCCCCGAAACGTCATAAAACATCGAGTACTCGGCTCCGCTACACTACGCCCAAATAATCTTGCTGCGCAAGCCAACTTCGGCTAAACTTGAAACGTTATATGCAATTATGTAGCAGGAGCATTGAATAATGATGAACAATATAGAAATAGTAACTGCAGGAAATAAACATTTTTCATTTCTTAAAGAACATGACCTTCACATCACAAATACGATTTTAAAAAGAAAGCTTGAAAATAATGAAATATTGATAATGGAATTAAATGATACCAGTATTGGCTGGTTACGATTCAGTCTTTTTTGGGATGAAATTCCATTCATGAATATGTTGTATGTACTAAGCGATTATAGGAGAAAAGGCTACGGTAAAATGCTGGTCAATCATTGGGAGAATCTGTTGATAGAAAAAGGATATACACGATTTTTAACTAGTACCTTAGCGAATGAAGATGCACAGCATTTCTATAGAAAAATTGGTTATACTGATGTTGGTGGTTTTGTTCTACCTTTGGAACCTTTAGAAATATTACTTATAAAGGATATAAAACAGAGTGCTACATAACAGCCTATAACAGCGAATGCCTGGTTCCGCTTCGCTGAACCAAAATTACCCTACGGTCAACTTCGTATATTCGCGAAACGTTAGATGCAATTTATTTCATGGTTGGAATTGGTTTGGAAGAACCCGCAGTCCATGGCGGACATAAAGAAAAATCATTCAAATGCACTCTCGAAATAATTTTTATGGGTTTTATGTTGCTCAATTACGATGATTTCTTAGTTTTGCTTTCATAAATGGAAGCAATCCCAAGTATTCTACGCTTCATTTCTTTGCGGATATGTATTGGTTCCAAACACTCGCATTTATCACCAAAACTTAAAAGAATATTATAGTAGTACTCGTTCTCTATGAATGGAAAACTAATAATGTAATGCTCATCACCGTCTGCCAGAAAGTTATCATAAGTAGAAAAATCAAGAACCCTTTCCATGGCAGATTTATGAATACGAATTTTGATGGTTGTTTGCATAGTCTCCAAAATATCATTAAACTCTATCTGCGGTTTTGGATAGTCTCGTGGCACAAAAGATTCCTCTGTTATTAGCAGGTTTGATATCCGGGATAATCTAAATAAGCGATAATCATCTCTTTTATGGCAGTAGCCTTGCCAATACCATTGACTGCTTTTTAATACAAGCTGATATGGCTCGGCTATACGTGCTGTAACATTTCCGTAGCGGTCTGTATATTTAAATGAAAGCAGCTTTTTTTCCTGTATAGCTCTTTTAACAGTTTCTAAATATGCTTTTATATTCCTGTTACCCATCCACGGGCTTAAATCTATATAGATTTGATTTGCTTTTAATTCAATGTCTTTCGCTCTGTCTTCAGGGATAAAACTCTTAACTTTAGCAAGAGCGTTTACCAGTTCATCACCTCGTATCATGCTGGAAATACTCGAAAGCCCCATTAAAATAGCCGCAAGGTCAGTGGTTGAAAAAACATTTTTATCAATTTTGTAGTTCTGCATAATTTCAAAGCCACCACCTACACCAGGGATTGAACAAACGGGAATACCTGCCATGTTGATGGCATCTATATCGCGGTAGATTGTACGAGGTGATACTTCGAAAAGATCTGCTAACTCCTGTGCGCCAATACGCTTTTTGTCAAGGAGTATCATTATAATGCTAACAAGCCTGTCAATTTTCATCTGATAGTTGCCTACCACTATTTTTATATTGTTGCCATACAGTTGTCAACAATTATATGCATAATTGGAAAGTAAAGATATCAATCTGCTTATGAGGAGGAAACATTATGCAGAAAGAAGCCTTGTTAGTAATCGATATTCAAAATGACATAACAAAGAATTACAAGGATGTTATTGGCAATATTAATAGAGCTATTGATTGGGCAGTAAATAATAATATTCATGTAGTCTATATAAGGCATGAAAATCTATCTGCCGGTTCGAAGGTGCTTAAACCCAATACATTTGGGGCTGAATTAGCTACAGACTTGAAAATTGCATCAGAGAATGTCTTTACAAAAAACAAAAGTAATGCATTAACCAGTGCAGGATTCAGTGACTTTATTGGTAAAAATGATATAAATGCTTTCTACATTACAGGAGCAGATGCGACTATTTGTGTGAAATCAACCTGTTTCAATTTACGAAAGGCAAATTATGGGGTTAATGTATTGTCAGACTGCGTTACCAGTTGGGATAAGAAGAAAATACCCGAAATGCTCGCTTACTATGAGAGCAAAGGGTGTAAAAATATGTGTCTGAATGACATAATTATTTAAGCTCTTTCAATACTACTATCTTACATCAGTTTCGGCTTTTTGAAATAAAACGGTACCCAACAAAGTTTAGCCGGCTCCGCTACGCCCAAATTGTCTTGCTGCGCAAGCCAACTTTGGCTAAACTTGAAACGTTAGACGAAAAACATGGACAGTAGATGAGATTAAAGAAGATGGTATTAATGATGAAAAATTATTCGGTTTTATTAAAAGTTATCTTGGCAGTGGCCCTAGGTCTATTTGTTGGAAGGCTGGTTACACCACTATTTGGCTTGGAGTCATCATGGGCAAGCATTGCTTTAAGTACGGGCATAACAATCACTTTGCTAATTATTTTTGAAATTATAACGAATAAATTGTTAACAGGTAAAACAAACACTGTTTCCATAGTTGAAATTAAAAATCTTCGTAAAATTAATAAAAGTGAAATTCGGGAAGCAGCTTTAGTTTTAGCAGATGCTTTTAAAGAAGATCCGCTGTTTAAAATACTATTTGGCGATGCTTTAAAAAATTCATATAAGTATACCTCAGTTGCTAAGTTTATGATTAGGTACTGTCATAAATATGGGCATGTATACACTTCTTCAGAAAAGTTTGAAGGCATTCTGGCGATCACTCAAAATGAATATAGTTATATGAGTTTATGGCGCATGATTAGAAGTGGCAGTATTATTCCCTTTCTTTCAATTGGCTTTAAATCATTTATGATGGTAGCCAGTGCGCTCAGTCCTATGGATGGGATAAGAAAAAAACACATGAAAAACAAGTCTTTTGCCTATTTACAAATTATTGGTGTAGCTTCAGAAAATCAAGGAAAAGGACATGGTGGGAAATTAATTAAGGAACTCATAGCTATGTCAGATGAAGTCAAACTTCCGATTTATCTGGAAACAGAAACAGAAAGTAATGTTCGTTTATATGAGCGATTTGGTTTTACGACACTTGAGCAAATCAACTTACCGGTTATTAATCAACCCATGTGGGCAATGATACGAGAAACCAAAGATGCTGATAAAGTTGAGCTGTAATTGGTCTTCGCCTGAAAGCGGCTATATGGTTCTGCTTAGCTACACTCAAATTCTTGCTACACTGCGTTTCGCAAAAACTTCATATATTCACGGAACGTTAGAAGCAATTATTTCCTAAGGTATATTATAATTTTTTATACCGTTTTTAGGTATATATTTCTATATTTGTTGTGCATTAAGGGAGGATTAAATAGATGATAACTATAAAAAGGCTAGGAATATTTGATGACGTGGTGAAAGATTTTCCAAATGATATAAAGGAGATTTGCTTGACACTTAGATCTTTGATATCCGAATTGCATCCAGATTGTATCGAAGTTCCAAGGCCCGGTGAGCCATCAGTTGCTTATGGCTACGGTGAGAAAAAAATGTCAGAAGCATATGCTTATATTATGCCACAAAAGACATATGCTAATCTCGGTTTTTATCACGGTGCTAATATCGATACAGAATCTACATTACTCGAAGGGACAGGTAAGAAACTCCGACACATCAAGTTACAAGATTTGAAAATGGTAGAATCCCCAGAAATTAAGAATATCCTGCTCGCTGCGATGAGAGAAAGGAAAAATGCTCTTGGACTTTAATGAATCGAAAGGCTATAACGGCTTATAACAGCGATTACCCGGCTCTGCTACGCTACGCCCAAATTGCTCCCTGTGGTCGCAATTTCGGGTATTCTAGTAACGTTATCTGCCATTTTTCCAAACAATCACCTTGACAAATGTATGACAATGCACTACATTCTATCTATGGTCTATTATGATGAAGACATCAGGAAAGATATAAAGAAGTGCATTCTTCCAAAAGAAATTGTAAAGCTTTTTGTTCATGCCTTTGAATCTATTGATTCAACGAAAGACCTAAACTTATTTGATATCAAGAAGTTGGTTTCTGATTCTTCAGTAAATTATTACAGATTAAGGAAGGGCAAATATCGTGCTACCTTTAGGATGGAAAATGAAGATATATATGTCCTGGCAATTGCAAAGAGATCGGAGGTTTACAGAAAATGGCCGTAGTATCCGTTAGACTAAACGACGAAGAAGAAAAGATTTTAGAATATCTTACTGATTATTTCCATGAAGACAAATCAACCCTTTTAAAAAAATCTATGTTTGAGTTATACGAGGACATCCAGGATATACGTTTTATTGAAAGCTATATCAATGATTCAAAGAAGAAGAGAAAAAAATTTATAACAAGTGCTGAACTCCTGGACTGACATCTGAAGGAAAAACGACAGATAACTGGGCGTATATGCTGCGGAATAACGCACTTGGCCTTCGGCACATTTTACCTTCGCATTCGCTCGGCAAAACGTCATATACACCTGGAACGTTTTATGTAATACCGTGAAAAATCTATACTTCAAGGATAGAAGAATGAAGAAAAAGTCAAAACGAATCGATTCAAAAACATCAAGAACTGCTGAAATGACTT
>Ga0272441_10003578_pt1 | contig 29370 bp, 24 predicted proteins | sample SSMProp6N_FD_193582 | JGI IMG/M metagenome (GOLD analysis project Ga0272441, IMG submission 193582) | Marine sediment archaeal communities from Little Sippewissett salt marsh, Falmouth, MA, United States - SSM-Prop-6N | ecosystem: Environmental > Aquatic > Marine > Wetlands > Sediment ... | reverse complement strand
CGGTGATTCCACTTGCGACTGGCCAGGTGGTGGCTGTACTGCTTGACCAATCGCGCCAGACGCCCCGACGTGGTGGCCCGAAGGCGTGCGGCGTTGCTCAGTTGAACCGATCCGGTCCAGATCATCCCCCGCACGAGTTCGCCCATCGCCCGCCGCGGACCCCGCACAGGCCGCATTCCCAACGACTCAAGATAATCGTCCAGCAGTGCCGATAAATCCGAATAGACGGTCTCGACGTTCATAGCTCAGCCTCCGAGCAGATGACTTGCCAATCACTGCATCGGAGGCTTTCTGCGCGCAGCATGAATCGGGGGAGACTCCAGACCCGTTGACGTCAAAGGACATCTGTTCCTGGGCGGCTCGATCTCACAGGTGACTTCCCGCGGCGACGTGGGTATCATAGCCATGCAACAGGATTTGGTCGCGGCGCGAACCGGAAAGGCGAGATATGTTGCGTGTTGCGGTGATTGGAATGGGGCCGATTGGCAATCGGCACGCGGGGCTTCTTCAGCAAGATGAGCTGGCCGATCTGGTCGGCGTGTGTGACATCGTCCGGGACCGGGCGGACGCGGCGGCGGCGAGACTGGGCGTGCCGGCGTTCTACGACGCCCAGGAGATGCTGGACCGGCTCGCCCCGGACATCTGCCACGTCACGACCGGGGGGCAGGAATACGGCTCGGACCACTGCACCCCCACGCTGCAGGCCTTCGAGGCCGGCTGTCACGTCCTGGGCGAGAAGCCCATCAGCAACGTGATTGCCGAGGGCGAGACGATGGTCGCCGCGGCGGCTGAGAAGGGGCTCTGCTACGGCATTAACCTGAACCACCGCTTCACCCCGGCGGCCCGGCTGGCGAGGCGGTGGGTCGACGAGGGCCGGCTGGGCCACCTGCTGTTCGTCAACATGAGCATGTGGATCAAGAACCCGCGCGAGAGTTCGCCGTATTTCCAGCTCAAGGCCCTCCACCCGCACACGGTGGACGTGATGCGGTACTTCTGCGGGGACGTCGAGGCGGTGCAGTGCTTCGCGACCAAGGCGCCGGGGCGGAGCATCTGGTCGACGGCCCAGTTCAACCTGCGGTTCGCCAACGGGGTCGTGGGCTCGCTGACGGGCAGCTACGACATCGAGCGTGGCCATCCGATGGAGCGGTGCGAGGTCGCCGGGACGGGCGGGCGGTTCGTCCTGGAGGACATGTGGCGGGAGTTGACCCTTTACCCGGCCGGGAGCCTGGAGAAGACCGTCTACACGGACCCGACGTTCGGCGGCTTCGGCGAGCAGGGGGGCTTCGAGCACACGTTTCGCAGCCGCATCCACACGTTCCTTCAGCAGGTTACCGACGGGTGTGCCCCGGCGGGGGTCGACGGTTCGGGCGCCGAGGCGCTTGCCGCACAGAAGGTCCTCCAGGCGGCGATCGAGTCCCTGGAGAACGAGACGGTCGTGCACGTCGGGTAGAGGGGGGGTGGGGACGGGCAAACGGCTCTTGTGGGGCGGGCGGCGTATGCAGTAGAATGTAGTAGGTGTAAAGGATGCAGGATTTTAGCCGCCCCGGCGGGCCGACCATGCAGTTTAACGAGTGCGGCAAGCCGCGGGAAATGTGCGCGCCTGGAAGCGAGACGTAGGCCATGGCCAAGACGGATATATTCTCGGCGACCGTCGAGCATTTCCTGGCCCCGATCCTGCCGTTTATGAACGATCCGGCCGTCTCGGAGATCATGATCAACGCGCACGATGAGATCTACATCGAGCGCCAGGGCCGGGTGGAGCGAACGGAGGCGAAGTTCGAGGACGAAGAGGCCTTCATGGCGGCCGTCAACAACGTCCTCCAGTACACCGGCAAGCGAGTGACGACGGAGCACCCGCTGATCGACTCGCGCCTGCCGGACGGCAGCCGCGTCCACGTGATCCTCCACCCGCTGTGCCGAACGAGCACGGTGATGACGATCCGGAAGTTCGCGCGGGTCATGTTCGACGCCGACCACCTCGTTCGCCTCGGCTCGTGGACGGAGCAGGCCAGGGAGTACCTGGAGGTCTGCGTCCTGGGGGAGAAGAACATCCTCGTCGCCGGGGGGACCAGCAGCGGCAAGACGTGCCTGCTGAACGTGATCAGCAGCTTCCTGCCGAACCACCAGCGGATCGTGGTGATCGAGGACTCGGCCGAGCTGGACTTGCAGCAGGAGCACGTGGTGTCCCTCGAGTCGCGCCCGCCGGATCGCTGGGGCCGCGGCGAGGTGGGCATTCGGGAGCTGTTCCGTTCGTCGCTGCGGCTTCGCCCGGACCGGATCATCATCGGCGAGTGCCGCGGCGGGGAGGCGCTGGACATCATCCAGGCGATGACCTCCGGGCACGCGGGCAGCATGTCGACGCTGCACGCCCACATGGCGATGGACGCGCTGAACCGCCTGGAGACGCTGGCGATGATGAGCAAGATCGAGCTGCCGCTGCACGCGCTGCGGGCGCAGATCGCCTCCGCGATCGACGTGATCGTGCAGATGACGCGCTTCACGGACGGGCGCCGCGGGCTGACGCAGGTCGCCGAGGTCCTGCCCCTGTCGGATACCGGGCACTACCGCATCCAGAACATGTTCAACTACGAGATCGGCGACGACGGCCAGGGCGAGCTGAATTGCACGGGCCTGCGGTCTACGTTCGCGGGCGAGCCGAAGGTGGAGGTTCTGAAGGACCGCTGGCGCCTCACGCGAGAGCTGTTTGAGTCCGATAAGACCAGAAGGAAAAAGGAACTTGCCGCCGAAGAGGTCCCGGTGCCGACACCGGCGGACTGACCCGGGCGCCCCGGCGCGTGGATTGCGGGCGGGGCCCTTCGGTATCCGGATTGACGGCGGCGTGTTTCGTGCGAAATACCGGCGGTCGGCATGCGTTTACCTCGTTACCTACCGGGGCTTGCATGACAACCACTGGGTGAGGAAACCGCGTTTGAGGACGGCAGACGTGCGAGGCGCGTAACAGACGATGGGTGCCCGTTGGCACAAGTTGGGCCGGCTGGCCCGCGATTCGGCCGGACAGACCACGATCGAGTGGGCGCTGCTGCTGGCCGTGGTGGGCATTCCGGCCATCACGGTGTTTGGCTGGCTGCTGGCGATCCTGTCGGAGAATTACCGCATGGTGACATTCCTGGAGCTGCTCCCGTTTCCGTGACGAGTCAGCACGTGAGGGAAATCCAGATTGTGTACTTGGTTACATTGACTGACTCCAAGGACTGCGAAATGCTGAAGAAGATTGGGAAGATGTTCCGGACGCTGCATCGGGACGAGCAAGGCGCCGACATGGTCGAGTACGTCTTGATCGTCGCCGCGGTGGCCCTGCCCCTGCTGGCCGTGATCATCTGGTTCTGGAAGGACATCAGCGGCTGGGTGGGCGAGGCCTACAGCGAGATTCGCAGCGGCACGGCCGAGACCGACCCGCGCACGCTGGGCCACTGACCGGATGGCAGCGGCGGGGCGCCGCGGATGGACGGCGCCCCCGGCGCGGAAGCTGTGGAGCCCGCATGCTTGCAGAGGTCGCGGTATGGTCGGCATGGTGGGCCTACTATGTTCTGGCCGTGGTGCTGATCGCTGGGTCGTACACCGACGTCCAGTATGAGAAGATCCCGAACTGGATCACGTACCCGGGCGTGGTGATCGGCTTGGCGGGGCACGCGCTGGTTGGCGGCCTGGCGGGGGACGGGCCGCTTCGGCTGGGCTTGGCGGGCTCGGCGGCGGGAGTAGCGGCAGGGTTTCTTCCGCTGATGTTGGCGTGGCTTGCCGGCGGGATCGGCGGGGGCGACGCCAAGTTGATGGGCGCCGTCGGGGCCTTGAGCGGCTGGCGATTCACGCTGGCGGCGATGCTGTACGGTTTCGCCGTGGCGATGGTCATGGCGGTGGTCGTGATGGTGGCGCGGCGGTCGCTTCGCAGCACGCTGCTGCGGATCGGGCGGTTCCTGGTGCTGCTGTTCCTGCCGGGCCGGCCGATCGACCCGGCCACGAAAGACAGCGCGAAGATTCCGTTCGGCCTGGCGCTGTGCATCGGCGCGGCGTTGGCGTTGGCGGAGGTCATCTGGCGCGGGCCGGTGGCCCGCAAACTCGTGATGGGGTGGTGAGCCATGGCGCGACACCCGAGACAACGAGGTGAACCGAAGACGGCCCCGCGGGCCCGCATCGCCGCGGTGGCCGGTCTGCTGGCACTCGGGGCGATCGCCGCCGTCTGCGTTGCCGGGCTGCTGATCGACCCGGCCGGCCGCTGGTTCTTCCGGGCCGTCACGAGCCGGCTGTCCCTGCTGTGCGCGGCGATGCTGGTGGTCCTCGGGGCGGCGTTCGCCGTGCTTGCGGGCGTGCTGTGGCAGGCGGGCCGACCCTGCCGGGGCAAGCGGGGCGGCGAGGACGGCGTGGCGATGATCGAGTTCGTCCTGGTCCTGCCGTTCCTGCTGATGCTGAGCCTGCTGATGGCGCAGACGTCGCTGCTGATGGTGGGCAACCTCTGCGTGCACTACTCGGCGTTCTGCGCTGCGCGGACGGCCGTCGTGACCGTGCCGAAGGACTTCGGCGCGGGCGAGCCGCGCAACCTCATGCGGGATTTCGGCGACGAGACCAGCAAGCTATACCGGGTGAAGACGGCCGCCGCGTGGGCCGTGATGCCCGTCTCCTGCGACAGCGAGGAAATCCCCCCCTCCGACGACGTGCTGCCCAACGGCGTCTCGCGGTTCTTCGGCGTGCAGGGCATCGAGCCGCCGATCTGGGCCGATGCGCGCCTCGCGCGGAGATACACCTACGCGATGGACCACACCGAGATCAGCGTTGCGCCCCCGGTGGTCGACGACGATGACGACGACGAGTACTACGACGAGCACGAAGACATCCACGTGACGGTCCAGCACACGCTGTACTTGTCGGTCCCCACGGCCGCGAGGATCTTCGCCATGCTCCCCGGGGGCGTGGAGCTTGAGTTCGGCAGCGGGGAGTACGGCACGGTGATCACGGCGGCGTGCACACTGCCGAACGAGGGCGCCCAGGATTACGTGGATATCGAGGAATTCCCCTGAGAGTCTTCGATGCAGTTGGATCACCACAGAGGCCCAGAGGTCTCAGAGAGCATGCGGTCTGGTGTTCGGTTTGCTTCTTTCCGGATCTCTGGGTCTTCTGAACCGCTGTGAGGCTTCCTACGGATAGCCGCAGCGCGGCGGGCCAGGCGGCATGGCAGGCCCGCCCGCCGAGGACACGGACGGATTTATGGCGAATGAGCAGACAGTAGCGGCCGGTGGCGTCGGTTTGCCGGACGGCGAGCAGGTGGGGAAATACGTCATCCAGGGCCGCGTCGGCATGGGCGGGCAGGCGATCGTCTACCGCGCCCACGACCCGCTGTTGGACCGCGACGTGGCGATCAAGCAGATCTCCAGCCACCTGGCGGCGGAGGAGAAGTTCCTCGAGCGGTTCCGCAAAGAGGCGCAGATCCTCGCCAAGCTCGGCAGCGAGCAGGAGGCGATCGTCACGATCCACGACCTCATCGAGGAGGAGCGTGGGCTGTTCATCGTGATGGAGTACCTGGAGGGCAACAGCCTCGAGACCGTCCTGAACAACACGAACGGGCCGTCGGAGGCCAAGGCGGTCCTCCAGATCATGTGGCGGCTGGCGGCGGCGCTGCACGCGGTGCACCGCGCGGGGATCATCCACCGCGACCTGAAGCCGTCGAACATCATCATCTGCGAGGGCCTGCGAGCGAAGATCACGGACTTCGGCGTCGCGGCGACCATGTCCGGCGACGCGTCCATGCCGCTGGGCACGACGAAGTACATGGCCCCCGAGCTCTACGAGGACCTCTCGAAGGTGGACGGCCGGGCCGACATGTACTCCCTGGGCATGATCTGCTACGAGCTGCTAGCCGGGCGGCCGAAGTTCGACGAGATCTTCGCGGACATCGTGCGGGACAAGCACGGCGAGCAGTTGCGGTGGATGAAGTGGCACGGCAACCAGTTGGTGGAGGCCCCGCCTCTGGAGGAGGTCAGCGAGACGGTCCCGCCCGTGCTGTCGGACATCGTCGAGAAGATGATGGCCAAGAACCCCGACGAGCGGTTCCAGAGCATGGAGGAGTTGGGGCGGGCGATCAAGACGACGTTTTCCCCGCGGGCCAAGGGCGGGGCGCGGCGGCCGGTCGCGCGTCGTCGCCGTCCCGCGGCTGCGGCGGCGCTGACGGCGTCGGATTCCGGCCCGCACCTGGTCCCGCGCGACGAGGGGGACGAGTTGGACGTGGCCCCCGAGGGCGCGGCGACGGCGCCGTTGCCGTCGACGGGCCTGGGGCGCAAATTGCTGCTGTACTTTGCCCTGCCGGTGCTGATCCTGATGGTGGTGGGCGCCGCGGCGGGGGGGATCTACCACCTGATGCGACAGCGGGCCCGCCAGCGGCAGACGGCCGAGACCGCCGCGAAGGCGTACAAGGCCGCCACGACGGACCTGAAGGCCGGACTGGCGAGCTACGACCTGGAGAAGTTCGAGTCGGCGGCCAAGGGCTATCAGAAGGTCCTGGACCGTTATCCAAGCTCCGTGCCGGCGGTGATGGCCACCGTGATGCAGCCGATCTCCGCGGCGTACGTGGCGATGGGGGAGGGCGACTGGGAGAAGGCGCGGCAGATGGAGGACGTCGCGCGGGAACGCGTCAAGAAGATCGAGGCCACGCGCGCGGACCTGTATCGGTGGGCGAAGATCGCCAAGGACTACATCCGCAACTTCACCAGCTACTACATCGCCACGCGCACGTTCCGAGAGGCGATGGGGAAGGCCCGAACGGCGTTCGACGCGCGCCAGTACGACGAGGCCCGGCTCGTGCTGCGGCGCGAGATGCGGAACGTCTCGCCCACGCCCCTTCAGCAGCAGGAGGTCAAGGACTTCATCGCCAAGGTGGACCTGACCGAGTTCCGCGAGCGATTGACGCTGGAGATCCAGCGGGCGGACGGCTTCGTCAAGCAGATCAAGTTCATGGAGGCCGAGGAGGCCTACCAGCGAGCCCAGGACCTGCTGGAGAGCGAGGAGGCGTCGATTCTCCCGGCCGAGGAGGCCAAGCGGCTGGGGCAGAGCATCGCGGGGAAGCTCGCGCAGCTCACGTCGAACCGGACGCTGAACGACGCGGTGCGGGCCGTGGAGAAGGCCCGTGCCAGCGGGGACAAGCGGGCGCTGCTGCTGGCGCTCCAGGGCCTCCAGCGCATCCAGCCCAGCGACCAGGTCAAGGACGAGATTCTGACGATCCGCTCGGAGATGGCCCTCGACCAGGGCCGCCGGCTCGAGGCGGCCGGGCAGATCGAGCAGGCGCGCAAGCAATACGAAGCGTCCGTCAGCCTCAAGGACAACCCGGAGGCCCGCGACGCGATCGCCCGACTGGACAGCATGGACAAGCACGCCGGGCTGGTCTCCGCCGGCGACGCGCACTTTGCCGCGGCGCGGTGGGCCGAGGCCCTCGCCGAGTACCAGAAGGCCGCCAAGCTGAAGGTGACCGACTCGCTCCAGGCGAAGATGATCGAGTGCGAGTTCCGCATCAAGCTGGTCACCGCCGACAAGCTTCGCGCGGCCAAGGACTACGACGGCGCGGCCAAGGCGTACATGGAGGCCCGGGCGCGGAAGCCGGCCGCCGCGGCGCTGATCCAGGCCCGCATCGTCGCCATGACGGCCGACCGGAGCTACGAGAAACTGATGGAGGACGGCCGAGCCGCGCTGAAGCGAGAGCAGTGGGGCAAGGCGCGGGACCACTTCGAGCAGGCGCAGAAGATCCGCAACACCGGCGAGGTCAAGGACGCGATCGCCGAGACGCGGTACCAGGAGAACATGGCCCAGGGCCGGGAAGCGGTGGATCGCGGCGACTACAAGGGCGCGCTGGGCTACTTCAAGGTGGCCAAGGGCTTCAAGGACACCGAAGAGATCCAGGAGCTGATCAAGCAGGCCGAGGAGAAGCTCAAGGGCGGGTGAGCGCAGAGGGGGCCTCGGGCAAGTACGACACGGCGGCCTCGGCCGGGCGGCCGGAAGGGCGGTGCAGTATGAGCGATGCAATGCGTCGAGAGCCGGTGGGGGCGCGGGCCGCGAGGCGGGCCGGTTCCTCCCGGTACGCCCGCCCGCGCCGGGAAGGCCAGGTGCTGATCCTGGTCCTCGTGGGCATGACGCTGCTGGTGGGGGTGGTGTTCTACGTCTACAACGTGGGGGACCAGGTCAACCGCCGGCTGGAGATGCAGGCGGCTGCGGATGCGGTGGCCATCAGCGGCGCGGACTGGATGGCCCGCAACATGAACGTCGTGGCGATGAACAACGTGGGGATCGCCAAGATGCTCTCGCTCGTGCCGATCCTGGACGCCCAGCCGCTGGCGTCGGAGATGGCCTACCACGAGACCAGCGCGTGGGAGCAGATGCTCGGCAGCATCCGCCGCCCGGTCGATCCGTCCGTCTCGCCGGGGACGGAAGCGTACCTCAGCGGGGGGGTCGAGTCGCTGCGGTCCCGCATGGCCACGCAGCGCGACATCCTCCAGCCGTTCGCCGAGGCGATCAACCCGCCGAACTTCGATATGGAGACGATCACGCACTGGCGCGTCCGGGGCCAGGGCGGGGCGGCCCCGCACGGCATGCTCTGGCGGGCGGCGGTGACGATGGAGGACCTCAACCGCGCCGCGGTCGAGTCGTGCGGTGTGCTCGCCCAGGAACGGGCCGTCCGCATGGGCGAGTTGAACAACGCCACGGCGGCGTTCCTCGTGCCGGTCCAGCCGCGCATGCCTGCGCGCATGGGGCACTACATGGACTTCCAGCCCACGCTGATGGGCAAGTGCGAGGTGCGGAGCAACTCGGGGTTCTGCCAGCCGACGGGCGGCAACGGCGGGGGGATTCCGGACTTCGCCTTCCCCCACCGCCTCGGACCGTGGGCGCGCCTGCACCGGTGGCGGGACTACTTCACGCAGTTCATCGAGACCGGGCGGGAGTGGGTCCCGGGCACGCCGGGGCGGGGGCGGACCCGCGGCAGCCACGGCAACGTGAACGTTCCGTCGCGGAAGGTGGGGCGGTCGGCGCGGAGCCCGAACGACGACGGCCGGCCGGGGCATTGGAACCGACAAGGCTACACCGAGCGGCTCGGCTATCGGACGTACGGCCCGTACTCCTGGGCGATGCGGCACTCGCGCTGGTGGGCTCGCGGCTCGAACCGCGACCCGGGCAAGCTGCGAGACACGTACTACTGGGAATACATGAGCAAGATCTCGCGGATCAAGCTGAACTACATGTTCCCGGAAGGCGGCGTGCCGGCAGCGACCGTGGAGATCCACAAGCCCAACTGGGTGGTGGGGTACGACGCGTCCAAACTGATCGGCGACAACGACAATAACCTGGTGACGTCCACGCTGTTCTACGTCGTCGAGATCGCCTCGCGGTACCCGGAGGGCTCGGCGGGGTTCATGACGCCCGGCTCGTACCGGAGCAATGCCGACCCGCAGGACCCGTACCCGATCGCGATGTGGGCGGGCGGCTGGCAGGACCCGGCCACGTGGAACATCACGCGCATCGGGAACAACGCGGTGTGGAAGGACGCCTACGTCTACGAGACGACGGAGGACCGGGACCTGGGCATCGTGCGGGAGACGATCCCCCCCGGCGACCCGGACGGCGTGGAGGTCTGGCACCCGGTCTACATGTACGCGTGGTACATCTTCGGCGGGATCGACATCGGCGGGACGGTCGAGGTGTCCAACCCGGCCAACTGGGACGCCGACGAGTGGCCCGAACTCCTTCCCCAGCCCGTGCTGATCGACACGTCCGGCGGCGATTACGGCGGGGACGACCCCGACGTCGGCTGGCGGCGAGAGCAGTTCACGTTCCTCGGCGTGGCGCGCCAGCGCACGGAGGCGCCGGTCTGGCCGCAGCAGTTCCAGCATGCCAACCCCATCGAGGGCACGATCGCCATTGCCCAGGCCAAGCTGTTCAACAAGCAGAGCTGGGGACTGTGGACGCAGGACTGGCGGGTGCAGTTGATGCCCATCACGCGCGTCGGCCCCCAGACGGACCCGCAGAGCTGGACGGCTCGGCTGGACGCGGACGTCGGCGCGGCCGCGTCGGTCGACAGCGTCGATCAGCAGGAAGTGGAGACGGCCTACCAGTACCTCTCGTCCATCGACCCGGACATGGCGCGAGTGTACATGACGCATTAGCGATCGCGGGTTTTGGATAGTAGATCCGGGATCTAGGATCTCGGGTCTTTGATCGCAGAGCCACGGCCTCTCGGTGAGGCCGAAGGAAGTCGAGTCGGCACATGAAGCGGAGAACGCGGACATCTCGGCGGCGGGGCACGGCGTTGCTGGAGACGGTCATGGCCATCCCGCTGCTGGCGAGCCTGATGGGCCTGACGGCCTTTCTCGGCTGGGCCATGATGAACCAGCAGAACGTCAAGAGCTCGGCGCGGTATACGGCGTGGCGGCGGGTCTACGGGCACGGTCCGCGGGACGACGGGACGTGGGACCCCAACGGCGGGGCGCGGTGGTCGAACCACCCGACCATCAACACGATGTTCTACCGGGAGAAGGCCGTTTCCATCGGCGCGGGCGGGGACAGCGGCCCAACCGACGAGTTCGAGCAGCTCGTCGCCGCCGCCTTCCAGTACAGCGAGTACGCAGGGAACTACGCCGACCGGATGATCCTCAACCCGCTGCCGGAGCACAGCCACTTCCAGCACGCCCGGCGGGCGCACATGTCGGGCGACTTCCGCAGCGACCTGGACGTGCTGAACACCTACCGGGGCGCGATCCACGCCCATCACATTCGCGACGGCGTGGAATGGCGCCGCAACCAAGCCACTTGCCGGCACGTCGTGCGGGAGCAGTTCCTCGGGTCGCTCGACAGCGTATTGGAGTCCGTCCGCTCGCCGGGCGACAGCATGGCCGAGATGGTCCGCAGCCTCTACCGCAATGGCTGGTGACCGCCCAGAGCTCGTGGCGGACGCCCCCTCAGACGACCGCGCGCGCCGGGGCCGGGAGGTCCGAAGGGCCGTCCTGGTCCTTGGCGGGATCGTGGGGACCGTGTTCCTTGCCTGGCTGGCCGGCGAGGCCGTGCGGGCGTACCTTCACGCCGTGCACAAGCGCCCCGCCGCGGCAGCAATCGGTGCCGGCCCGACGACGCTTCCCGCCAAGCCCCCGCAAAGCCTCGCGGAGCTGATCGCCGCTCCGCTGGCGGGCACGGGGCTCGTGCCCTCCGACGGCGATCCCGCCGGCCTGGCGCCCCCGCCGGGGGCAAAGCGGCTGTACGGCTTCGTCCGCCGCCTGACGGACCAGGCGGAGCAGCAGGCCCGCTACGAGGTCGCCGCCGGACGCGACGAGATCGTCGCCCATTACGACAAGGCAATGGCGGCGAGGGGCTTGCGAAAGCTCAAGGATGCCACCGATCCGACCGGGCGGCGCATGGCGATCTACCGTGGATCGGACGGCTATGCCACGGTGGCCTTGCGAACGGACCGGCAAGAGGCGAAGATGGTTATAGTAGTGGTCACCGTGGTCACGCCGGCGCGGCCGCAGGAATCGAGGTAACCGACGATGGCAGAAGAGGAACGCGGCGGATCCCAGAATGTCTGGCTGCTGATCATCGCCTTGGCGCTGGGCCTGGTGGTGGTGGTGATCTACAACGTCCACATCGACAAGGTCCGCAAGGAAGGCCGGGGCAAGCAGATCGCGCTGATCCGGGTGACGCGGGACATCGAGGCCGGCGCGAAGCTGGACATCGACGACCTGGAGACGAAGTACGTCCCGAAGCAATACGAGGGCAGCCTGGGCAACGTCGTGCCCGCCGAGTACGAGGACTTCGCCATCGGCAGCCAGGTCAACCGGGCCGTCGAGAAGGGGCAGTGGCTCCAGTGGAGTCACATCACCGGCACGGACACGACGAAGGCGTCGGGTAAGATCACGCGGGGCAACGTGGCCGTCGCGATCCCGCTCGAGCCGCGAATGGCGCCGGGCGACATCCTGAGCGTCAACGACCGGGTCAACATCTGCGGGCTCATCCCCCGGGGCCGGGAACTCAAGACGTTCCGGATCATCCGGGGCGTGCGGGTGCTGGCGATTGGCGGGGAGGGCATCAAGGTGGACAAGGCGTTCTCGCGGACGCCCAGCAAGGCCGGCTCCCGCTCGTACCGGAACATCACCGTCGAGGTCAGCCCGGAGGTCTCGCTGCAGTTGACCAACGTGCTGACGCACATCAGCGGCAGTTGCTGGGTGGAACTGCTCAGCGCCGTCGAGCAGAAGGACAAGGACTTCGGCAAGATCGACTCGCAGTTGCAGAAGGAGGCGGCCGCGCCCAGCGGACCGGCGGGCGGCGCCTACAGCAGCGGCGGGTCTCGGGGCGCGCCGTCCGGCGGCGCGGGCGCGGGCGACGGCTTCTTCGAGGACAGCGACTTCGAATAGGCCCGCCTCGGCGGGCGAGGCATCGAGGAACGGCGTGGAGATCTGGGTCTACAACCAGTACAGCGACCAGCGCGAGGTGGTGAAGGTCTCCGAGGAGAACATCACCATCGGCCGGGACGAGTCGAACGCGGTCACGCTGCGGAGCCCGTTCGTCTCGCGGCACCACGCGCGGGTCGTGTGGGAGGGGGGCAGCTTCTTCCTCGAATCGCTGGGCATGAACGGCACGCTCGTGGCCAACAAGCTCATCCCGTACAAGGAACGCGGGAAGATCGAGTACGGCGACGAGATCCGCATCGGCGAGTACAGCCTCTACATGATGGAGCCGTCGGCGCGGCGGATCTCCGTCGCCGAGCGGGCGGCCTCCCCGCGGCGGCGCGTCCTCGAGCTGGAGCAGAAGACCCACACCGAGCTGCTCAAGCGTCTGAACCTCCGCGTCACGGGGCAGACGGGCGTGGCCGACGCGAAACTGGTCGCCCTCATCAAGCGCCACCTTTCCGAGCTGATCGACCAGTCGTTCGCCGAGATCGACGAGGCCATGTCCGAGCACCTCCTCCAGGACTTCCTCTGGCGCGGCGTGGTGACGGAGCTGACCCGCCGGGCGACGGGCAAGCTGCTGTACAGCTACGGCTTCGAGGATGCCAACGTGCTGGACAACAAGCACGAAGAGACGATCACCCGCATCATCGGCGACATTGTCAGCTACTTCCCGCTCCGCCTGCGCCCCCACACGCTCAAAGGCGATGTCGACATGATCGAGGAGGACTGGGACAAGCAGACCGAGCGTGCTAAGGCCCGGACCGGGCCGGAGCTGCGAGACTACATCGCCCGGCGAATGATCTCCCAGGACATCGAGGACGTCGTGCTGGGCTACGGCCCGCTCCAGGACCTGCTGGAGATGCCCAACATCAACGAGATCATGGTGGTGGGCAAGGACAAGATTTACATCGAGAAGGACGGCACGATCCAGAACACCGGGCGCAGCTTCTTCTCCGAGGAGATCGTCCAGAGCATCATCGAGCGGATCATCACGCCGATCGGCCGGCGGATCGACCGCTCCACGCCGCTGGTCGACGCCCGCCTGCCGGACGGCTCCCGCGTCAATGCCATCATCAACCCGCTGAGCCTCTCGGGCCCGACGCTGACCATTCGCAAGTTCGCCCGGATCCCCTTCACCATCGACGACCTGATCGAGCGCAAGACGATCACCCCGCAGGTGGCCGGCTTCCTCCGCGCCTGCGTGCTGGGGCGGAAGAACGTGATTATCTCGGGCGGGACGGGCAGCGGGAAGACCACCACGCTGAACGTGCTGAGCAACTTCATTCCCGACGGCGAGCGGATCGTCACGATCGAGGACTCCGCCGAGCTCCAACTCCCCCAGGAGCATCTTTGCCGCCTCGAGACCCGCCCGCCCAACATCGAGGGCAAGGGCGAGTATACCATTCGCGACCTGGTCAAGAACGCCCTGCGCATGCGCCCGGACCGGCTGATCGTCGGCGAGTGCCGTGGCCCCGAGGCCCTGGACATGCTCCAGGCCATGAACACCGGGCACGACGGCTCGCTGACCACGATCCACGCCAACACGCCGGACGACACGCTGCTGCGCGTCGAGACGATGGTCCTGATGGCCGTGGAGATGCCGATCCGCGCGATCCGGGAGCAGGTGGTGGCCGCCCTGGACGTGATCGTGCAGATCGCGCGGCTGGTGGACGGTCGTCGGCGAGTGACGTACGTCTCGGAGGTCGTGGGCATCGACCCGGACACGGACCGGATCATCACCGAGGATATCTTCCGCCTCCCAATGGTTGCCCGGAAGACCGGCGCGGATGCCGAGATGCGGCACACCGGCTACATTCCACGCTTCGCCGGCGAACTGATCGAGAACGACTTCCTGGACGTGAAGGTGTTTACGTGATGCTCGCCGCGGCCCCGCCCATCCCGCACTGGCAGCCGATGATCCTGCTCGGCAGCGCGGTGATCCTCATCCTCACGACGGTGGCGGTGATGGTGGGCGCCCGCCCGCTGGGCGGGGTGATCCGCCGGCGGGAGGCGGAGTACGACCAGATCTTCCGCCGGGCGCTGCTGCTGGACGTCTCCCCGCGCGTGATCACGGTCGGCACGGCGATGGTCATGCTCGTGCTGGGCTTCGTGGGCTACGCGGTCACCGAGAGCGTCATCGCGGTGATTCTCGGCATGGCGGCGGGGGCCTTCCTGCCGCACACGCTCATTCGCCACCTGCGGCGCCGCAGGCTCCGGCGGCTGGAGGAGCAGTTGGTCGGCGGGATCCAGACGCTTGCCAGCGGCGTCCGGGCGGGGCTGAACCTGGCGCAGTCCATGGCCCTGGTGGCTCGCGACGGGCCCGCGCCGCTGCGGCAGGAGTTCCGCCACCTGATGAACGAGTACGAGTACGGCGTTTCCCTGGACGAGGCCATGCGCAACGCCGCCGACCGCGTCGGCTCCAGCGACTTCCGCCTGCTGTTCGCCGCCCTCCAGGCCCACCGCGAGCGAGGCGGGGACCTTGGCGAGACCCTCGACCGCATCGCCGGGAGCATCCGCGAGATTCAGCGCCTCGAGAAGCAGGTCCAGACCCTCACCGCGCAGGGCCGGGCCACCGCGCGGTGGCTGGGCGCCATGCCGTGGGTCGTGCTGATTATCCTGTACGCGATCGACCCCCTGGGGGTTGCCAGCCTGTTCATCAAGCCGATCGGCAAGCTGATTGTCGCGTCGATTGTCCTGCTGGACATCCTGGGGTTCCTGTGGATCAGAAAAGTCATTGCCATCGATATCTGACGTGAGCACGATCACCGCCCAAGCCATTCTGAGCCTCGCAGCCGCCCGGGCGGCCCTCGGCCAACCCGCCGAGCCGAACGAGGTCCCCTTCCTCACCGAGCCGCCGCCGTTCTACGAGATGATGAACACCACCGACTGGATCCTGTCGGTGCTGATCGTCGTCGACATCGTGCTCCTGATCTACTCCGTCTTCGGCCACAAGGCCGAGCCGAAACTCTCTCCCGAGCGGGAGGCCGCCCTCGCCACCGGGCACACCGACCGGAAGACCGTCTTCGAGACGCCCGTCATCCGCCACCTGATGTGGCTGCTGCTGGGGCTGGCCCATCGGCTGGCCATGCCGCGCCTGAAGGCCTGGGTGCGTATCAAGCTGGTCGCCGCGGGCAATCCGGACTACTACACCCCGGAGGAGTACATCGCCCTGTCCATGTCCACGGGGACGATCCTCGGACTGGTGCTGTTCGTGGTGTACGTGACGCTCTTCGGGCAGTTCAGCGTGCTGACGTTTGCGATCGGCTTCGCGGCGGGGTTCGGGCTGTCGGTGTACCAGGTCTACAGCCGTGCGGAGAAGCGCCTGCGGCAGATCTCCAAGCGCGTGCCGTACTCGCTGGACCTGATCTCCCTGGCGATGGGCGCGGGCGCGACGTTCACCGAGGCCGCCCAGACCGTGGTCCGGGAAGAGGCCGAGGATCCCTTCAACGTGGAGCTCAAGACGATGCTGGCGGAGATGGACCTGGGCACGACGCGCCGCCGGGCGCTGCAGAACCTCTCGGACCGCATCCCGCTGGACAGCCTGCGGAGCATCGTCGCGAGCGTCATCCAGGCCGAAGAGCTCGGCTCGCCCCTGGGCGAGGTACTGCACCAGCAGGCGAGCCTGCTTCGGCTGCACCGCTCGGTTCGCGCGGAGAACGCCGCGGCCGTCGCCAGCGTGCGAATCCTCGTGCCCAGCCTGCTGATCCTGATCAGCGTGATCCTGGCGATCTTCGGGCCTGCCACGTTGCGAATTATCGAAAGGGGCCTGTTCTGATGAACGGCGCAAGGCCCGAGTTGGTCTTTGTTGCCGGCCCGCAGGAAGGCGAGCGGGCCGTGCTGATGGGCAACATGGTTCTGTTGGGTCGGTCCCCGGCCGCCGACGTGCGATTGGCGGAGGGGGCGACGTCGCGTGAGCAACTCCGCTTCCAGTTGACGCCCGACGGCTGGCTGATGCAGAACCTCTCGGCCAACGGCACGGTCGTCAACGGCAAGCGGTACAAGCGGAAGAAGCAGCTCATCCTGGAGACGGGCGACGTGCTGGGGGTGGGCCTCGAGACGGAGATCCTCTACGTCTCGCCCGCCGACGACCCGGAGGAGGCCCTCGCGGCTTTTCGGGAGAAGCGCCCCGCGGGGCCGCCAGAATCCAAGGCCGCCCTCACGCCGTCCGAACCGGCCGAAACGCCCCGTACCCAGCAGAAGAAAAAGGCCGGTCCGCCTCCGTTGCCCGCGGAGAAGAAGAAGGACCGAGAGACGGAGGCCGACGAAGGCGAGGCTGCTCCCTCCGACGAGGAGAAGTCCGGCAAGCTGAAGTACGTCCTGGGCGGTATCGTGATGGTCTCGCTGGTGCTGTTCGGGGCGGCCATTATCAAGAAGTCCATGGACAAGTCCGGCGGCATTCTGGGGCCTTCCGGCCCGCCGCGCCTGCGGGGGGCGGAGATCAGCGAGGCCCTCGCCGCGCCGCTGGAGGGCAAGTCGCTGAGTCCCACCAAGGCCGCCGTTGCCCTCGACCGCGCCGTCCGCAGCTACCAGAACCGCAACCTCTGGGAGGAGGGCGACCTGTTCCGCTGCGTGAAGGACTTCAAGTTCCACCTGGCCTACCGCGGCACGCAGAGCTTCGACCGCATCCAGCACGAGAACATGTTCGCCAAGGCCACCGAGGAGCTCGACGAGACGGTCCGACAGAAGTACAGCGACGCGTGGAAGTTCTGCAAGGCCCGCAGCTTCCGCAAGGCAAGGGCGGCCTTCGAGGAGCTGCTGGCCATCCTGCCCGTCAAGGACCTCGACCGCGAGGGCCAGATCTACAAGGTCATCATCCCCAACGTCATCGACCATCTCAAGCACGTCAAGGCCAACATGGGCAAGGTCCGGGAGTATTAGGGCCCGGCTCGCCCCCAACCGGGAGACACCTCCATGGCGGACAGGGCAGGCATCAGTCGGCGCGGGTTCCTTCAGGGCGTGGCCGCCGCGGCGGCGGCACCGTACTTCGTTCCCCAGGCGTCGTTCGGGGCGAACGACCGGATCACGACGGGGATCATCGGCCTGGGCGGCCCGGCCGGCGGGGGCGCGGGCGGGACGGAGCTCCTGGCCGTCTGCGACGTCCGCCCCGACAAGCTCGCCCGCCACGCCAACAACAAGAGCGTCACCAAGTACCGCGACTTCCGCGAGCTGCTCGCGCGGGACGACATCGACGCCGTCCTGGTCGGCACGCCCGATCACTGGCATGCGATCCCGTCCATCGAGGCGGCGAAGGTCGGCAAGGACATCTACTGCGAGAAGCCCATGAGCCTGACCATCCGCGAGGCCCGCGCGATGGTCAACGCCGTGCGGCGCTACGGGGTCGTCTTCCAGACCGGCAGCCAGCAGCGCTCCAGCTACGGGGGCAAGTTCCGCTTCGCCTGCGAGATGGTCCGCAGCGGGCGGATCGGCGAGCTGAAATACGTCCACGTCAACGTCGGCGGGCCGTCCGGGCCCGTCGAGCACGTCGCCCCCGAGCCCGTCCCCGAAGGCGTGGACTGGGACATGTGGCTGGGCCCGGCGCCCTGGCGGCCGTTCAGCAACCGGATCCTCCGCGGGTGGCGGTCCTTTCGGGACTACTCCGGCGGCGGCATGACCGACTGGGGCCACCACCACTTCGACATCGTCCAGTGGGCCCTGGACCGGGACGAGTCCGGCCCGGTGGAGATCATCCCCCCCGGCCCGGACCGCAAGAACCCGCGCTACCTGACCTACGTGTACGACAACGGCGTGGAGGTCTACCACGGCGGGGCGCAGGGGGCGCAGATCGTCTTTCACGGCACGGAGGGCAAGATCGGCGTGGACCGCGGCACGCTGTGGACGGACCCGGCGAGCATCCTGTCCAGGCCCATCGGCTCCGACGAGGTGCACCTCTACCACAGCACGAGCCAGAAGGGCAACTGGCTGGACTGCATCCGCAGCCGCCGGCGCCCGATCTGCGACGTGGCCATCGGCTGCCGTTCGGTCACCGTCTGTCACCTCGGCAACCTCGCCTACTGGCTGAAGCGCCCGCTGAAGTGGGACCCGGTCAAGGAGGAATTCCCCGGCGACGCCGAGGCCAACCGCTGGCTCGACCGCGCCAAACGTTCGCCGTGGCATACCTGACGCGCTATCCGCCAAGCAGGAACTCGTTGTCGCGGGCGGTGAACACGACGGGACTCCTGGGCAGGCGGGCGAGGTCGAAGGCCGCAAGCAGCTCGGCCACGGAGGTCTCGCGGGGGCGGTCCAGCAGGCCCGACCAGGCGCCAAGCAGGCCGAGGACACGCTCCGGCCGCACGCCCCGGGCGCGGTAGAACGACAGGCGCGTGTCGCCGTGGCGTTTCGCCAGTCTCCGGCCGTCCTCGCCCACCACCAGCGGCAGGTGCCAGTATCTCGGCTCGGGTCCCAGATCCAGAAGCCGCCGCAGGTGGATCTGACGGGCGGCGGACTCCAGCAGGTCGTCGCCGCGAACGACCGCGTCGACCCCCGCGGCCGCGTCGTCCACAACCACGGCGAGCTGGTATGCGGCCGTGCCCTCGTTGCGGAAGACGACGAAATCTCCGCAGGTTCGGGTGAGGTCGAATTGCCGCGGGCCCGCGAACTCGTCGACGAAGGCGACGGGCTCGTCGGGGACGACCACCCGCCATGCCGCGGGCCGGCCGGTCCGGGCGGTGGCCTCCGCCGCGGAGATAAACCGCCCTCGGCACGTGCCGGGGTAGGCGGCCGTGGCGTCCTCGGCGTGGGGGGCGCTGGCGGCGAGTTGGATGTCCTTACGGCTGCACGTGCAGGGATAGGCGGCCCCGGCGTCGATCAACCGGCGGAGGGCCTGCTGGTAGGCAGCATGCCGGTCCGTCTGCCGGACGATCGGCCCGGTCCATTCCAGCCCCAGCCAGGCCAGCTCGTCGAGCATATGCCCGGCCGCGCCGGGCTTGGTGCGGGGCGTGTCGAGGTCCTCGACGCGCATCAGGACGCGCCATCCCCGCTGCCGCGCGAGGAGGGTATTGACCAGGAACGTCCTGGCGTTGCCCAGGTGCAGCGCCCCGGTGGGCGAGGGGGCCAGGCGTGTGACGTGTTCTGCCATGCTCACTCGGTGGTCCCGGCTGGCGGGAACCGCCATTGTGGCCACCCCGCCGGGGGAAGCAAGGGCATTGCACTCGCCGCGCCGCCTTGACAGGGCCGCACGCAAGCCATAGCCTGCCGACGCATCGGCGCGGGCCCGGCCCGAGCCGGGATACCCCTATGAAGCCGACGTACACCGAAGACAACGCTCTGCCCGGTTCGCCGGCCCAGGTCCCCTGGGCGAGAACCGCCGTCGACCTCGCGCTGGTGCTGCTGCTGGCCGTCGCGGTGATCGTTATCGCCGCCGGCGCGCCCACGAACCTCTATGCCTACGCCCAACTCCGGCGCGCGGGCACGGCCGTCAGCATGTTGGAGACGGGCAACTGGGTCCTGCCCGTCAATCAGACCACCGAGATCGCCAGCAAGCCGCAACTCTACGCCTGGCTGACCGCGTTGAGCATCCGGCTGACCGGGACGTACGACGACTGGGTCTTCCGCCTGCCGACCGTGGCCGCGACGCTGATCGCGGCGGCGATGGTCTACTTCCTGGCCCGCCGATGGTACGGTCGGCGGGTGGGTCTGCTGGCGGGTTGCCTGTGGGCAACGTGCCTGCACATGAATCGGATGGCGTACCTCGCCGCGACGGACATGGTCCTGACGGCCAGCGTGACGGGGGCGATCCTCTGTGCGGACCGCTTGCTGTACCACCGTGCGGCCCGGGGGGAGCAGTGGAAGTGGGCAGTGGGGCTGTGGGTCTGCATGGTCCTCGGCGCTTTGAGCAAGGGTTGGGGGCTGGTCAACTTCGCGCTGGTGGGGCTGGCCCTGGCCCTGGCCAGCGGGGTGGGTCCCGGCTTCGCGGCATGTCAAGCGAGGAAGGGCCTGCGTGCGAAGACGGGCCTCGTGGTCCGGCTGTTGGCTCGCCGACTGTGGCGAACAGCACGGGCGACCCGGCTCGGCTGGGGACTGCTGGCCATGGCCGCGATCCTCGCGCCGTTGTGGGTGGCCATGTTCGCCTACGGCGGCCGGGAACTGGCGAGCCTCGTCTACTTCGACCTGTTTCAGCGGGCGACGGGCGCGGGCGAGCATGCCCCGGACGCCGCCTCCGCGCCGGCGGTGCTGTACCTGCTCTACTACGGCCTGCCGATGTCCGTCTTTGCCGTCGGGGCGGTCGTCCTGACTGTCGGCAGGCGAGCCGCCGACACGAGCCGTCTGCCGCGGCGCCTGGCCCGGCTGTTCACGCGCCGCAGCCCCCTTTCCCTCCCCGTGTGCTGGACGGTCGCCGTCGTGCTGCCGTTCTCGCTGGCCCACGGGTTCCGCCCGGACTACCTCCTGCCGTGCTACGCGCCGGTGGCGATGCTGGCCGCCTGGGCCGTCGAACGCGTGATGCGGGCCCGGGAAACGCCGACGCGGTCCGAGCGGACCCTCCGCCACGCAATCGCCGGCGTGTGCATCGCGTGCTGCCTGGCCTTGCCCGCGATCGTGGTCTGGCTCTGGCAGCGACCGCCGGAGTCCTTCGCCGTGCGGACGTCGTCTGGCCCGGCCTTCCTGCCCGCGGGCGGTTTGGTCGCTCTGTCGTTGCCCGTGGTCGGCGTGGTCGGGGCGGCGCTGGCCGTCCGACAGTCCCTCCGCTGGCGCATCCGGTCCGTGGTGGCCTGCGGGATCGTCGGCATGCTCGGCGTGGCGTACCTGCACACGCATGCGCTCAGCCGGCATGCGCGAAGCGGCGACGGGGAAACGATGCGGGAGTTCGCCGAGAGCGCCGCGGCGATCCTCGGGCGGGGCGACGGGTGTGAGCCGTTCGCCGTCTACCGGACCAACAAGCTGAGCGTCGAGCCGTACCTCGGGCGGCTGGGCGTCCGCCTGGTCGTCCGCGAGCCCCGGCGGGGCGGGGATGCCAACGCCCCCGGCGATCTCGGCCGCCTGTCCGACGGGCGGCAGCTCGCGCTGGAAGCGCTGCCTGGTCGCTCGTTGCCGAACCGCGTGCGATGGCTGATCACGTGCGATTTCGGCCTCAGCGCCCTGGGTGCGTATCGGGAAGACCTCAACGGGCCGTATAAGATCCGCATCCTCATGGGTCAGGGCGAGGGCGGCAGAAAACACAAGCTCCGTGTCCGGCCCCTGCCGGGCCTGCTGGGCACGCCGCGTCTGACCAGCCGGGCCGTCGCGACGCAGAACCGGGGGCGACTTCACCTGATCGAGCGGAAGCCGGACGTGCGGATCACGGGCCGACCCCTCGTCCCCGCGTGGGAGTCCAGCAAGCGGGAGCGGTACTGACGGGGGGCTCAACCCCCCGAGGCAGGCTCGGGCGAGGCGGGCGGCCGGCGGTGGATGAAGTACAGGTTCCGCAGGTAGATGACCATGTTCAGGCTGAAGCCGGCGATGAAAACGGGGTCCACGCGGTAGATCGCATAGGCCAGCAGGACCACCGACCCCGCGAGCGACAGGTACCAGAACGCCAGCGGGATGGTGGACTTCTTCCGGCGTTCGGTGACGATCCACTGCACGACGAAACGCAGGCCGAAAAGGACCTGCCCCAGGAACCCGATCGTCAGCCAGAACGCCGGCACGCCGCTCCGGCCGAGCTCCGCGCGGAGCCGCTGCACCTCGGCCTGGAGGGCGGCGTTCTTGGCGGCGAGGTCGTCGTGGGCGGGCCCGCTCAAGATGGGACGGGTCGATGCGGGGCGCGGCGCGCCCGTCCCGTGCGCGCAGGACACCAGAAAGACCAACACGATTGCCGGTACCGCCGTGCGGCGTCCATCCATGCGGCGCTCCTTGTATCCGGGCCCAGCCCCCGGCTGCCTGTCCGGGGCCGCGAGGCCGCATTATAATCGCCGGCCGAACGATGAAAACGTCCAAGCGGAAGCGGGTGATCGTGAACGCGGACGACTTCGGCTTCTCCGAGGGCGTCACGGAGGGGATTCTCCGCGCGCACCGGGAGGGCATCGTCACGTCCACGACGATCGCGGCGAACATGCCCGCCGCGGCGGCCGCGGTGGACCGGCTGACCGAAGCGCCCGACCTGGCCGTGGGTGTCCACCTGAACGTCTGCCAGGGCCCCGTCCTCTCCAAGGCCGGCCGACCGCTCGCCGATGCCGACGGCGTGATGCGGAGCACGGCGGGGCGGCTGCTTCTGCGCTGCCTGCTGCGGCCGGGGCTTCTGGCCGCCCTGGAGGCCGAGTGCGACGCCCAGGTCCGCTGGGTACTGCGGCGGGGCCTTCGCCCCACGCACCTGGACAGCCACCGGCACGTGCACGGATTCCCGCCGGTTTTCGCGCGTGTGGCGCGGATTGCCCGCCGCTATGATATTCCGTTCATCCGGCGGCACCGGGAGGTTCTGCCGGGTCGCGGCTGGCCTGCCGCCGAGGCCAGACAGCGCCGCATCGCCCGGGCGACCCATCTCCTCGGCGCGTGTTGCGCGCCCGCGGCGCGAGAGCGCCTCGCGACGACCGGGACGTGGGGTGTCGCCCATACCGGCCAGATCGGCGTGGCGTGGCTGCTCCAGGCCGCCCGGCGCGTCCGGCCGGGCGCCACCGAGATCATGACACACCCGGGCCTGCCGGACGGCCTGGGCCGTGGGACGACGCGCCTGCTGGCGGCCCGGCGGGCCGAGATGCAGGCCCTGTGCGACGCGCGCGTCCGCGAGGCCTTCCAGCGGAACAGCGTAGAGCTCGTGCACTATGGACAACTCTGAGGACGCTCCGGCCGCGACGAGCCTGAAGTACAGCGTCGTCGTGCCGTTCTACAACGAGGAAGCGGTGGCTGAGAAGCTCTGCACTCGCATCACGCGGGTGATGGAGCAGATGGCCCGGCCGTGGGAGCTCATCGTCGTCAACGACGGCAGCAGCGACGGGACCGCGGGCGTTCTCGAACGGCTGGCCCACGCCGACGCGCGGGTGCTGTTGATCGATCTCCGGCGGAACTTCGGCCAGACGACGGCCCTCCAGGCGGGCTTCGACCATGCCCGCGGCGAGGTCCTGATCGCCATGGACGGCGACCTCCAGCACGACCCGTACGAGATCCCCTTCTTTGTCGAGAAGATCGACGAAGGCTACGACATCGCCAGCGGCTGGCGCGTTCGCCGGGGCGACAGCTTCTTCCTGCGGCGGGTCCCCTCGCGGGTGGCCAACTGGCTGCTGGCGAAGGTGTCGGGCGTGCGCCTGCACGACTTCGGAACGACGTTCAAGGCCTACCGCCGCGAGGTCCTCCACGACGTCCGCCTGTACGGCGACATGCACCGGTTCGTCCCGGCCGTCTGCGCGAGGCTGGGGGCGAAGATCTGCGAGGTCCCCATCAAGAACGTCCGCCGGGCCGCCGGCAAGAGCAACTACGGCCTGGGGCGGACGTTCCGCGTGGCCCTGGACATCATCACGCTGCGGTTCATCACGGCCTACCTGACGCGCCCGCTGCATTTCTTCGGCAAGTGGGGGCTGGGGAGCGTGGCGGCCGGCGGGGGGATTCTGGTATACGGCCTGGTCCGCAAGCTGGTGGAATGGGGGCAGTTCCACCTGTTCCGCGAGCACGGGCCGCTCATGGCCCTGGGGTTCATGCTGGTGGTCGTCGGCCTGCTGTTGGTGGCGACGGGATTGATCGGCGAACTGCTGATGCGGATCTACTTCGAGTCCACCGGCGCCCGGACCTACGCGGTCCGGCGGACGGTGCGGAAGGGAGAAGAGGATGCCTGACGGGACGGACGGCGCGAAGACCGCTGCCGACATCGCGTTCGAGCGGCTGGGTGCGAGATACGTGGACGAGTCACCGGCCCTCTCGCCCGTGTCGGCGACGGGGCTGGGGGACCATCGCTTCGATGACCGGCTCGACGACGTTTCCCCGCAAAGCCGGGCGGCACGGGTGGGGTTCTGCACCGAGCTGCTGGCGGAGCTGGAGGCCATGCCGGCGAGGGAGCTCTCCCGGGCCAACCAGGTCGACGCGGCGCTGCTGGCGCACCGGCTGCGGGCGCAGGTGTGGCAGACCGAGGCGCTCCAGGAATGGGCCTGGAATCCGATGGCCTACACCGGCCTCGCGGGCAGCGCGGTCTACACGCTGACGGCGCGGGAGTTCGCGCCGCTGGCGGACCGCCTCCGCAGCGCCGCGGCCCGGCTGGAGCAGTTCCCGCGGCTGATGGAGCAGGTCCGCGCCACGCTGGAGCCTCCCCGTGTTCCGAAGGTCCACGCGGAGACGGCCGTAAAGCAGAACCGCGGCGTGATCGGGATCATGACGGCCATGCTCGCGCCGCATCTCGACGACCTGGGTCCGGCGGACCGGTCGCGCCTCGTCGCGGCGATGGAGTCCGCCAAGGCCGCCGTGGAGGCCCAGCAGACATGGCTGGAGGACGAGCTGCTGCCCAACGCGGCGGGGGAGTTTCGCCTCGGCGCGGCGCTGTACGACAGGAAGCTGGCGTTCGCCCTGCACAGCCCGCTGTCCCGGGGCGAGATCCGCGAGCAGGCCGAGGCCGAGATGGCCCGCGTGCGCGAGGAGATGTACGAGATCGCCATCGGCGTCTACTGCAAGGAGCACCCCTACACGGCCGTGCCGGCGAACCCGTCGCCCGCGTACCGTCAGGCGATCATCCGCGCGGGCCTGGAGAGGGCCTGCCTCGAGACGCCGGACCCGAAGCGAATGGTGGAACAGGCGACCGAGTGCCTTGAGCGGTTGACGACCTTCGTGCGGGCCGACGGCCTGGTGACCGTCCCGCCGGACCCCGTGGAGATCATCCCCATGCCGGAGTTCCGCCGGGGCACGTCGCTGGCGTACTGCGATTCCCCCGGGCCGCTGGACGTCGGCCAGCGGACCTTCTACGCCATCTCTCCCATCCCGGACGACTGGACCGGCGAGCAGGTCCGCTCGCTCCTGCGGGAGTACAACCTGCGGTCGCTGACGAACCTGACGGCCCACGAGGCCATGCCCGGGCATTTCCTGCAGTTGACGCACGCCAACCGCTACCCCTCGACGCTGCGCGCGATGCTCTCGTCCGGCCCCTTCATTGAGGGCTGGGCGATCTACGGGGAGCACGTGCTCGTCGAGCGGGGGGCGTACGGCGAGGACCCGCTCATGCGGCTGGTCGTGCTGAAGTGGCTGCTGCGCGCGATCTCCAACGCGATCCTCGACCAGGCGGTGCACGTGGACGGCATGGAGCGGGAGGAGGCGATGCGGCTGATGCGGGAGCAGACGTTCCAGGAGGAGCGGGAGGCGGCGGGCAAGTGGACCCGGGCGCAGTTGACGTCGGCCCAGCTCTCGACGTATTTCGTGGGATACCTGGAGCACACTCGCATTCGGCGGGCCGTCGAGGCCGCCTGGGGAGCCGATTTCGACCTGCGGAACTACCACGACCGGCTGCTGAGCTACGGTTCGCCCGCGCCGCAGTATGCCCGCGCCCTTATGCTCGACGAGCCGATCGGCCGATGAAGACCATCGGGCAAGGGCCTGGCCAAAACGGCCGGCGTGCGTCCAAGCGTGCCGGGCCTTGGATCGCGGTGTGGTGCGCAGCGCGCTGAGTTTCTCCGCCTTGTCCTGGGCTGCCGAGCCGACGGTAGCCCCGAAGTAGCCGACGCCTCGTGGGCGCCGAGCTTGCCAAGGGAAGAGGATTGCTTCGTGACGCGTTGACAGGGGGGAGGAGATACACAATGAGCAACGCAATCAGGATTGTGGCCGTGCTGGTGGTGGCGGCGGTGTTCGCACCCGCCGTGAGGGCGGAGGAGGCCCCGAACGATTGGCTGGCGGCCGTCGAGGCCGAGACGGCCGCGAAGATGGCGGCCGCGACCCCCGCGGAGGCCGCCCCGGCCGGCTGGGAGAAGCCCGGGCTGCTCAAGGCGCTGTCGGTCAGCGTGGACTACACGGTCGTCTCGGACTACATCTGGCGCGGGCTGAACTTCAGCGAGTATGCCGGTGAGGGCCGCGAAAAGCTCAACCATCAATTGGGCGTCGGGTTCGAGATCGATCCCGCGGCGATCGGCGGGCCGGCGATCGGCCGCTTCGGCGGCAGCGTCTGGTTCGAGTGGTTCGGGGGCCAGGAGGCGCTGACGCCCTGGAGCGATAACAACCTCCAGGAGGTCGATTACACGCTGTATTGGGGCTACGACATCGAAGCGATCGGCCTGGGCGTCGAGATCGGCTGGATCGCCTACCACTTCCCGCGCCTCCGGGACGGCGGCAGCAACACGGCCTCGGACTTCTCGTACACGCACGAGGTCTACCTCTCCCTGAGCTACGACGACAGCCGGATCTTCGGCCAGCCGCTGCTCAACCCCTCCCTGACGTACTACCAGGACGTCGACGACGTGCAGGCGGGGATTCTGGCCCTGGGCGTCAGCCACGACTTCGCCCTGGCCGAGTGCTGCCCCGACATGCCCCTCGTCAAGGACATCACCGTCACGCCGTCGTTCACGGCGGTGTACGACCACCGCTTCTACGACAAGGCCGGCGTGGGCTCGGACCGGGCCAACGGCTCGGTCGGGTCGCGGATGGGCTTCCTGGAATACGGTCTCGCCGTCGGGTATGACCTGAGCAGCGCGCTGTGCATTCCCGAGCAGTTCGGCGGGATCACCCTGACGGGCTTCCTGAACTTCTGCCAGTCCCTGCACGACGAGAGCGCCGCGGCGCAGGATGAGCTCTACGGCGGCTTTACCCTCGGCTGGGACTGGTAAGGCGACACGGACCGCCGAGGCGTCACCGAGAGACAATCGCGGCCCAGGTCGGCACCCCGGCCCGGGCCGCTTGTTTATGCAGTAGGCGGAGCACCTTCCGCGTGCCATGCGCATAGGGCTCCGGCTCTGGCCGCGACGCGATTGCGGCCCCGACCTGAGAAGGAGCACGAGATGCGCGTGAATCGACGTCGGTTTCTCCACGTTATGGGGATGGGCGCGGCGGGAGCGGCCCTGGCCCGCTTGGACTCGCTTCGGGGCGACGAGCCCCGGCGAAACCGGCCCAACCTCGTCTTCATCCTGGCCGATGATATGGGCTACGGCGACCTCCAGTGCCTCAACCGCCACAGCCGCATCCCCACGCCCAACTTCAACGCCCTCGCCGCCGGCGGGATGACCTTCACGGACGCCCACTCCGGCGCGGCCGTCTGCACCCCGACCCGCTACGGCGTGCTCACGGGCCGATATGCCTGGCGCACGCGGCTCAAACGCGGCGTGCTGGGCGGCTACTCCCCGCCGCTGATCGACACGAAGCGGACGACCATCGCCTCCCTGCTCCAACGCGCGGGCTACACCACCGCGTGCGTGGGCAAGTGGCACGTCGGCCTGTCCTACGCCCGTGCCGCCGACGGGAAAAAGCCCGACTTCGCCAAGCCGCTTGAGGTCTCGCCGAAGGAGTACGGCTTCGAGTACTCGTTCATCGTTCCCGCTTCCCTCGACATGCCGCCGTACGTGTATATCGAGGACGGCCGGGCCACCGAGCTGCCCACCGCACGGCAGGCGGGCGGCAAGTTCCCGGGCTTCATCCGCGCCGGCGAGAAGGCGCCGGGTTTCGACCCGATCAAGACGCTCGACGTGTTGACGGGGAAGGCCACCGGGTTCGTCGCGCGGCAGGCAAGCCGGCCCGAGCCCTTCTTCCTCTACCTTGCCTTGACGGCGCCGCACAAGCCGACCTCCCCGGCAAAGCGGTTTCGGGGCAAGACCCGGCTCGGCCCCTACGGGGACTTCGTCGCGCAGGTGGACTGGTCGATCGGGCAGGTCGTCGGCGCGATCGAGAAGGCGGGCCTCCGCAAGAACACGCTGCTCGTCTTCAGCAGCGACAACGGCTCCTACATGTTCCGGCTGACAAAGCCCGACGCGCCGGACCACGTCACCCAGGCCGGTATTCAAGGCTATCGGGCCGCGTCGCACCGCGCCAACCACGTGTTCCGCGGGACCAAGGCCGATATCTATGAGGGCGGCCACCACGTGCCGTTCCTCGCCTCCTGGCCCGGGCATGTCCCCGCCGCAAGCCGCTGCGAAAAGACCCTCTGCCTGACGGACCTGATGGCCACGTTCGCCGCCGCCGCCGGCGCAACCCTCCCCGACAACGCCGGAGAGGACAGCTTCAACGCCCTGCCTCTGATGCTCGGCCGCGATGCGAAGACGCCCCGTGCCCCGGTCGTTCACCACTCCGCCAACGGCACGTTCGCCGTCCGCGAGTGCAAGTGGAAGCTCATCCTCTCGACCGGCTCCGGCGGCCGGGAGAAACCCGCCGGGAAGCCCGGAAGCAAGCCCTACCGCCTCTTCGATATCTCAGCCGATATCTCGGAAACCGCCGACCTCGCCGCCCAACACCCCGATGTCGTCGCACGCCTCACGCGCGAATTGGACCGAATCAAAAAAGACGGACGCAGCCGCTGAAAGCAGACCCAAGGACCAGCCCGTCGGCGCCCCTGGCTGCGAAGGTTGCTCCCCTCATCGGCACGGCGGCGTCGAACGCGCACCCGTTCTCTCCGCAATCCTCGGCCGCGGCCTGGCTCGGGCCCCAGGAGCGGGTATCGGGTATCGGGTATCGGGTATCCGGTATCAGGTATCAGGGAGGGGAGGGGCGGAGGGGAGATCGGGACGGGAGCGGGTATCAGGTATCGGGGAACGGGAAGCGGGACCGGGAGGCCGCGGGCGGGGATCCGGTATCAGGAAGGGGGTATCGGGTACCGGATGCCGCCGGACCGAGGGCCGGGCGCGGCAGACCGGGGGACCGGCGAGCGTCGGATGGAGGACCGGAGACCGCGGCACCGGAGACCGGAGAGGGGGAGGGAAATACCAGAAATACCAACAACCCGAATAATGCCCTGTTGGCTTTGTTTGGGGAAAGACGTGGTGTCTGCCTATGCCTTATGACGGCCTGACGGGGTAGCGGAGCCACTCTTCGAGCGTCCAAACGTGGTCCGACAGGCGAGCTACCATCGCGGGTGTTCGGTCCCGGTAGTGGC
>Ga0272441_10003577_pt1 | contig 29375 bp, 25 predicted proteins | sample SSMProp6N_FD_193582 | JGI IMG/M metagenome (GOLD analysis project Ga0272441, IMG submission 193582) | Marine sediment archaeal communities from Little Sippewissett salt marsh, Falmouth, MA, United States - SSM-Prop-6N | ecosystem: Environmental > Aquatic > Marine > Wetlands > Sediment ... | reverse complement strand
ACTCCCATGTGACACCTCCTAGATCCTTTTGTGTGTTTTACACTGGACCATAGCATCTCCTGCTATGGTTGGGGAGGTGTCATCTTTTATCCATCACAGCACCTTGATATGATTATCAGGTCTTGCAATGCAACATGTTATCCTCAGGGGACCCAAGACATGCATCGCCCGGTGTTATTGCAAGGTCTGACCCGTGGTTACTTGTAACCCGTGGTTACTTGTGACCCGTGGTTACTCGACACAAGGACCGAAATAGCAATTGCATTGCTGCCCTGGCGTTATTATAATAACAAATAGTCACTGTGAGGAAGAATTTCATGAAAATAAAGCCAATAAGCACACTGGCATTTTTTTCTTTTCCGCAGTGCAATTAATTGCCTGAGATACCGGCATTCGATATGAATCTCTGACAGGAAACACAGGACTGGACCTGTCACAGGACAATAATACATAGCCTTCGGGGAGATGATTTCTCCGGCAAAGACAACAGTGTAGGCAGAGGAACTGTCGCACTGATGAGGTAACGATATGGCAATTCCCAACCGCTTGATTAATGAGACAAGCCCCTATCTCCTCCAGCACGTCCACAATCCCGTCGACTGGCACCCCTGGGACGATGCCGCCTTCGATGAGGCGAAGGAGGCGGACAAACCCATATTTCTCTCCATCGGTTATTCCACCTGTCACTGGTGCCACGTCATGGCCCACGAGTCCTTCGAAAACGACGAAGTGGCCCGTCTCATGAACGACACCTTCGTCAACATCAAGGTGGATCGCGAGGAACGCCCCGATATCGACAAGCTCTATATGACCGTCTGCCAGGTAATGACGGGCAGCGGCGGCTGGCCCCTGACGATCATCATGACGCCCGACCGGGTCCCCTTCTTCGCCGCAACCTATCTCCCGCGGGAACAGCGCTTCGGCCGTATGGGTATGGTGGAACTGATCCCCCGTATCGCAGGTCTCTGGAAGGACCGCCGGCACGACGTCGACCGGGCCGCCGATCGAATCCTCGTCGCGCTTCGGAACATGGAGAATGAAACGGGCAGAGCGGAGCCGGAAAAGACCATCCTCGATGCCGCATACCGGCAGCTCGACAGACTCTACGACGAGTCAGCAGGCGGTTTCGGCAGTTCCCCCAAATTTCCCACGGCCCAGCACCTGCTCTTTCTCCTTCGGTACTGGAAGCGGACGGGGGCAGACCGGGCACTCGCAATGGTGGAAGGGACACTGAAGGCCATGAGGCGGGGCGGCATCTATGACCACCTCGGCCTGGGGTTTCACCGCTATTCCGTCGACAGCCACTGGCGGGTCCCCCATTTCGAAAAGATGCTCTACGACCAGGCCATGCTGGCCATGGCCTATCTCGAGGCCTTCCATGCCACGGGAAAGGGGGACTACGCCGCAACGGCAGGCGAAATCATCGATTACGTCCTCACCGATCTGACATCACCAGTCGGGGGGTTTTATGCGGCCGAAGATGCCGACAGCGAGGGGAAAGAGGGTACATTCTACCTCTGGACAGACGAAGAGATCGGCACGGTACTCGATCCCGAGGAAGCAGCTCTCTGCAGGACCGTCTACAATATCGATGCACGGGGAAACTTTGCCGATGAAAGGGACGGACAGAAAACGGCAGAAAATATCCTCTACATGACCGAGTCCCGCTCCGAGACAGCCCGCCGTCTCTCTCTTCCCGAGGAGGAACTGGCCACAAAAATGGAGGCCATCCGCCGGAAACTCCGTGCAGCCCGCTCGGGACGTATACGCCCCCACCGAGACGACAAGATTCTCACCGACTGGAACGGCATGATGATCGCCGCCCTGGCGCGTGCCTCCGTCATCCTCGACAACCGGTCATATCTGGAGGCCGCTGAAGGTGCCGCCCGCTTTATCCTCCATACCCTGCAAGACGGGAGGGGACGGCTGCTCCACCGCTACGGAGCGGAAACGGCCGGTATAGACGCCCTCCTCGACGACTATGCCTTCCTCGTCTGGGGCCTGACGGAACTCTTCCAGGCAACCTTCGAAACGGAATACCTCGAAGCGGCCCTGAGACTCACCGACGACATGATCACCCACTTCCGGGATCGAAAGCGGGGAGGCTTCTATTTTACCGCCCAGGATGCCGATTCCCTGATCGTTCGTCAGAAGGATGCCGCCGAAGGGGCCATCCCATCGGGAAATTCGGTGGCCCTGTTCAACCTCATCCGCCTCGGCCTCCTCACGGGAAACAGTACCTATATGGAACAGGCAACCCTCCTCGGTTCCGCCTTTTACGAAGAGATCCGGAAGGCACCGGTGGCCTATACCCATTTCCTTTCGGCCCTCGATCTGGCCTTCGGCCCGTCCTATACGATCGTCGTGGCAGGCAAGGAGGGATCGAAGGAGAGCAGGGAAATGCTCAGGACAATTGAAGGCACCTATCTCCCCCATACACTCCTTACCTTCCGTCCCACCGATACAGCTGCCCCGGCAGTGACAGGCCTGGCACCCTTTACGAAAGAGCTGACAGGCTTGGAAGGAAAGACCACTGCCTATATCTGTGATGGGCAATCCTGCCGGCTGCCCGCAACGGACATAGCAGAAATCATGCATTTTTTTGATGATTCGGCTGGCTAAATGAGAAAGAGTTATTATGTTATCATAAAGGGGCATGCAGTGATCGCCATAGAAGACACATCGATGCCAGTTATCTGATCGCTGCGGGTCTTTCGATCATATGCATTGTTGTTTGCATGATGGGACGTTTCGTCGTTCAAGTCACAGGCTAACCGAAACCATTAACAGAAAAAGGAGAAGAACAATGGATCTGAAAGAATATTTCGAATCGAAAAAGGGGCTGGGTGTCCTCTCAACGGCAGATGAATCGGGAAGGGTCAATACCGCCGTGTACAGCCGCCCTCACGTCATGAGTGATACGGAAATAGCCTTCATCATGGCCGACCGGAAATCGCACGACAACGTCACCAAGAATCCCTATGCGGCATTCCTCTTCAAAGAGGAGGGGGCAGGATACGCGGGAAAGCGGCTGGCACTGACCAAAACAAAGGAAGAAGACGATCAGGAACTCATCAGCTCCCTGCGGAGAAAGGATTATGCCGATGTCTATTCCACGGACAGGAAACGATACCTCGTATACTTTTCGGTAGACGAAGTGATGCCGCTCGTCGGAACGGCGGAATAGAGGTACGGGCATGAAGATCTTCGTCACGGGAGGAACGGGATTTGTCGGTACGACGCTGGCTCAGGCACTGGCCGACGGGGGACACGATGTCACCATTTTGACCCGTTCCCTCAGGAAGGGGCTGCCGGCACCCGAGGGTGTCTCCTATATCGAGGGAGACCCCGTGAAGGCGGGAACATGGCAGGAAACCGTGGGCGGACAGGACGTCATCATCAACCTCGCCGGGGCGTCCATCTTCAGCCGCTGGAGTGATGCCCGGAAAAAGGAGTTGCAAGAGAGCCGCATCGCGACGACGAAGAACCTCGTGGCGGCCATGGAGCCCCGCAAAGGAAAGGAGACCCATTTTCTCAGTACCTCGGCCGTGGGCTACTACGGATACCACGATGACGAGATACTCGATGAACAGTCCCCGGCGGGGATGGATTTTCTCGCTTCCCTGTCGGCCGACTGGGAGCTGGCGGCAAAGGGGGCGGAGGACCTCGGCGCACGCGTCGTCCTCCTGCGGTTCGGCATCGTCCTCGGCAGATCGGGCGGCGCCCTGGGGAAGATGACACCGGCCTTCAAGCTCTGGATGGGGAGTCCCCTGGGAACGGGAAAGCAGTGGATGTCGTGGATTCACGAACGAGATCTCGTCGACATCTTCCTCTTCCTGCTGGAGCAAAAAGACATCCGGGGACCCGTCAACTGCGTGGCACCCTCACCGGCGCGCAACAGAGAGATGACGGCAACCATGGGAAAAGTCCTGGGGAAACCGACCTTTTTGCCCCCCCTCTCGTCCTTTTTTGTAAAAACGATCGTCGGCGAAATGGGTGACGTCCTTTTGAAGGGTCAGCGTGTCACTCCCGGGCTGCTCCTGGAAAAAGGATTCCCCTTTCAGTTTCCCGAACTGGAGGGGGCGCTGACAGATCTTCTCAGGTAAAAGGGCCTACCGTCACGCCATGAGACGGACCGGTCTATGTCCCCGAAGCGGGCAGGTACTCCATAAAGTATCGATAAAAGGCGGTAATGACGAGGGCGTGGGTAATGACGCCGTCACCGATGAGGCGTGGGATATCATCCAGCGGTTGCAGGACAACATCGATATCCTCTTTTGCCTCCAGTTCCGGGGGTCCCGAACAAACCACATCCCGGGCAAGGAAGGTGTGGCAGCGATTGTCCTGGATCGCGGGGTTTGGATGAACCGATCCCAGTGAAATCATGTCCTCCTCGCCATATCCCGTCTCCTCGCGGAGTTCACGCCTGGCAGCGGCGAGGGGGCTGTCACCGGGATCGACAAGACCACCGGGAATCTCCAACGCAATATCGCGAATACCGTGACGGTACTGGCGGATCAGTACGACTTCACCTGCCGGGGTAAGGGGGATGACATTCACCCATTCCGGCGATTCAATGACATAGAAATCGTAGTCCTCACCCGTCCGGGGAGACCGGGCACGGTCGGTGCGAAGGTCGAATATCCGGTATGATCGATCCCGTTCACTCGACAGTATATCCCACGGTTTCACAGACATGGCAGCCTCTATAGTGAAAAAGAAGAGCCCCGTCAAGGGGAAAACGTATCAGTTCGCCCCCGTCGGGGCAGCCGGTCTCACTGATTGCGGTCACGGGGCAGACAACTGCCGTATGACCCGGTAGACGATCTGATCCGGACGCGCCTCCATGATTTCCAGTTGCGCCCCCTGTACGGAAACGAGCCTGGAGGCCTGCAGATCGAACTCGTAGATTCTCTCCGTCACATCGGGCGGCACGGCGACGGGATTGCCCTGGGCGTCCCACCCGTTTTCCGTTCCCCGTTCCTCCATATAATTGAGGGCCAGGAAGTCATCGCCGAATGAATCGAACTTCAACGTCTTTCTGATGAAATCCGGTGCATATATGTTGACCATGGGAATCACCTTCAGTTGCGGCTCCTGCCCCTTGACAAAACCCAGGGTGTTGATACCGCAGCCGACACAGCCCACATTCCGTGTGTCGCATACGGCCGTCACATCGGCCGGATCGGACTTGGACACGCGCAACCCGCAGGGCTGGTTATGCATGCCCCCCGATCCTGTAAAGGATCTCGCCCGGTCCTGTTTTGAAAAGTAATAGAGGTACTCGGCATCCTCTTCCATCGTGACGAAGGTCTGAGGGGAAAGGGTGCAGGTAATGCCCATGACCTTCGATACGGCACGGTTCTGCAACCTGAGGGCATTGAAAAAGGCGCCCCTGGTAGTCGCGAGCACCATGCCGCCGCTTCTGACACTGTATGTCTGATTGTCTTTCAGGGCATGGGTGGTACGGAAATTGGGTTCCTTCACATAGAGCTGCGGTCCGCCGCATCCCAGGAGGCCTATTACGAGACAGGCCGTCACAAACCAACAATAGTGTTTCATCTGCTTCTCCTTTGTCAAAAAATATATTCTACCGTACCTCTCAAGATAGTATGATGTGCCAATTATGCCATTCGTGAACCCATGCCCACACTACTGGCACACGGTGCACGTCAAATCCCAACCCACCCCATGAATCGTTCCCCCGGGGCACTTGGAATCCCTGCATTGCCTGTCCATGGCAGAGCATCGTTCGTGACATGCCTTTATATTATTGAGCTCACTGGGGATCTGGGGAATCTTCTTGCACTGATTCATGCAGTTCCAGAACTCCCTTTCACATGAGCTGGCATCAATCTTAAATGACCGGCACGCCTTTTTTCCCGGCGAGGGTACCGATCCCTGTGTCGTCATGGTTCCCCGTGACCGGGGCGGGGCAGTACTCCCTGCAGTGTTCTGCCGGTATTTCCGGTCAATCGCCTCCATCCGGGCCTTGTGCTCATCATCGATACGCTTCGTTTGCTCCCGATACTTATTCATGATCTGGTTCAGCTGCCGGTTGTAATCGGGCTCGTCATCCTCGACAGGCGCAGGCGCGGGCGTGACACGCCGGGGCGGCGGGGCGGCGTAGAGTTTCTGTTTCGGCCTGTTCTTGCTGGCCAGGGTCTTGGGATCAAGACCCCGGATCCTGACGGTGGCCCTTCCCCGGGCCATTCGCCCCGTCACATCCTTCACCACAAAGGAGAGGGTGTGCGTGCTGTCTGACGCCGAGGGCGTCCCGTGAAACCGGCCGCGCAGCGGGTTCGATGACCTGCTGACATGGAGCCCGCCGCCGGCTATGCGGACCGTGAGGGGTGCCTCAAACCCCTCGGGAACGGTGACGCTGTAGGTTCCCGTCTGGTCTCCCACCAGGGTCCGAGAGGCGCGTATCCGCAGTTTCGCCGGTTCCTGTGCCGCCTTCAGCTCCTGCATCTTCTTCTGCAGGGCGTAGATGGAGCAGCCGTATTTCGCCTCCAGGGTCTCCTTTTTCTGTGCGACCCGATTATAGACGGTGTGGAAGGTATTCCTGAAGTCATCATCACCCGTCACCTGATACATCCGTTCCAGTGAATCGACAATGTCATCGGCCCGGGCAAAGAAACGCCAGTTACCAGTGGCCTCGCCCGCCTTCAGCATCTCCTCCGTTAGAAACTGGAGCCGGTTGATGACCTCTTCCTTCTTCGACTTGGCAATCTTCCCGGAGATCTCCTCGACCTTGAAGGCCTCGTAGGCCTTGAGACCCTCCTCGACGGCCTTGCTGACGGCGTATCCCGACGCAGCGGTAATCACGAGGGGAAAACCTACCGTGGCCACCGCCCCGGCAGCCCCCGTCCCGATCGATCCGACGGCCGCCGCCGTCCCCACGTCGGTCACCATGCCGAATCCGGTATCGATCACCTCCGTGGTAACGCCGATGACGGCGTCGTTTTGGGATATCTCGCCCCTCTGCATCCGGTCGATATTGTCATAGACGTTGTAGGCGGATATCCCGTAACCGGCGACATCAAGCAGCCCCGGTTTGAGGCCCTCCTTGATCGCCTTCATCCGGGTCATCTTCGGCTCAGCCGACAGGGGCGTCATGTTGGTCAGTGCCTGTCTCTGGAAGTAGTCATCGTATGAACCGCCATCGAGTTTTACCCTGTTTGCCAGTGACGTCTCTTCGATCTTTACCGCTGCATCGGCCAGGTCCTCTCTGAGCCGCCGGGAGACCTGCCGGTATCGCTCCGCCTGGTCGCCCGAGAGCTCGCCGGACTTGATTCTGGCCTCGTACCGGTCTATCCGCGCCTGCACCTCTGCCTTCTGGGTATCGAAGTGCTGCCGGGCGTTTTGCAGCGCCTGGTCCGTCGTCTGGCGGCAGGCCCGCTGAAAGGCCTCGGCATTCTCTTCCGTGAGTCCCACGCCCCGGTGAAGGTGACCCTCCTTGAGCCGCTGGAGCTGGTCTCTGAAGGCCGTCACATCCCCCTGATATCCCGACTCCTGCAGGACCCTGGCAAGCTGGGCATCACTCACCGAAGCGGAATCAATGGATTTCAGCGTCCCCTTGCTCATCCCCTGCAGGCGTTTTTCCCCCTGCCAGCCGAGGAGATCGGCCGGCGCTGCGGCAAGCCCCCCCGTCGCCTTCTTGATGTGGTCGTTGGTCTCCACCAGGCCTCGACCGGCCTGATTCCGTCTCATGCTGGCCGAGACATAGGTCTCCTTGGAAAAGGCATCCATCTGGACCCGGGTCTGGTGGGCGGAACTGCCCGGGAGATCGGGTTCCCCGGACATGTTGATCGTCACCTCGACATCGCCGAAATCGCGGTACCCCGGCGCGTCCATGGCAGTGCTGGTCACTGCACTCCCTGTGGCCGGCACCGCATCCCGTGGCAGATAGTGAACCTTGTATGTATCGAAGGTTCCCTCCAGTTTTTTAACCGCCCGCGGATCACCCCCGAGATCAAGATCTCCCTGCATGCCCCGGTGTTTCGGGTTCAGTATCTTCCTCCCCTTCGCATCCCGGAGCACCCGCCCCGTTGTCTTGTCTCGCAGGTAGATGTCCGATCCCATGGTGGCCCTGATCTTTCCGCCCTCGGGGAGCTCCGCGTTTGTCTCCGCTATGACGCGCTGTATGAAGGGTTCACGGTATTTGAGGTGTATCTCACGACTCTGTCTCAGGAATGCCTCCTGCACGTCCCTGACGGCACGCTCCCTGGCCTGCGGCGACTGGGAGAGATCGCCCATGATCTCTTCGACCTTTCGATTCCGTTCGAGAAGCGAGGTATTGAAAAGCTCCTGTCCCTCCCGTGCCCGAATGGCCAGTTCTTCGGTGCTGACGGCGGCCGAAGCGACACCGGGAAAAACGACGGTCATGAGGAGGATGACGGCAATCACAGCCTTTTTCATGAGTCGGCCCCTCCTTCCCCATCCAGTTCGGCACGGAGACGGTGCGCGGCATCCCGCGTCTCTTCGTCCAGATCACGCCGCCCGAGGAGTTCTGTCAGCTTCCGGCGGGCGCTGTCATAATCGAAATGGGCCCGGGAGAGGATCGCCTGGTAATAACTCAAATAGTAGTAGTGGGGGTATATGTTCTGTACTGTCTGGTAGAAGAACACACCCCGCTGTGTGTGGCCATCCACCAGATAGCAGACGTTCATCCACCGGACGATATCGGCACTGAGCGTCAGGATATCGGTCTCGACGGCCTTTTCAAAATAGGTGAGTGCCTCTTCATACCGGCCCGTCTTGGCCAGGTTGACGGCCAGGAGGACCATGACGGCGGCGTTCTCCGGATCGAGGTCGAGGGCCTGGCGGAAGGAGTCCCGGGCATATTCCTGTGCCCGGAAGATGTTGAACCGGGCCATCTCGGTATGGATATTTCCCAGTGTGACCCAGTACCGGGACTGGCTGGCGTCGAGCCCTATGGCCTCACCACAGGTGTTGAGGGCCCTGTAGAGTTTTTTCAGGTCACCGGTGCGCAGGTACTCAAACCTCAGTTTCACGGCCTTCGCATGTCTCAGGGAGGCACGGGCAGAGGGGTCCCCTGCGAGCTCCTGTTCGGCTCTGTCCAGCGGCACAGTGAACACATGCCCAGCGCCTGCGGGAGGCTGTCTCACCGGTAATCCATCACTGAAGGCCCCCGACGGTCCCGCCACGGTTATCGTAACGAACATAACCATAAAGGCCAGAAGCCTCATCTTCTTCCAAAGCATCGTATACCTCTTATGGGGTTGGTGAAGTTGAACTGAACAGCGAGCACATTCCCCACTGCTTGCGGCGGGGAGCTTCAATACGATTATTTTTCCATGGAGAAAAATACGTTCTATGAACACTGCAGGCTGTACGCTTTTTTATAAGAACGTGTAAAATATATAATCCATACGTCACTGTCAGTCAATAAAATTGTAAAGAGAGGAATCGGTAATCGGCAATGCTGCTCCCAGCCACGGCAAGACAGGGCGTGGATAAATCACGCACAATACCTGTCTTGTCCGGCGGTATGGGAACCAGTCATCAGGCACAATATCCATATGGAAAAGATGTGTGCCGGCACAGGGGATCATTTTTCTTGACATCCACGCCGCCTGGCATTAACAAGGGGCAACATAGTGAGCAGAATGAATGCCTGGTTTTCGCGACAAAGGGGACCGTTCCCGGTCTTTCACCTGTGGGTAAAGACCCCCGTCGATGGTACGATACGTATCATCGTGAATATTCCAACGCGGCATCTGAGATTGTTTCCGGCCCTGCACTGACGACAGAGACATGCACGAGCCTCCAGATACACCACACGAAACCCTGCAGTAACCAACGAAAAGGAACCTCTTACCGTGAATAACCGCACAAAGATATTCTGGGGCTGGTATGTAGTCTTCGGGGGATTTTTACTGCTGGGTCTGACATACGGCACCCGGTACTCCTTCGGTGTCTTCGTGAAACCCATGTTCGCCGAGTACCACTGGCCCATGTCCATCATCTCCCTCGGGGCATCCATCAACATGCTCATGTACGCGACGGGTGGCGTACTGAGCGGCAGGCTCGTTGACCGAATGGCCCCGAAATGGATTATCATGATGGGGGCCATCACGTCCTCACTGGGTTTCTTTCTCACCAGCCTGGCACAGACCCCGGTACAATTCTACCTGTCCTATGGCATCCTCTGCGGTCTCGGTTCGGCATGCATGGGGGTGGTGGTCACCAGTTCCTCCGTGGGCAAGTGGTTCGTCAAGAAGAAGGGCATCGCCGTCGGTATCACCACCATGGGGCTCGCCGTCGGGACGATGATATTCACTCCCATAGCGGGCTATATCGTCAAAAACTACCACTGGTCCAACGGGTTTGCCTTCTTCGGCGCTGTCCTCCTTGTCTTCGCTGTCCTCATATCCCAGACCCTGATGAAACGGTCCAGTCCCGAAGACTATGGTCTCTTGCCGGACGGTGAACAGGACAGACGGGGGAGTGAACAAGACCCACCTTCCCCGGCCCCAGAAGCTGACACCCGACTGTCGGATATCTTGAAAACCCCTGCCTTCTGGATCATATCTCTGTGCTTCAGTGTCTGCGGGATGACAGAACTCATGGTCTTTGTCCACCTGGTAAGCTTCGCCGTCAATAACGGCATCGAACGAGTCGCGGCTGCGACATCGCTTGGCGTCATCGGGATGGCAAGCCTCTGCGGGAGATTTTTCTTCGGATGGCTCTGCGACCGGATGAGAGACCCCAAATATGCCGTCTCCCTCGGCTCACTGATTATGGCCGCCGCCATGGTCCTGCTCCTCTTCATGGACTCATCGATGACCATGCTCTATCTCTTTGCCCTCATATTCGGGTTCGGCTACGCATCCACGGCCACGGTGATGCCGGTCATCCTGTCCGACAGGTTCGGCAGATATATACTCGGATCCATTTATGGGGCCCTCACATTCTTTGTTGCCGGCATCGGGGGAGGACTGGGACCCGTGCTGGGCGGGTTTATCTATGACACCTATTCATCCTATGACTATGCCTGGCGATTCGATCTCGTCATGCTGATCGTCGCTTCCATCTTGATAATCACACTGAAGGCAAAGACGGACAAAAAATAACTCAGGAAGCTGCATGCGGACAGCAGGCTCACACCGAAAAAATGGGCGTTGTCCCTATTGTATGCTGTGATCGTATGCACTTTGTATATTTTTATCCTGTTAATATAGTTTATTTTATCTTGACATATGAGATTATATATTTTATAGGGCATCTGCTGTAGTCGAAGTACACGGATCTGTCGCATACCGGAAAGAGAAGACCCATCCTGATTGACACGCGAATACCGCTGTCATGATACAGGAATATATAGTGAAAGGAGGAGTATTGTGGCGGAAGGAATTGTTAAGTGGTTCAGCGACAAGAAGGGATATGGCTTCATAGAGCAGGAGGGAAGCCCGGATCTGTTTGTGCACTACACTTCCATCAATGCACCCGGATTCAAGACATTATCTGAAGGCGAACGTGTCAATTTCGAAATGGAGGACGGCAAACGGGGGCCGGTGGCGACGAACGTCACCAAGGTGTAGTCGTATCAATACCACACTAACAAGGCATTTCGTCTCACCAGGACGGCATGCCTTTTTTTGTATCATCACCGTGAAGGACCTGCCCCTCCCCGTGACGGCAGCACCACATGGATACTATGTATCCACCTATCCGGTGAACCCCCTTTATAATGGATACTTATTACACACTACCGTCGAACCCTTTCCGTGCCGGTTCCGTGGCCTGTCTGTCTCAATACTAATATATATAAAAATTTAAGTATGTTACGACTTTTTTTGCTCCAAGGTTCCTTGTGGCACAGGCCTTGCTCATATGAAAGACAAAAAAAGAAAGGAGCCAATATCCATGAAAAAGATAATAATAATTGCTCTGCTGGTGTGTGTCACCGCAGCGTTCACATTCTCAAACGGCTTTGCCGAGACACTGAAGGGACGAGATTTTGTCCGTCTCGGCACCATTGCCACACTGGAAGGTAAATTGATCGAAGAGGGGCACGAATGGAGCCTTCGGCATGCAAACGGTGTGTATGAGCTCCACCTGGGACCGAGTGATTTCAGAGCCGACAAGGGATTCACCCTGCAAGACGGAGAGATCGCCACGGTAAAGGGATTCGTCCATGAAAAGGACGTCGCCGTCACATCGATAGAGACAGGGGGGGAAACCTTGACCCTCAGAGACAATACGGGACGCCCCGCCTGGGCCGGATCGCGATTCAGCAATGGTAAAGGGGCGGGAAATTGGAACCATTCAGATCACGACATGTAAAGAATGCGCCCTATGAGGCCCCCCGATCCTTCCGGGGGGCTCATATGGTTGCAACCAACTAAGGGGATACTGACATGAAACATAAAAGAATACCGCACATACTGGCAACCCTCATCTTCGCAGGCATCATCATGTTCTCCCTCTACCCGGCAACGGTGTCTGCCTGTGAGATCGAGGTAACGACCCAGGAAGCATCGGACAACAGCTATACAGCGGGAGACACGGTCATCCTCACGGTGTCTGTCTTTCTGACCCACAGAAACTGTCCCGAGGGGATTGATGCTACACAATTTACGGCTCAGGGAATGGAGATCCTCGGTGCCACACAGTGGACCGAGGTATCACATAACCACTTCGAACGGCTGGTCAAGGTCAGGATTACCGCCGGCGAAGGCGATGAAGCGATCTTTGAGACACAGCGGACCTGCAGCAAGGAAGGGGGATACGACTCCCTCACACTTCCTGTAGGGACAGCCTGAGACAGGTCTGTCACCACCAATGGCACCATGGAGTCACGTCATGTCAGGTACAGCAATGAAGAAAATATCAGGATACCGGGGGATCATGGTCCTATGTATCGTGATCTCCTGGATCCTGATTCAGGGAATCGCCTGGGCACAGGAACCGGTCTTTCTACCCCTGGATCAAATGCAGACCAGCGGTTCCGCCATGGCACCGGAATTTTCCGAAGTCATCGACCTGGAGAAACCCCACACCTCACACACACTCGATCCCTTCCTCTATCCCGTGGGGGCACTGCTGTTTACCATACTGGCAGGGATACTGGTTCGATTCAAGCATACCCGGTGGGCACGCCCGCTCTTTCTCATGGGCTCGCTTATCGTCCTCGGTTTTATCAATGGTGGATGCCCCTGTCCCATCTCCGGTTTTCAGCATATCCTACTGGCGGGACTGGGCCAGGATTTCAAGATCAACGCGATCCTGTGGTTCATCGGAATCGTCCTTATCACCTATCTCTTCGGCCGTGTCTGGTGCGGCTGGGTCTGTCACCTCGGTGCCCTCCAGGAGTTTATATACCGGTCGAACCGCTTCGAGTCACTGCGCAGCAGGGGAGCACAAAAAATCATGCGCTGGACGAGATACGTGCTCTTTATCGCCCTGGTCATCCAGCTCGTGGCAACAAAGGACATACAGTTCAGTCACGTCGACCCCTTCAAGGTGGTCTTCAACCTGTCATCCTTCCACCCGACGGGGTGGATTCTCCTGGGAATCCTCATAGCGACATCCCTGTTCATCTACCGACCCTTCTGTCGAGCCGCCTGCCCTATCGGACTCCTCCTGGGACTGGTACACAGACTGCCCGGCGCCGCTCTTATCGGAAAGAACGAACGGTGCGTGGAGTGTCGAAGCTGTCAGAAGGTCTGTCTGTCGCAGGCCATAGACGGGCACGCCCTGGTAAGCAATGGTGATTGCATCGTGTGCGGCGACTGTCTCAGCGGGTGTAAAAAAGAGGGACTTTCACAATCCAGGAAAAAATGCATTGACGCATTGGAAACCCTTCCCTATAGTGATGGACAGGTGCCGGTCAACATACCGCACACCACATAAGACGTGATGCGGTGATCCATGACCGTTACATCCCTCACGCACGGGAAGAGCAATGATGCATGTATTCCGTAACGACAATCCTTCGGATGTGAGCGCAGCCAGTGACGCGATGATAGACGAAGTTCTGCGTTTCCACCGGTCCCTTCCCGGTTACCGGCCATCGCCGCTCATACCCCTCGACACCGTGGCAAAAGATCTGGGCATAGAACGATTGTTCATCAAGGATGAAGGACACCGCTTCGGTCTCAAGGCATTCAAGGCCCTCGGGGCCTCCTACGCCGTCTATCGTATATTGAAAGAACGCAGCGGGGGTTCTCTTTTGCCGGAAGAATTTCTGACGGAGCGGGGACGATCGCTTGCCGGGGACGTGACCCTGTGCTGTGCCACCGACGGGAATCACGGCCGTGCCGTCGCCTGGATCGCCCGGCTCCTCGAACGGCCCGCCAGTGTCTTCGTCCCCCGGAACACGGCAGCGGCGAGAATCGAGGCAATCGCATCGGAAGGGGCCACCGTGACCGTTGTCAGCGGGGGCTATGATGAAGCGGTGAGAAGGGCCGCCGAAGAGGGCAGGAAGAGCGATGTCATCGTCGTGGCAGATGTGGCATTTCCGGGATACACAACGATACCCCGGTATATCCAGGAGGGATACCTCACCATATTCAGGGAGGCATCGGTTCAGTTAGGGGAGATGAAGGGGCACCCGCCCCATATGATATTCGTCCAGGCAGGTGTGGGTGCCTTCGCCTCGGCCGCCGCACTCTTCTATCCCGATGCCGGTACCGGCCCCACCCTCATCTCGGTAGAACCGACCCAATTCGCCTGTCTCCTTCACTCCGCAGAACGAGGCAATGACATGCCCCATTCAGTGGGGTCGGGCGGACAGACCATTATGGCGGGACTCAATTGTGAGACGCCATCACTGACGGCGTGGCCCCTGATCCGGGATCGTTTCGCGGCCTTTGTCTCCATAGACGACCACTATGCCAGAGAGGCCATGCGGATCCTGGCACGGCATGACGTTGTCTCCGGTGAATCGGGAGCGGCCGGACTTGCCGCGGTCCTGGCGATCCACCGCGAGAAACACACCCTGTTACATCCCGCCGGAACGATACTCCTCGTCAACACGGAATCGGACACCGATCCCGACGGGTACCGGTCAATCGTGGGTACCACAAGTGCCTAGGAGGGTACCAGTGCCCAGGGGAGTGCCGGTGCCCGGAAGGGCACCGACACCGCGACAATCAAAAGATCCTGATCTACACAACTCCCTGGGCCATCATCGCCTCGGCCACCTTGACAAATCCGGCAATATTGGCGCCATCGACATAATTCCCGGGGGTCCCATACTCCTCGGCCGCCGTGATGCAGGCCGCATGGATGTTCTTCATAATCTTCTTGAGGTAGTCATCCACTTCCTCACGGGACCAGCTCAGACGCATACTGTTCTGTGTCATCTCCAGGCCGGAGACGCTGACGCCGCCGGCATTGGCCGCCTTGCCCGGGGCATAGAGCATGTCACTCCCCAGAAAGATCTCAATGCCCTCAGGCGTCGTCGGCATGTTGGCACCTTCGGCAACCAGCTTCACACCGTTTTTCACCAGGTTATGGGCATCCGTGCCGTTTATCTCGTTCTGCGTGGCACAGGGGAAGGCACAATCGGCCTTGTGGTCCCACAGGGGATTGTATCCCCGGGACGCATCTACGGGCGTGTATACCGCCTCGGGATATTTCTCGGCATATTCCTTGATACGACCCCTCCGCACGTTCTTGAGATGAAAGATATGGTTGAGTTTTTCCCTGTCTATGCCGCTCTCGTCGTAGATATATCCCGACGAATCGGACAGGGTCACTACCGTACCTCCCAGATCAAGCACCTTCTGCAGGGCAAACTGGGCAACGTTTCCCGATCCCGAGATGAGGCATGTCTTTCCTTCCAGTGACTCACCCTTGACGGCGAGCATCTCAGACGCAAAATATATGCACCCGTACCCCGTCGCTTCGGGGCGCACCAGGCTCCCGCCCCAGGTAAGTCCCTTGCCCGTCAATACACCGCTGAACTCATTTTTCAGCTTTTTGTACATGCCGAAGATATAGCCGATCTCTCTGGCACCTACACCGATATCTCCGGCGGGGACATCCGTGTTGGGACCTATGTGCCTGGATATCTCCGCCATGAAACTATGACAGAACCGCATTACTTCCGTATCCGATTTCCCCTTGGGATCAAAATTGGAGCCTCCCTTTGCCCCTCCCATGGGAAGTGTCGTCAGGGCATTCTTGAAGGTCTGTTCAAATCCTAGAAATTTCAGAATGCTCAGATTGACGGACGGATGAAATCTAAACCCCCCCTTGTAAGGCCCAATGGCACCGTTCATCTGTATCCGGTACCCTCTGTTGATCTGCACCTCTCCACTGTCGTCCACCCAGGGAACACGAAACATCACGATCCGTTCCGGTTCTACCATCCGGTCCATGATCTTTGCCTGAACATACTCCGGATGCCTGTCGAGAACGGGCTTGACGGAATCCACTACCTCTGTCACCGCCTGTAAAAACTCAGGCTCTCCGGGATTCTGACTCTCACATCGCTTGATAAAGTCTTCCATCTTGGACTATCTCCTTTCAGGGGTATATGGAGGGCCTTATATCAGATAGGAGTCCCTGCGGCAAATTATAATTCTCTGCCGCAGACACCGGTCAATGCGTCCACCAGGAATCTTCGCATCGACAGCGGAACGATACCATCACTGCCGTTATGACAGGGGATGTCCATCCTCATTCCACCCATGTATCTGATAGTAATCCTTCACCATATACTCCAGTTCTTCTTCTGTTATGGTAATCCCCGTATCCTCAAGCTTTCGATGCAATCCCCGCGACAGGCGATCATCCTCGGGTCTCAGTCCCTCGCGCAGATTGAACTTCCGAATCAGCGTTGCGATGGCGGCGGCCTTTTCCTGCAGGACCTCTTGTGCACCGCTCATGCCCGTCACGGCATGAATGATCTCACCCATTCGTTCCCACGTATAGAGATCCCGGTAGAACCGGCAGAAGATGAGCGTATCGAAGAGGAGCAGGCGGCTCTCGAAGTCTATGAAGAGTTCGGCCTTCCCTTCTATTGTCTCCCTGTCTATCATGCCGCTCAGTTCGGCCTTGTAAAAGGTGGCCCGCAGATGACAGGCCCCTCGATCCGATGTGGCATAGCCCAGTGCCATCCCCTTGAGCACCCGGGGATCGTAACCGGCCGGTTCCATCCCCTTGACATGGGCGGCAATATCTTCCAGATCCCACTGAGCGGCGGCATATTTGATGCCCCGTGCCAGCACGTCACCGATGCCCTCACGCCGGACAATCTTTTCAAGGAGACCGGCAATGGCATCGACATCACCATAATCGATGGGGTAGTCGATCTTTCCCCGTCTGGCCGCCTCGATGGCAAAGGCACAGAGATTTCCCGCCGACAGGGTATCCATGCCCAGGCGATCGCATATGTCATTGAGATAGGCGATTTCTTCGATACTGTCGATGAGGCAGAGCCCGCCAAAGGAATAGATGGTTTCATACTCGGGGCCCTCGATTCGCAGCCCGGCATGGCGGCCCTCCCTGACCGTCGTCATACGGCCGCAGGCCATGAAACACTTGAGGCAGGCATTGGGCTTGACGTCACATTGCTCGTGGAGGGCATCGGCACTGATCTTTTCCCACTGATCATATTTTCCCAGACTCCAGTAACGCGTGGGAAAGGCATTGGCATTATTCATGATCTTTACCATCTGGGTGGTCCCCATGGCCTTATAGGCCTTGACACCGGGGTTATCCTTCCCCTCCCGAGCCATTTGTCTGGAAATCTCCTTGACGGCCGCTTTGTCGTAAACCTCGCGTCTTCTGTCCCCCTGAAAGACAATCGCCTTCAGTTGTTTTGAACCCATGACGGTCCCTACACCCGTCCGGCCTGCAGAACGCCAGTGGTCATTCTCTATGACGGAAAAACAGACGCCCTGTTCGCCGGCGGGACCGATAACCACAGCCCCCGGTTTCCCGAATCCCTCATCGGAACGATCGAATCTTTGGGCCACCGCATCCTCCGTATCGTAGGTTTCCATGCCCCACAGGTCCCCGGCATCGTGAAACTCCACACGGTCCGGATATATGGCAATGACTGCCGGTTTGACGCTCCGTCCCCTGATCACGACGGCATCGTACCCGGCGGCATCCACGGCCTCGGGTACCTTCCCGCCGGAATAGGATTCAGAGTAAAATCCCGTCTGCGGCGATTTGGTAAAGACACCATACCGGCAGGAGCCCCAGATACTGCTCCCCGTGACGGGACCGGTGGCAAAAATCAGACAATTCGCAGGGTCCAGGGGATCCACACCGGGAGGATTGAATTCGGATAACAGGTAGGAAGCGAGTCCCTTTCCACCGAGGTATTGTTCGAATATCCGGTCCTGCACCGCTTCGACTGCATATTTCTTCCTGCCCAGATCGATCTTTACTATTCTTCCATAAAATCCATGCATCACCTTACTCCCCTCTTCTTACATGCACATCCGCCATATTCCGGAGACGACGACACAGTGCGCCTCCATACACTGAACGGCCAGCACACCCCCTCACCTCATCGCGGGGAGTATGATGTGGCCACCCTCCGACAGAAGCAATATAACACAAAAATTCATATACCCAAATAGGCGCTCTTGACATGGGGATTATCGAGCAATTCCTGTCCCGTGCCTTCCATGACCACGCGGCCATGTTCCAGCACGTACCCCCTGTTACTCATGCTCAGTGAATGCATGACATCCTGCTCCACGAGCAGGACGGTCACACCCTGTTCGGAAATCTTCTGTATCGTTTGGAAAATATCCCTGATCAGGATGGGCGCCAGTCCCAGTGAGGGTTCATCAAGCATCAGGAGTTTCGGTTTGGCCATCAGCCCCCTGCCGATGGCAACCATCTGCTGTTCGCCGCCGCTGAGCGTCATTGCAAGCTGATTCTCCCGCTCTTCCAATCTTGGCAGGAGGCTGTAGACATCTGTCAGTGTTTGTTCCTTGACCTTGTCGGCTTTCCTGTTATAGGCCCCCACATCGAGATTTTCCCTGGTCGTCATCAGGGGAAACAACCGCCTCCCTTCGGGAACATGTATCACTCCCTTTTCAACAACCTGGTCGGGCTCGATATTATGGATCGGATCACCGCTGAAGTTGATTTCTCCCGATTTCACGCCGATCAGTCCGGAGATACTCTTGAGGATCGTCGACTTCCCCGCTCCATTGGCGCCTATGATGCTGACAATTTCACCCTCATTGACACTCAGAGATACTCCATATACCACCTGAACATCGCCATAGTAGATGTCGATATCTTGTATATCAAGTAATGACATAATCATCTCCCAGATAAGCCTTTATCACCATTTCATCATTAGCCACTTCGGCAGGCGTCCCTTCCGCTATCCATTTACCGAAATTGATCGCCAGTACCCTGTCAGAAATAGACATGATGGCGCGCATAATATGTTCGATGACGAATATAGTCATGCCGCCGTCTCTGAGACCGCGCAGGATATCCAACATCTCTTCAACCTCTGTGGGTCTCAGTCCCGCCATCACCTCGTCGAGGAGGAGCAGTTTCGGTTTCGTAGCCAGTGCCCGTGCCAGTTCAAGGCGCTTACGGTCGGCAATGGTAAGATTCTTCGCCAGTATATCCTTCTTGTCGGCAAGATGGAGCCGTTCGAGGACCTCGATGGCAACGTCTCGCGCCTTCGCGGGAGATGTTGTCCTAGCAAAACTCCCCACCATGACATTGTAGAGGACCGTCTTCGTGCCGAATGGTTTGACCAGCTGGAAGGTCCTGGCTATGTGCATCTTGGCGATATCCCATGGCTTAAGGCCCGTGATCTCTTGATCCTGAAACATGACCTTACCCGAAGTCGGCTGATAGACGCCGGTAATGCAGTTAAAGAGTGTCGATTTTCCCGAACCATTCGGTCCGATGAGTCCGAATATCTGACCTTTCTCTATGGACAGGTTTACCGAATCAACGGCCGTCAGGCCTCCAAATCTCTTTGTAACATTCTGGATATCAAGTAAGATCATTATTGCTTCACCTCCCCTCCGTTTATCGCTTTGACCAATGTATCCAGGAACCAGTGATAGACCTTTGACAGGGGTTCATGGAGTCCCCGGGGCAGATAGATCATAACGAGTATGAGGATCAGGCCGAAAATGACCAGATGGAGACCGGGGAGAAAACCGCTCAGATATATCCGGGAAAATTCATTGAGGGGTCTCAGCAAGAGGGCGCCGATAACCGGTCCCGCAATGGTTCCCCTCCCCCCTATGAGGGCAATGAAGGCAATCTCGAAGGAGACATCGAGAGAGAGCAGGCCCTTGGGATAGAAATAGAGCATGAGCTGGGCATAAAAGGTCCCCGCCAGGGCGGTGAGAAAACAGCTGAGGGCCATGGCGATAAGTTTATACTTTGCCACATTCACACCGAGGGCCTGGGCGGCTTCCGGCTCTTCTCCACCCCCTCCCAGGTAATACCCTATGCGCTGTTTGGAGATAATGTAGGTAATGGCCACCACGATTACCAGCATTATGAGGATGATATAGTAGTAGGGGACTTTGCTCATAAACTGGAAATTAACGAAGGAGTTTCCCTTCAGCGGGATCAGGAGCCCTCTCGGCCCGTTTATGACAAAGGGTCCGATCTTGTTTATATTCTCGATCATAACCCGTATGCCTTCACCGAAGGCAATCGTCGCCAGGGCAAAGTAGGCCCCCCTCATCTTGAAGGTCGGCTTCCCGATGATAACCCCCACGATGGCGGCAAATATCCCCCCCACGAACATGCCGATCCAGGGACTCAAACCGTAGTGAAGGTAGAGTACGGTGGATGTGTAGGCACCGATGCCGACAAAGGCCGAGTGACCCAGAGGCAAAACCCCGGCAAATCCGCCTACCAGATTCCAGCTCGTCGTCAGATAGGCATAGAAGAAGAGGATTATCAGGATTTGCAGATAGGTTGGACTCTGTATAAAAACGGGGACAACGAAAACGATGACCAATACCAGAAGCAAGAGCAGATATTCTATGGTCTTTCTACTTAATCGTATATTCATTTTGACCGGCCTCCTTCGCTACCAATCTTGTCTCGCACCAAAGAGACCTGATGGTTTGATAAAGAGAATTAGCAAGAAAATGGCGTATATGATTCCCTCCGTCCATGTCGATGCCATAAACTGGGAAAATACAGACTCAATCAGACCAATAATGATTCCCCCCAGCACCGCGCCGTGGATGCTTCCCAATCCACCGAGAACGACGATAATAAAGCACCGTATATCGAAGACCACGCCGACGGTAGGAAAGACATAGTAAAAGGGGATGAGGACACACCCCACTATGCCGGCAATGGCGGTGCCGATGCCGAAGGCAATATTGTAGATCTTGTACTGCTTGATTCCCATCAGGCTTGCCGCATCTCTGTCAAAACTGGCCGCCCGGATTGCCTTTCCCATTCTCGTCTTCTTCAAAAACCAGAAGAGAAAAACGGCAGTAATAATGGTGATCACAAAACCATAGAATTTCGGTGTGGAGACAATAATATCTCCCAGGGAAAATGATTTGCCTGTAATAGAGGTAGTAATTACCCGGTATTTGGCGCCAAAGAGCATGAGGGCGAGGTTATCAAGGAGGTACCAGACACCGGTAGTGACGACGATGACTGTTATGGGCTCTCTTACATCCCGTTCTGCCTTGAACACCGGCTTTATCACTATATCCTGCATGAAATAGCCGAAGAAAAAGAGGAGGGGAACAACCACGATTAAAGCGAGATAGGGATGGATGCCCGTGAAAAGGATAAGCCAGTAGGCGGCATACATCCCTACCATCAATAGGGAACCATGGGCAAAATTAATGACCTTGATTACACCGAAAATCACGGTAAGGCCCAGTGCAGCAAGACCGTAGATAGAGCCCATGCAGATTCCATTAACAGTCGCTTGCAAAATGATATCCATGTTTGACCTCTCTCAAAGGATTATAACGAAACTGATTGCAGCTCCCTGCAGCACGTTGCAGGGAATCTCCAACTGGTCAGTGCGTTAGGATTTGCTTTCTCATAGAACGTAATTCGAACGTCGCACCTGTCCCCCCTCACGGGGACTCGTCCCCTCACGGGGGATTTGTCCCCTCATGGGGACTTTGTCACAGCTATGGGGCCAATACCTTCAATCATATAGGCCGCCCTGCACGGCGGTATATGGGCTCGCTTCAGTTCAGATAAGGTATGGACGGGGCCACGGGAAGTGGCTCCGTCCGCTATGCTCACGTTACTTTGCAGGCATCGGGAAGACAGGGGTGTAGCCCGCCCTCCGGGCATTCTTCGGCCATACTGTAACTCTGTCCATTTTGCCATTCATTTCACGTATCTGGACAATGACGATACCGGCATTCCTGTTCTGCCCGTCTTTATCAAACTCTATGGAGTCATAGGAAACGATCATGGCAGGACCCGAATCGAGTTTTGTTTCGGCCAGGGCATCACGTATCTTCTTGGGATTGAGAGAGGCGGCACGCTCCAAGGCATCGGCAATCACATACATTGACGCATAGGCATCGACGGATTCACCGGCCAGGTTATAGCCATATTTTTTCTTGAATTTTGCATTGATTTCCTTCACGCCCGGTTTTCCGAGATCCGTTTCCCACTCCACCTCATCAAAGACGTAATCGGCGTTTTTCTTGCAGTTATCGAGATACTTGGGGTCGGCGTGCCCGCCGCCGCTGGCGATAACGGCCTTGGGGCTCACCTTCAGTTCCGCCATGGTGTTTGTCAGGAGTATGGCATCGGCGGCATTGGAGACGAGCATGACGACGTCGGCGTTTGCCTTCTTCATTTTCATGACCACCGGTGACAGGTCACTGGCCGTACTCGGATAGGGCTCATCGAGGACAACCTCATAGCCGAACTCTTTCGCCAGCTTTTTCCATCCCGCCGCAAAACCGGTGCCCCAGTCACCATTCTCATAGACAAAGGCAAGCGTTTTGATCTTTACGTTAAATTCCTCTTCCATGTCCTTGAGAAAACGGAACTGATCTCTCGTCCACCAGGAATCCTTGGCCGCAATGCGGAAGACGTATTTAAATCCCCGTTCCGTAATGGTGTCACGAACCGATACGGGAACGATGAAGGGAATTCCGTACCGTTCCGCTACCTGGGTCGTGGGATAGGTAACGGCTGAATTCCAGCAACCGGTGAGGAGGTGAACCTTTTCCGAATTGATTAACCGCTCCGCTTCGGTGACACCGACGGTGGGATCGCTCTTGCTGTCCACATAGACCATTTCGATCTTGGCGCCTCCCAGCGATTTGATGCCTCCCGCATTGTTTATCTCTTCCACTGCCATCTCACGCACATCCTTGCCCTGGACACCGACTGACGCCGATGGTCCCGACAGTGGAATGATGTTACCGATTTTCACCGTCTTCGCGGCAACGGCAGTACTGCCGGAGACAAAGACAAGTGAGAATGCACATAGAAAAATGACGCTACAGACAAAACCACATCTCAATAGACCTTTCATAACTTCCTCCTTTATTTTATTAAAAATACCCCACCTTCTCCCCGACTATTCAGGGGAGAGACAATGCAATACTACATTGACCGAACCGTTTCCCCTCCCATTGCTGTTTCCAGTCTCCCTGTAAGCATCTTCAGTCAACCTTCCGGTCTGCATAGACGTAGCAGGTAATATCCCTGGGCAGGGCCTCGGACAGACATTCCTCAACGATACCATCCAGCCGGAGGGGGTCCAGTTTGACCACCAGAGATAGACAACCGCGTCTCCTGTCGTAGCAAACGCGCCGATCAAAAATCGCGTCTTCAAAACATGAAAGAAGATGGGTTATCGCTTCAAAATCCCTGTCTTCTTCCGAGCGGACGACACGTTCCAGTATGATGTAGCTGCACTCCGGATCGAGGCTCTCCCTGATTTCCTCGAAGCTTGCCGCCTCTGTCTCGAGGGAGGTCATTTTGTGTCTCTGAGGGCGACAAATCCATCCCTCATAATGGAAATACCCCGTTCCAGCTGCTCGTCGGTAATGACGAGCGGCATCAGCGTCCTGATAACATTCCCGAAATTTCCACAGGCCAGAAGGATCAATCCCCTGTCGGCGCAGAACTTGGTCAGGGCCTTTGCCTCATTCGACGCCGGCACCTTCGATTCCCTGTCCTTGACCAGTTCCAGTGCAAGCATGGGACCCTTACCGCGGACATCACCGATGATTTCAAATTCCTTCTGCATGTCCTCGAAATGTTTTCTCACCTTTTTCCCCAGATCTTCGGCCCGTGACAGGAGATTCTCCTCTTCGAAGATCTCCATGACTGCGAGGCCTGCACGACAGGAAACAGGATTGGCGCCATAGGTGCCGCCAACACCCATGGGATGGACAATATCCATGATCTCCTGCTTGCCCACCACCGCACTGAGCGGCATCCCAGCGGCGAGACTCTTGGCAGTCGTCACCATATCGGGCACGACATCCCAGTGTTCGATGGCAAACATTTTGCCCGTTCGTCCCATTCCCGACTGAATCTCATCGGCAATAAAGATGATTTCATTTTCACGGCATATATCGATCAGTTTGGGGAAATATTCCGGCGGGGGTGTGGCAAAGCCTCCCTCTCCCTGGATGGGTTCGACAATGAGGGCCGCCACCGTCTCGGGCGCAACATTACCGATAAAGAAGTCCCGCAGGTAATCGGCACAGGCGACACCGCAACCGGGATATTTCAAGCCCAGGGGGCAGCGGTAACAGTAGGCAAAGGGCATGCGATGAATCTCTGACGGGAAGGGACCGAAGCCGAACTTGTATGGCTTTACCTTGCTCGTCAGGGCCATGGTCAGGAAGGTACGTCCGTGGTAGGCGTTTTCAAAGGTTATGACCGCCTGCTTTTTTGAATAATACCTGCTGATCTTGATGGCATTTTCCACTGCCTCGGCACCGCTGTTCACAAAGAGGGTCTTCTTGGGAAAGGACCCCGGTGTCACGGCGCAGAGCTTTTCCGCCAGTTTTACGGGAGACTCATAGGGCATGACCATAAAACAGGTATGGGTAAATTTCTCCGCCTGATCCTTGATGGCCGCCACGACTTTCGGGTGGGAGTGTCCCACGTTCATCACACCGATACCGCCGGCAAAGTCAATGAACTCGCGTCCATCTGCATCATAGATCAGGGCACCGCTGGCCGATTCAACATAAAAGGGCGTGCCACTGGCGTGACCATCCGGGATGACGCTGAGACGTAATTCTTGTAATTCCTGACACTTAGAACTCATAATAGCCTCCTTTGCTATAATCTCATCTATGACCATCCTCGCAACAAACGGCGGGGAATTGGATACAATACCTTCACTGTCAGCAACAAATATGCCAGAGGATCCGGCACAGAAAGGGCACATATTTCAGATAGTTATCAAACGACTCCCGTCACTGCACCGGCACAGCGATACACACATGAATCACATAGGATAAAAATGCTTTATTTATTAGGAAGATAGGCAGTGATACATATCCGTATCAGAGATATGGTGGATACAAATCGTGTAATATTGAATGGTTAAGTGGCATGCTGACACAGTATTGTATCACATGTTCGACAGTCCATGTTTCCTGATCTTGCGCACCACGGTAGGCTGGCTGACTTTGAGATATCGTGCCATCTCTCTCGTCGATTTGCACCGGGCCATGGCCTTCTCCAGGATGTCCCTCTCCGTCGCATCAATCTCATCAACCAGACTTATTTCCTGTCTCTCCTGCCCATCGGGTCCGGACCATGGATTCATACCCCATTCGATGTTTCTCCCGATAAACGTGTCCAGTTCGTCCCTGTCACTCATAACGACGGCCCGCTTCAGTATATTCTCCAGTTCCCTCACATTGCCGGGAAAGGAATGTGTCTGGAGCATTGCCAGTGCCTCGGCAGAAATCCGCCGCTTCTGATTGTATTCCTCGTTAAATCGCTGGAGGCATTGGAGTGTCAGTTCAAGGATGTCTTCCGGCCGATCCCGCAAGGGATGAATCTTGATGGTAAAGGCATTCAGTCTGTAGTATAAATCCCTGCGAAATCTGCGTTTCTTGACCTGGGTTTCCAGATCACGGTTTGTGGCGGCAATTATCTTGCACCGTATCTTCTTTGATGTGGTGCCCCCCAGCCGCATGATTTCATTATCGTCAAGATATTTCAGGAGCTTTGCCTGCACGGAAAGGGAGAGTTCTCCGATCTCGTCGAGGAAGAGAGTCCCTTTGTCGGCCAGTTCAAAAAGGCCGACCTTACCCTGCTCCTTGGCGCCGGTAAAGGCCCCTCGCTCGTAACCGAAGAGTTCGGCCTCCAGCAGTGTCTCCGGCAGGGCGGCACAGTTAATCTGAATAAAGGGCCTCTTACCATGGCTCCCATTCTTATGGATAAACCGGGCAAGGAGCCCCTTACCCGTTCCCGATTCACCAAGGATCAAGATATTGGACACATTGAGCCTGGCAAGTTTGAGTGCCGCTTCCAGTGCCTGCCGCATCTCCTTGCTCTCCGCTACGATGTTTCGATCCTTCAGTCCCAGCAGGCTCAGACCGGCAAGTTCATCTATATATTTTTCGGTCACCATGCGGCTCTCTTCGAGCTGTTCCTTGATGGCATTCAACTGCGTCATATCCCTCTCATTGACAACGACAAGAGAGATACTTCCCTTTTCATCGAAGGTGGGAGTACCCGTCACGAGAAGATATTTCTGGGCCCCCTTGATGTATTGCACGATACTCACCTGTCGCTTCGTCCGGATGACCTCCTCCGTCACGGAACGATCAAAGAGGCCCGTCTCGGCAACATCGGCCACCCGTTTTCCGATTACATCCCGGGCCTTTATACCGTTCAGCCGTTCCGATGCCCTGTTGATTCGTACTATCTTCCCATCTCTGTCACATACCCAGATGCCATCGGAAGACGATTCGAAGATGGTACAGAGTTGTTCATTCAGTCTCTTGTAAGATGCAAGATTCTGCGCCGCCAGTTCGAACTCCTTCATCCCCTGGAAGGTGCATACGGCACCCTCAATGAGGTCATGGGCAATGATGGGGGTAATATTGACGACGAGACTGATATTTTTCCCGATGATGTGTTTCCCCAGTTGCGGTTCTCCGGTCTCAAGGCACCGGATGACCAGGGGACCCGTCATGGGAAGGATATCGCAGATATAGGACCCGATATTGTCACTGTTGTCAAACTCCGGAATGGTAAGGATATTTTCGGCCTGCCTGTTGACTGAAACGATAGAGCCCGAGGCATTGGTGACAATGATTCCATTGCTGCAGGCATCAAAGATTTTTTCGGGGGATAAGGTGCCCGGTTTCGATGTCGTGGCGGTCTCCTGTGACAGCAACATACTACTCCCGTAAAGCGTTATTTCAGCTTAAGAGCGCGCAACGGACTTCCCAGTGAGTCAAAATCATACACCATAACCGGTAAAATGAAAACCATTAATTTTGATACCGTTGCAGGGAGTCTTTCTCGAAAGGATCAATCCCTTCAGCGTGGCAAACATCGCATTATCCATGCACACCGCCACTGAAGACAGAGGCATCTCACGGGACCTGCCGCTGCTTCGTAACGACAATGCATTACGGTTCCGGCCTGTCCAGTCCCTTCACAATCTGGGATTGCATGAGCCGGGGAAGCATCATGTGCTGGCGCGGGCATATCGACCGGGGGTTCTGATATACGCTGTCGGTAAATGCCACCATGTATCTGCGCATGTCTTCGAAACGGACTATTTCATCCACCAATCCCGCCTTGGCACAATACAGGGGCCGTGAGGTGTCGTGATAATGCTCAACCATCTCATTCATCTTGTCAATCACGGGTTTCAGGGAATGACCAGCATCCTTCTCCTTGACGAGTCTCCTCGAATAGCTCGCCGCGGCAGCCGTTTCTCCATGCATCACGTAGATCTCTGTCGAGGGAGTACCGAGTGTGAATGCATTGTGGTTATTGGCAGTGGGTCCTCCCATGACATAATGGGCCGCCGCCGTTCCCTTGCGCAGGACGACCAGCATCATCGGCAGGCTCGTCTGCTCGATCGAGTAGATCAGCGACTGTCCCAGACCGAGCAGTTCTGCACACTCTGCGGTGTCGCCGACATCGATACCGGATGTGTCTTGAAACCATATCACGGGGATCCTGTCACGACCGCACTGTGTCACAAATTCATTCATTTTGATCAATCCCTGGCGGTACAGCTTGCCCCCGATACCGATATACTCGTTGGTGTACTCCGGGTAGTTGGGGAGCAGCCCCTGACGATTACCGATGACACCCATCAGGAACCCATCTATCATGACCAGCCCGGTGTAAACCTCCGGGCCGAATCCCGGTCTGAATTCCAGGTGCCGGCTGTTGTCAACCAGCCTGGCAAGCACATTGTCAAAATCATATCCCGCCTTCTGGTTCATGCTCACGATGTATGCCAGTTCGGATGGTGGATACTTGGGCTCGGCCGGTATGGCGAGACGGAAAAATGTGGGATCGTAGGCAGGGAGGCCCGCCATATAATCCTTCAGGGCATCCAGGACCTGCGTCTCCTCATCAAAGACCGCCCTGAAGAATCCCGTCTGATCATAATGTATCTTTACACTTCCGGGAGGAACCGACTTGAAGTGACGCGTGGCACTGATCAGGTCTTCTGCGCCCTCTTCATCAAAATATCCCTTGGGGCTCATGCCCCCCACGATACCCCCGCCACCTACCGCTATGTTACAGTCCTTATGGGCCAGCACTATGGTGGGACTGATCCCCTGATACCCGCCACCGGCAGGATTGGTACCATAAATACCCGCCAGGACAGGAATCCCCAGTTTTTCTAACTCTGCATGCCGGAAAAAACAGGTCCCCTGACCGCGCCGGTTGGCATACACCTTTTCCTGCTCGGGCAATTTTACGCCGGAACAGTTCACCAGCCAGACCAGGGGCAGATTCAGTATCTTTGCCATGTCGGTAGCCCTGAGATTGTTTTCGGCCTGTCCTGCTATCCATGCACCGGCTATCCATTTGTTGTTGAATCCGATCAGCACGCACCACCGACCATTGATCTGGGCAAGACCATCGACGACCCCCGTGCTTCCCGACTCCTCATGATCGGGATCAAAGATGGTGTGAAGCGGACAAAAGGTGCCGGCATCGACAAGATATTCGATCCTGTCCCACACGGTCATCTGACCGCGATTATGGACCTTCTCGGCCGGGATGCCGAAGTTCTTGATCCGCTCGACCTCTGCGTCGATCTCCTTCATGACCTCCTGTGCCTGAGCTGCGTTTTCTTCCATTCTCTTTATCTGAGACTCTCTCAGGGGCCTGCCAAACTCTTCCATTGTAAGATACGGTATCATGATGGGGTTCCTCCTTGCGTGTTGCCTTTCCAGATATAACGGACACAGGCA